>Ga0247779_1000282_pt1 | contig 36360 bp, 44 predicted proteins | sample UWRJL221509R5_FD_179925 | JGI IMG/M metagenome (GOLD analysis project Ga0247779, IMG submission 179925) | Plant litter microbial communities from Arlington Agricultural Research Station in Wisconsin, United States - UWRJ-L221-509R-5 | ecosystem: Environmental > Terrestrial > Plant litter >...
ACGACGTAGCGTTGACCTTTGCCCTCTGCTTCGATTTCCGGGTGCTCTGCGCGAGCCCCACGCGCGAAAGCGAAAGACAAACCTAGACCCACCAGTCCCGCCACCACCTTTTTCATCCCACCCGCTACGCGCCTGCTAGCCTCTGACATCGAGTGTCGCCTTCAGCTCGAATCCTGCTCACGATGTTGGTGTGGGCCACTCCGATAGCGTGTGGAGGACAATCACGTCGTGCGACGCCGGGCGCAACTGCAGGTGCAGCGCAACTCGCCGGAGGGGCTGGTGTAACGCCAACTACGGGCGGAAGCGGAAGCGGCGAGAGTGGCGGCGCCTCCACTGGCGGCGCCATTTTAGCGCAAGCGGGCGCGGGCGGTTCGGCCGGCGTGATCGTGATCAGCAACGGACCGAAGGCTTGCAGCACGAGCGATGGCCGACCGGGGATCTTGGTCGACGTCTTTCCGTTTCCTGGCCCCGTCGCTCAATGTGAGCCGCTGCGCCAACCAGGCGCACCGGACGCAAGCTGTCCCGGAGATTGGCTCTACCGTTGCGGATTCGACGATTGCGTCGACGTCGAGGAGCTAGCCGGTTGCTGCCGTCCAGACGGTCGCTGCGGCTTGCTCGAGACTGGCTATTTTGGCGCCGAAAACGCGCTCGGCTGTCTAGATCGCCAGCCGTGGATAGATGGCGCACGCTACCTGGCCGAGGCCGCCACGCCGGCATCGTGCGTGCCTTGACCAAGCCGAGTGCCCGCCGACTTCGTGCGTCGCCTTTGAGTCTGTTCTCGCGCGCTCAGGGCGCGCTGCGCAGCTCATCGCGGAAGGCGCGCAGCGCGGCGTGCTGATCGGGCTGCTCGGCGAAGTGCGCGATGCGCGAAAGCTCTGGTTCGGGCAGCACTTCGCTCACCGGGATGGCTTCGTAGTGATCGCCTCGCAGCGTCAGGATACTGAAGGCACCCGCTTCGAACACCCAGACTTCGCGGATGCCGAGTCCGAGATAGACCTCGAGCTTGTCCAGCGAGCCGCGCGTGGCCACCACCTCGAGCGCAAAGTCCGGGATTGGCTTGTCCTCACCGCGCGCGTAGCACTCGTCTGCCTCGAGCCCGCGCTCTTTTTCCTTCTTGCGGAACGTGGTCGAGCCGTAGCCAAAGAGCGGGATGTCGCGCTCGAGGCAATAGAGCTCGAGCAGTCGCGCAATCTGCGTCTTCGTCACCTCGTGACCGCGTGAAGGACTCATGATCTCCAGCCAGCCCTCCAGATAGGTCATCCGCACGGACGCGCTCTCGATGCTGTCCCGGAGCGTCTCGTAGGCCTCCCACGTGACGTTCGACAGCAGGATCCGCTGCTCGTCCTCGGCCCGGCGAGGCTCGAGCGGGAACAGCGACGTCGCGGCGACCATGCCCAGATCCAGGGTGACGAGACTGCGGTAACTTCATTGATACCAGACGACAACGGTCGCGCATTTCTTGGCGATGCTCGACGTCCTGGGGACCGCCGGGTTCCGGCCCGCGACGCCGAAGGCTGGGCCGGTAGGGTTGAGATTGGTGACCATCAAACCCAGCTCTCGGCCTACGGATCGCTGAACAGGCTACCAGGCCGTGCATGCGGCAGACCCGGTTTGGTAACAAATAATGGAGCAGTTCTGACAAATTAGGACTCCATTCGCTTGCGTCGCCGTTCGCGCTTTGCTAGGTAGCCGCTCCCCTTTGCGAAGCTCGCTCGGCCAGTCCGGGTCGGGTTTCGCCAGCCGCCCCAAGCGGCTCGCGGTGCGGCCTTCTCAGCGGGCCGCGAACGTGTCGAACCGCGGCCACTCGGAGGTGGTTGTTCAGAGCAGACGGGTTTTCCGTCTGTTCGCGGGGTCGACGGGTCTCACGAGGAAACTGTCGTTATGATAAGCAACGCCAAAGCCAATTTTCAGAGGATCAGTCCGCGCAAAGCGCGAATGATCGTCAATCTGATCCGCGGGCGAGACGCCTCCGACGCGCTGCAGCTTCTCGATTTCACGTTCAAGGCCGGTGCGCCGTTCGTGAAGAAGCTCATTGCCAGCGCCGTCGCGAATGCCCGCCTGAAGCGCCCCGATGTCGATGCCGACGCGCTGTTCATCAGCAAGGCCTCGGTCGACAAGGCAGGCAACCAGAATCTCCGCCGTTGGCGTCCACGCGCTCAAGGGCGTGCGACTCGTATCGCCAAGGGCGTCAGCCACATCCACATCGAACTGGACCAGCGCTGAACCGCTCGCGCGGACTCAGGAGCGGTAAGGACTAATGGGACAAAAAACTCATCCGTATGGCTTTCGCCTCGGCGTCATCAAGACGTGGACCAGCAAATGGTACGAGGACAAGCACTACACGACGTGGCTCCATGAAGACATCCGCATCAAGCGTGCGGTCAAGGAGTACCTGTACAACGCCAACGTGGCGAGCGTCGAAGTAGAGCGCGCCGCCAACAAGGCGAAGGTCATTGTCTACACCGCGCGTCCCGGCATGGTGATCGGCAAGGGTGGCAAGGGCATCGAGATCCTCAAGATCGGCAACCTCGACACCGCCGCCAAGGGCGAGACCAAGTTCGCGGGTGTCCAGTCGTTCACCCAGAACGAAGTCTTCATCGACGTGCAAGAGGTGCGCAAGGCGGAGACCAACGCCCAGCTGGTGGCCGAGAACATCGCCACGCAGCTCGAGCGCCGCATTGCCTTCCGTCGCGCGATGAAGAAATCGCTGCAAACGGCCATGAAGTTCGGTGCCAAGGGCGTGCGCATTCGCTGCGCCGGTCGTCTGGCAGGCGCCGAAATGGGTCGCGTCGAAACTTACCGCGAAGGTCGCGTTCCGCTTCATACGCTCCGCGCCGATGTCGATTTCGGCCTGGCCGAAGCGCGCACGACCTACGGCACGATCGGCGTCAAGGTTTGGATTTTCAAGGGCGAAGTGCTTCAGCGCAAAGCGCGTCGCATCCCGGAGTGATGAGCGATGCTTCAACCTAAGCGCACCAAATTTCGGAAGCAGCAGAAGGGCAAGAACCGAGGCATCGCATGGCGAGGCTCGGACGTGTCTTTCGGTGATTTCGGTCTGCAAGCGACCGAGTCCTCCTTCGTCACCTCGCGTCAGATCGAGGCCTGCCGTATGGCGATTCAGCGCCACGTCAAGCGCGCTGGCAAACTCTGGATCCGGGTGTTCCCGGACAAGCCCGTCACCAAGAAGCCGCTCGAAGTCCGCATGGGTAGCGGTAAGGGTGCCGTCGAAGGTTGGGTTGCCGTGGTCAAGCCCGGCAAGGTGATGTTCGAGCTCGCGGGGATCCCCGAAGCCGACGCCCGCGAAGCCTTCCGGCTCGCTGGCACCAAGCTGCCGGTCGCGGTCCGCATGCTGGCCCGAGGTGATTTGTGATGAAAGCCAAAGACCTGCGTGAGCGCTCGACCGAAGATCTGGCCGAGCTCAAAACGTCGATCGAGAAGGACCTCTTCTCGCATCGCATGAAGAATGCAACCGATCAGCTCGGTGATACGAGCCTGCTCGGCAAGGCGCGCAAGGACATCGCGCGCGTCGAACAGATTTTGCACGAGCGCGTCAGTGCTTCGAGCAAAGGAGCCAAGTCGTGAACGCCCCCGCAGAGTCCGGGAATCCGGTCTACCGCCGCAAGCTCATCGGTCGCATCCGTAGCGACAAGATGGACAAGACCGTGATCGTCGAAGTCGTCCGCTTCAAGCGTGAAGGCATCTACAAGAAGTACGTTCGTGTTCGTAAGCGCTACAAGGCGCACGACGAGAAGAACGAATTCAAGACTGGTGATCGCGTTGAAATCGTCGAGAGCCGTCCGCTGTCGCGCGAGAAGCGCTGGGCAGTGGCTCGCTTGGTCGACCGTCCGGCAGAGGGCCTCGTCACATGATCCAGACCGAAAGCTACCTGGACATCGCCGACAACTCCGGCGCCAAGCGCGTGCAGTGCATCAAAGTCATCGGCGGTTCGCGCCGTCGCTACGCGGGTCTCGGCGACGTGATCGTCGTCGCCATCCAAGAAGCACTACCCGGCAGCAAAGTGAAGAAGGGTGACACCGCTCGCGCGGTCATCGTTCGCACCCGCCGTGAGTACCGTCGCCAAGACGGCAGCTACATCAAGTTCGACGACAACAGCGCCGTCTTGATCAACGCTCAGCAGGAGCCGGTCGGCACCCGCATCTTTGGCCCGGTCGCTCGTGAGCTCCGCTCCAAGAAGTTCATGAAGATCATCTCGCTCGCCCCGGAGGTGCTGTGATGGAGCGCCTGCACGTCGGCGATCAGGTCGTCGTCACTCGCGGTAACGACAAAGGTAAGCGCGGCAAGGTCTCCAAGATCACCGCCGATCGCGTCGTCGTCGAAGGCGTGAACGTGGTCAAGCGCCACCTCAAGCAGACGCCGCAACGCCCGGGCGGCATCCTCGATGTCGAAGCTCCGATCGCGAAGAGCAACGTGATGCTGCTCGATCCGACCACCAACAAGCCCACTCGAGTCTCGATCAAGGTCGAGAACGACAAGAAAATCCGCGTCGCCAAGAGCGGTACCGCCATTCCGGCGACAAGGGAGAAGTGATGGCCGACACAGCCGCACCGCGCCTTCACGCGAAATACAAAGCCGACTCCGTGCCGGCTTTGATGAAGAAGTTCGGTTACACGAACCCCATGCAGGTGCCGCGCCTGAAGACGATCGTCGTCAACATGGGCGTCGGTGAAGCCGTTGCCAACCCCAAGCTGATCGACTCCGCAGTAGTGGAGATGACGGCCATCACCGGTCAGAAGCCAGTGGTCACGAAAGCAAAGAAGGCGATCGCGACCTTCAAGCTCCGTGAAGGGATGCCGATTGGCGTCAAAGTCACGCTGCGCCGCGAGCGCATGTGGGAGTTCTTGGACCGCCTCGTGACGCTCGGCTTGCCGCGCGTGCGCGACTTCCGCGGCACCAACCCCCGCGGCTTCGACGGCTCGGGCAACTACACGCTCGGCCTCAAAGAGCAGATTATCTTCCCGGAAATCGAGTTCGACAAGGTCGACAAGATCAAGGGCATGAACATCACTTTCGTTACAACCGCCGAGACCGACGAAGAAGCCAAAGAGCTGCTTGGTTCCCTCGGTATGCCGTTCAGGAGCTGATATGGCACGCGCATCTCAATGGGCGAAAGCCAATAAGCCGCCCAAGTTCTCGACTCGAGCAGTGAACCGCTGCCGCGTTTGCGGCCGTATCCGTGGCGTTTACCGGGATTTCGCCCTGTGCCGCATTTGCACGCGGCTGCTAGCACTCAAGGGCGAGCTGCCCGGAGTCACGAAAGCGAGCTGGTGATCCCATGATGACCGATCCCGTCGCGGACTTGTTGTCGCGCATCCGCAATGCCTCCATGGCGCGCCACGAGCTGACTCGCGTACCCGCGAACAAGCTCAAGAAGAACATCGCCCTGCTGCTCAAGGCCGAAGGCTACGTTGCCGACGTGCGCCAAGAGGAGTGGGGTCCGAAGAAGCACCAGACGCTGACCATCGTCCTGAAATACGGCGAAGATCGCACGTCTGCCTTCCAAGGCATCCGCCGCGTGTCGCGGCCCGGTCGCCGCGTGTACGTGCGCCACGATCAGATCCCGCGCGTCCTCAGCGGCCTCGGAATCTCGATCATCAGCACCTCCACCGGTCTGATGTCCGACAAGGAAGCCCGTCGCCGCAAGGTGGGTGGCGAGCTTCTGTGTGAGGTCTGGTGATGGCCGAAGTACAAGCATCCCCGGAGTTCAAGAAGTCGCGCGTCGGCAAGCGTGGCGTTCTCGTCCCCAAGGGCGTTACCGTCAGCCAATCCGGCCAGAAGCTCGACATCTCGGGTCCGAAGGGCAAGTTGGTTCTGGATCTGCCGGAGCACGTCGCCGTCCGCAAAGACGGCGAGTCGTGGCTGGTCGAGAGCAGCGCGGAAGGTCGCGATGCTGCCCGCCTGCAGGGGCTCAGCCGAGCACTGTTGGCCAGCATGGTCAAAGGTGCCGCCGAAGGCTACGAGCGCTCGCTCGAGCTGGTCGGCACCGGTTACCGCGCCGAGGTCAAGGGCAAGGTCGTCACCTTGCAGCTCGGCTTCTCGCACCCCACCTCGATCGAGCTGCCTCCGTCGATCACGGGCAACGTCCCGCCTGATTCCAAGGGCACCATGCTCGTCCTGAACTCGGCCGACAAGGCCGCGCTCGGTCAAATGGCGGCCACGATTCGCGGCCTTCGTCCCCCGGAGCCGTACGGCGGCAAGGGCGTTCGTTACCGCGGTGAAAACATCCGCCGCAAAGCGGGCAAGGCCGCCAAGGGCAAGGGCAAGTAAGCATGGCAACTCAACTCACGGGCCGGCAGCGTCGACGCTTCCGCATCCGCAAGAAGATCTCTGGCAGCAGCGAGCGTCCGCGCCTCAGCGTGTACCGCACCGCAACCCACATCTACGCGCAGGTCGTCGTGGACTCGGACGGCACCACCGTCGCGCATGCCTCGACGCTGTCTCGCGATCTCAAGACCACGCTCGGCGAAGACACCAAGACCGACGCCGCCAAAAAGGTGGGCGCTCTGATCGCCAAAATTTGTCTCGAGAAGAAAATCGACAAGGTCGTCTTCGACCGCAACGGATACCTGTATCACGGCCGCGTGAAGGCTCTCGCAGAAGCCGCACGCGAGGCCGGGCTCAAGTTCTGAGCCGAGGAATCATTCATGGCGTTCGATAACAACATTGACGACGAGAAGCTCAAAGAGCGAGTCATCCACATCAATCGCGTTGCGAAGGTGGTGAAGGGCGGTCGTCGCTTCAGCTTCTCTGCACTCGTAGTCGTGGGCGATGAAGCCGGTCACGTAGGCGTCGGCCTCGGTAAGGCGAACGAAGTTCCGGAAGCGATCCGCAAGGGCAACGACCAGGCTCGCAAGAACCTGTTCAAGGTCCCGATGATCGGCGCGACCGTTCCGCACGACGTCACCGGTCACTTCGGTGCCGGCAAAGTCCTGCTCCGTCCGGCTTCGCCCGGTACCGGCGTCATCGCCGGCGGCGCGGTGCGCGCGGTGGTCGAGTCCGCGGGCATTCAGGACATCCTGAGCAAGTGCCTCGGCTCCACCAACAAGCACAACGTGGTGCACGCGACGATCGCAGCTCTCCAAGGCCTGCGCGGTCCCGAAGTGGTCGCCAAGGCTCGCAGCAAAGAGCTGGACGAGATCGCGAGCGACTATCCGGTATCAGCGGTATCCGTGCAGGCGGGCGGCGGTTCGTCGATCGTCTCCGGCAATGGCGGAGGACCCACCCCGTGAGCAAGCTGGAAGTCGTTCAAACAGGTAGCGTGATCGGCCGCCCGCACACCACCCGTCGCGTCGTCGACGGCTTGGGTTTGCGTGGGGTCGGTTCCAAGGTCGTGGTGGAGAACACCCCGTCCTTCCGTGGCATGATCAAGAAGGTGTTACACCTCGTCACGGTTGTGGAGCAGAAGCCATGAGCAGCGAAATTCTTTCTCACTTGGCCTACCCGGCGGGTGCCCGTCATCTCGAGAAGCGCTTCGGGCGCGGTACGGGCTCCGGTCTCGGTAAGACCTGCGGTCGCGGTCAAAAAGGTCAGAAGGCCCGCAAGGGCGGCAACATCGGCAAGCTCCACTTCCAAGGTGGTCAGACCCCGATTCAGCGCCGCTTGCCCAAGCGTGGCTTCCGCGTGCCGTTCCCGGTGACGGTCGTGGGCGTCAACGTCGGTGACTTGCAAGAGTTCGCCGCCGGTGCCGAGGTCAACGAAGTGACGCTGCGCGAGGCTCGCCTCGTTCAGGGTCGCCGCGTCCAGATCAAGGTCCTCGGTGACGGTGAGTTTACCAAGAAGCTCACCATCCATGCCCACAGCTTCAGCAAATCCGCGCTCGAGAAGATCGAAGCCGCGGGGGGCAAAGCGGTGGTCGTGCCGGTCGTGAAGCAAAAAGACGCGCAAGACGCGACCGCGGGCTGAGCTTCGTTCTAGAGCTCTGCCATGGCAGCCTTTTCAGGTTTTTCGAACATCGGTAAGGTGCCGGAGCTCCGGCGCCGTATCGCGTTCACGCTGATCGTGCTGGCGATCTACCGCCTGGGCGTGTTCGTCACGATCCCGGGCGTCGATCGTTCGGTGATGCAGAACATCGTGAAGGGCCAGGGCGGTTTGCTCGGCCTGTTCAACTTGTTCTCCGGTGGCGCGCTCGCCAACCTCTCCATCTTGGCCTTGGGCATCATGCCCTACGTCTCGGCGAGCATCATCATGCAGCTCGCCGGACTCATCAGTAAGCAGGTCGAGGAGCTCAAGAAAGAGGGCGAGGCGGGGCGGCGCAAGCTCGAGCAGTACACGCGCTACGGCGCGATTGGGCTCAGCATCTTGCAGTCCACGGGCGTCGCGCTCGGGCTCGAGAAGATGAACAACTCCGACATCGGCGGTGGCCGCTTCGGGGACGTCGTGATCGACGCAGGCTGGGGCTTCCGGCTGATGACCGTGATCACGCTCACCACTGGCTCGGGCCTACTAATGTGGCTGGGCGAGCAGGCGACGGAGCGCGGCATCGGCAACGGTACGTCGATGATCATCCTCGCCAGCATCGTGAGCGGTATCCCGGCGTCGATCCGCAACTACTACGCGAGTCACACGGGTGATCTGCAACCGCTGACGATCGCCGTGCTCCTGGCAGTGCTCTTGGCGAGCATCGCCATGGTCGTGTTCTTCGAACGCGCTCAACGCGAGATCCCGATTCAGTATTCGCGTCGCCAAGTCGGTCGTCGCGTGTACGGCGGGCAGACCGCGCACCTGCCGTTGAAGGTGAACATGGCGAGCATGATCCCGCCCATCTTCGCCTCCAGCTTGTTGATGTTCCCGGCCACGCTGGCGAGCTTCAACATCCCGGGCATGACCACCTTCAGCTCGCTGCTCAACCGCGGTGACTGGCTGTTTCACACGCTGTTCGCGGCGCTGTCGATCTTCTTCTCCTTCTTCTACACCGCCGTCACGTTCCAACCGATCGACGTCGCTGACAACCTGAAGAAGCAGCAGGCGAACATCCCCGGTATTCGTCCCGGTCGTCAGACCGCCGAGTACATCGATCGCGTGTTGACTCGCCTCACGGTGGGCGGCGCGGTGTACGTCGCAACCATCTGCGTCGTGCCTGCGGTGATCGCCAGCTCGTTCAACATCCCGTTTCAGTTCGGTGGCACGAGCTTGATCATCGTCGTGGGCGTCGCGCTCGAGACCGTGAATCAGATCGAAGCGCACCTGATCACGCGCAGCTACGAGGGCCTGACTGGTCCCCGTGTCACGCGCCTCAGCGGGCGGAGGCCGGCGTGAGGTTGATCCTGCTCGGTGCCCCTGCCAGCGGCAAAGGCACGCAAGCGGCCGTCCTGACCGAGAAGTTCGGCGTGCCGAAAATCTCGACCGGGGACATGCTGCGCGCCGCGATCACGGCGGGCAGCGAGCTCGGCAAGCAGGCCGAAGGCCTGATGAGCGAGGGCAAGCTCGTTCCGGATTCCGTCGTGATTGGACTGGTGAAGGAGCGCCTCTCCCAGCCAGACGCAAAAAACGGCTTTATTCTCGATGGTTTCCCGCGCACCGTGCCACAGGCGGACGCGCTCGCGGCCTTGCTCGCTGGTCTTGGGACCCCATTAGACAAAGTGGTCCAAATCGATGTTTCCAGAGACCTTTTGGAGGAGCGGGCCACCCTGCGCCGCACGGACATTCGGACTGGACACATCTACCACTTAAAGTATAGTCCCCCGCCCTTGGGCGCTGAGCTCGATCATCGGGCCGACGACCAACCGGAAACTGTCAAAAAGCGTCTAGATCAATACGACGCGATGACCGCGGCGCTCTTGCCGCACTACGAAAAACTCGGGCTGCTTCGCCGAGTTGATGGGGTCGGATCTCCCAGCGAGATCACCACCCGCATTCTGGCAGCGCTCGAACACCGAAACTAAAGGAGGCGACGAACGAAGGACGATTCGACTGGAACAGGTGTCATCGACGAGGTTTTACCGAACGCATTGTTTCGGGTGACTCTCGAAGATGGTCGCACCGTTCGTGCGGGCATTGCCCCCAGTCTTCGTCACGCGCTCGTACGACTCATCAGCGGCTCTCAGGTCGTCGTCCAGCTCTCGAAGCTCGACCCCGGCCGAGGCCAAATCACCAAGAAGCTACGCTAGAAGTAACTAGATTCGACTGAAGGCAGGACATCATGAAGGTGCGACCGAGTGTGAAGAAGATCTGCGACAAGTGCAAAGTCGTGAAGCGCCGCGGAGTCCTGCGCGTAATCTGCGACAACCCACGCCACAAGCAGCGTCAGGGCTGAGAAGAAGGATAAGTCATGGCGCGCATTGCTGGTATCGATCTCCCCCGCCGTAAGGCCATCGTCTACGCCCTTCCGTACATTTACGGGATCGGCGACGCGACCGCTCGCAAGCTGTGCAAGCTGGCGAAGGTGCCGGAAGACCGCAAGGTCGACGAGCTTTCCGAAGCGGACGTGAAGAACATTCGCGACGCGATCGACAGCACGATCAAGGTCGAAGGTGACGCGCGCCGCGAGGTGCAGCAGAACATCAAGCGTTTGATGGACCTCGGTTCGTACCGCGGCCTCCGTCACCGCAAAGGTTTGCCCGTCAACGGGCAACGCACCCGCACCAACGCACGCACCCGCAAGGGTCCGCGCAAGAGCTTGGCGCGTCGCTCCTGAGCGGCTCGGCAGTTTAAGGCAAACCCATGGCAGCTCCCAAAGCCCGCGTTCAGAAAAAAGTAGTCAAGAAGAACGTCTTCGCTGGCATCGTTCACATCCAGTCGACGTTCAACAACACGATCGTGACCATCACGGACGTGAATGGTGCCGCAATCTCTTGGGCCAGCGCGGGTTCGCGCGGCTTCAAGGGCTCGCGTAAGAGCACGCCCTTCGCGGCGCAGCTCGCGGCCGAAGAGGCCGGTCGTCGTGCCATGGAGCACGGCGTGCGTTCGGTCGCCGTGTTCGTGAAGGGTCCAGGAGCGGGTCGCGAGAGCGCCCTCCGCGCTTTGCAGCAAGTCGGCTTCAAAGTGACTTTGATTCGTGACGTTACGCCGATCCCGCACAACGGTTGTCGGCCCCCCAAGCGTCGTCGCGTGTGACGGAGAGATTATGGCGCGTTATTTAGGTGCTGTTTGCAAGTTGTGCCGTCGCGAAGGCGGAAAACTCTATCTGAAGGGCGAGCGCTGCTTCACTGAAAAGTGCGCAGTGTCCCGTCGTCCTTACCCGCCAGGCCAGCACGGCCAGGCCCGCATCAAGCTGAGCGAGTACGGTCTCCGTCTGCGCGAAAAGCAGAAGATGCGCCGCATCTACGGCCTGCTCGAGATGCAGTTCGCCGGTTACTACGTACAGGCGACTCACCTCAAGGGCCGCACCGGTGAGGAAATGCTCGGTCTGATCGAGCGTCGCTTGGACAACGTGGTCGTGCGTATCGGGTTCGCCTCGAGCCGCGCCCAGGGTCGTCAGCTCGTTCGCCACAATCACGTTCTCGTGAACGGCAAGCGCGTCAACATCCCGAGCTTCCGCGTCAAGCCGAACGACAAGATCGAGATCGGCGAGACCAGCCGCAAGATCGGCTACATCTCTGCCGCCCTCGCCGCTGCCGAGAATCGTCAGCGACCGAGCTGGATCGAAGTCGACAAGGGCAACTTTGCCGGCACCTTCAAGTCGATGCCGGTTCGCGACGAGCTCAACGAACCGTCGGTTCGTGAGCAGTACGTCGTCGAATATTACTCTCGTTGATTTGTGCGCCGCGTGAGCCTCGAGCTCGCGCGGCACCTCCGTCTTCGGGGGATTCTCCCCCGCACCCGCTGAAGTGAATTCAGCGGGGCCCCACCCCCGAGTTTGGGGCCCCGACCCCAAACGAAACGATTTCTGGTTACGGATTCTAGCGAAGGCACCAAAGCCTTTGCGAACGCGGGCAGACCGCGGACCTGACAGTGGGCGTTGGAGCCTCTGCTGGTCGTGACGGTCGCGCGAAACCCCAAAAAAGGAGCAGCTCGAATGGTTACACAAATGATGAGCCGGAACTGGCGTGACTTGATCCGCCCGAAGGCGATCACGCTCGATCCCGAGTCCAATTCGGAGTCCTACGGCAAGTTCACCTGCGAGCCGCTCGAACGGGGTTTCGGCATCACGATCGGCAACTCGCTGCGTCGCGTGCTGCTCGCTTCTTTGCAGGGCGCTGCGATCACGGCCGTTCGGCTGGAGACCGCGCTGCACGAGTTCACGACCATCCCGGACGTCGTCGAAGACGTTACGGACATCATCCTCAACCTCAAAGAGGTGGTGTTCAAGGTCGACTCGCCCAAGACTTTCACCGTCCGCCTCGAGAAAGAGGGCCCTGGCCCGATCCTCGCGGGCGACATCAAGACGGTCGACGGTCTCACGGTGCTGAATCCGACGCACCAGATCGCGACCCTCGACAAGAAGGGCCCGTTCTCGGTCGAGCTGACCGTGGCCTGCGGCCGCGGCTACGTCTCGGCGGAGCGCAACAAGAGCCCGACCATGCCGCTCGGCACGATCCCGATCGATGCCTTGTTCAGCCCGATCCGCAAGGTGAACTACACCGTGCAGAACGCGCGCGTCGGCCAGGTCACCGATTACGACAAGCTGGTGCTGGAGGTCTGGACCAACGGCGCCGTGCGCCCGGTGGATGCCGTGGCCTTTGCCGCCAAGATCCTGAAGGAGCAGCTCTCCATCTGGATCAACTTCGAGGAATCGGAAGAGACCTCGTACCAGGTGACCGGCAGCGACGAAGAGCCGCTGAACGAGAACCTGTTCCGCTCGGTGGACGAGCTCGAGCTGTCCGTGCGCTCGGCGAACTGCTTGCAGAACGCCAACATCACGCTGATCGGCGAGCTCGTGCAGAAGACCGAGCAAGACATGCTCAAGACCAAGAACTTCGGTCGCAAGTCGTTGAAGGAGATCAAAGAGATCCTTTCCACGATGGGTCTCGGCCTCGGCATGAAGTTCGACAACTGGCCCGCTATGGTCGACCGCTGGAAACAGCAACAGTCGGCTTCTTAGTCGTCGGGGGCTCCGCCCCCTCCCCGCTGAAGTGAATTCAGCGGGGCCCCTCCCCCGGTTTTGGGGCCCCGACCCCAAAACGCTCTCATAAGTTAAGCTCAGCAGGTTTAGGTAAGTTCCATGAGGCACGGCAAAGCAGGGCGGCAATTCGGCCGCAACACGAGTCACCGACGCGCGATGTTCCGCGCGTTGACTGCAAACCTGGTGGCGCACGAGCGCATCGAAACCACCGACGCCAAGGCCAAGGAGCTACGGCGCGTCGCTGAGCGTCTGATCACCAAGGCGGTTCGCCTGGGTAAGGTCGCTTACACGCCGCAAGCCGAGCTCAGCATTGCTGATCGCGCGCGCCGTCAGGCTGCGCAGCAGCAGGTGGGTAGCTTTCTGCGTCGCTTCCAGGTGACGCAAGATGGCAGCGAGAGCACCAAGGTCGACCTGATCGAGAAGGTGTTCGTCGACCTGGCCAAGCGTTTCGCGACCCGTCCGGGTGGCTACACGCGCATCATCAAGCTCGGTCGTCGCCGCGGTGACAACGCGCCGATGAGCATGATCGAGTTCGTCGACAAGGGCGAACCGCGCGCTGCTGCTGCTCCCAAGTCCGAGGGCGAAAAGGCCCCGAAGGCCAAGGCCGCCGCTAGCGAAAAGCCCAAGAAGGCCGCCAAGGCCGCAGCCGCCGTCTGAGTCGACCGAGCGGGGCGTTCGCTGCCTCGCTCAAGTCTCCTTCGTCGAAGTCGCACTAGAGCCCGCCTCGCCCTCCAGCGAAGCGGGCTTTTCTGCGTTCTCGGTCTCCCCCGTGCCCGTGCCCGTGCCCGCGCCCGACTCTCCCTCCGGCGTCGACGGCTGAGGTTCAGCCCGCCGCCCCCGAAGCAGCACGACGGCGATCCCGCCCAGCGCCACCAAGCCGATCGCGCCGGCACCGTAGTAGCGTGACGAATCGTCCGCCTTGGCTTCGCCGTGCTCGAAGCGCTGAAGCCCTGCGCGAGCGCGTGAGTTTTTCGGATCGACTTCCAAGGCACGGCTGAGCAGCGTGCGATCCGCGATGCCGGCATCGGCCAAGGCCTCGGCCTCCAGCGTGAGGCGTAAGCTGGTCGCGGTCTTCTCCGAGTCACTGCCCTTGCCGAGACGCTCGACGCGCCGGAGCGCGGCGAGCGCGCTTGCTGGGCTGCTGGCCAGGTTCTTCTGAGCGTAGTCGAGGTACGCGCCCGCGAGCTCTTCGCGCTTGGGGTAGTCCGGGCTGCGCGTCAGCACCTGGTCGAAAGCTTTGCGCATGCCCTCCAGATCGCCGTGCTCGCGCGCCGCCGCGCCGGCCTCGTAAAGCTTTGCGACCTCCGCCGAGCGAAGACGATCGAACTCACCGAATAGCTCACGCGCGGTGCGTTCCCAGTTCCAATCGCGCGCTGGCTTCTTGCCGACCACGGTTTCGTAGGTATCGCGGAGCTGCCAGGCGCCGACCTCGCCCAGCATGGCGATCGCCTGGCGCGATGCTTCGCGCACTTGCGCACGCTCGCTGTTGGAGAAAGAGACCACGATTCGGGCTGCGTCCGGATCGCGCACGCGGCCGTACGCGCGAAGCACATCGGACAAAATCTGCAGGTCCGTCATTTGCACGGCTTCGCTGGGGATGGCCTTGCCTAGCGCATCCAGCTCACGCGCAGACCATTTGACGATCTTCTCTGCCGGGTGCCGGCGCGCTTCGATCAGTGCGGGTACGGCGCGGTCGCCCAGCGCTTCGAGTTGCAATTGCGTGTCGACACGCAAGAACTCTCCGTAGCGCACGTACACGTCGAGCAGGCCTCGTACGGCCTCGACCGTGCCGATCTGCGCGAGCATGCGGCTCTCGGCCAGCACCGAGGCTAGGCTGCACCAGAGCTTCGACTTGGGCTCGGCGTGCTCGATCGCCATCTCGAAGTAGTCGGGCGTCTTGACACGCCCTCGCTTGCCCTCCTCAGCCTGCTCGTCGCGCGCGTCGTCGCGAGCCTTCTTGCGGATTTTGAGCAGCAGTTCTTTCAGCTCGTCGTGCTTGGTGCTGTCGGCGGTCGCTGCCAAGCGAAAGCGCAGGGCAGGCACGGCCTTGGCAGTCACTTCCAGCACTTCACGGCGTGCCGCGTCTCGCTCGGCTGCGTCGCTCGAGCACAGCTTGGCGAGCCGAGTGTCCAGCTCTTCCAGCTCGGCGGGCGTCGGGCGAGGCAGCTCCAAGCTGGGAATGGCCGGCAATTCCGGCAAGTGTTCGGCGAGCTTCGGCGCGCCGGCGGCCTGGCTCGGCAGGGCGCTGAGGCACGTGTAACCGAGAAGCGCGCCAGCTAGAGCCCACGACCAGCCGCGCCTCGCCGCGCGCTGCTCAATCCGTGATGCGAAAATCGGGAAAGTCACCGGTAAAGCTGCGCCAGCGCGTGTCGACGCGATCCACGCGCGCCGCACTGGGCCCCTTTTGTGCCCAACCATAGAGCTCGCGGATCGCGACCTCTTCACCCTCTGCCACGATCTCGACCGAGCCATCGGCGCGATTCTTCACCCAGCCGGTCAGACCGAGTCGCCGCGCCTCGCGCTGCGCCGACGCGCGGAAGTAGACGCCTTGAACGCGACCACGCACCATCAACTGAAGCTGCTTCAAGGCCATTTCTTCCTCCCGGCCGCGTAGACCGCGCACGGTCACCAGCCGAGTTTTGCACAGTGTAGCCGAGAGCGTCTTCGGTTGGGTCTACAGTCTCGTCATTGTCGACGCTTTTGCGGCGCGGATGGGGCAATTTCGGGGAAGTCCGCAGATATTCCCGGGATAAGACATTTGGCTCTTAGCCCGGCTTCCCGACGAGTCTATGGATCTGGGGCAGGGTTCGTGGTTCGATCATGGCGTGAGCACGGGGAGCGAAATCGTACAAAACGCCCCCGATGGGCAGCTGTTGGATCCGGCCGAGGCGCTGCGCCACGAACGCCGTGTCTCGGCCGCGCTGCGTGAGGTGGGTGTCGCCCTCGGCACGACCTTCGACCTCGACGATTTGCTCGAGCTGATCTTGAGCAAGCTGACCGACTTGGTCGAAGCCGACCGCGCCACGCTGTACCTGCTGGACGAGGCGAACAAGGAGCTCGTCAGCCGCCTGGTCGTGGGTGACAAGGTGCGCTCGATCCGCATGAAGCTCGGCCATGGCATCCCGGGCATCGTCGCGCAGACCGGAAAGTCGATTCGCATCCGCGACGCGTACACCGATCCACAGTTCGAGCGCGATTGGGACGTGCTGACCGGCTACCGCACGAAGAGCATGCTGGTCGCACCGCTCAAGAATCACCTGGGTCGGACCATCGGTGTGATCCAGGTGCTGAACAAAAAGTGCGGTCAGGAGTTCACCGGCGACGACGAGTCGATCCTGTCCGCGCTCAGCACCCAGGCAGCGGTGGCGATCGACAACTCTCGCCTGTTCTTGTCCTTGATTCAAAAGAACAAGCAGCTGCTCGATACCACCGATCAGCTCGAGCGAAAGCTGCAAGATCTCTCGCTCTTGTTCGAGCTCGAGCGCCGCACCGCCCGCGCCACCACGCTCGAGGAGCTTTCGCTGGCCGTGCTGGGGCAATGTGCGGCCGCGTGTGAGGCGCGCGGCGCGGGGCTTCTACTGTCCGAAGAGGATTCGGGGGATCTGGTCGAATATTTGTTCGACAGCCAATCCCCGGCCGGCCTGCGGCGGATTGGCGTGAAGTCGCGCGAGGGCTTTTTGGGCGCAGCGATGGCGGAAGAAGACATTCTGTCCTTGCACGAGGCAGACAGTGATCCGCGCTGGTCCATGCAGATCGAGGGCAGCTTCGGCTTTCCAGTTACCTCCGTGCTGGCCGTGCCGCTCGAAGGCGAAAGCTCGCCGCTCGGCGCCATCGGCCTGTTTTCGCACGAAAACGGCGGTGTGTTCGACGAAGCGGATGTTTCGCTGCTGCGCCTGGTGAGCGCCAACGTGTCGACCGCGGTGCGTTTGTTCAACGCCAACCGCAGCCGTGAACGAAGCCAACGCTTGACCTCGATCGGCCGGCTCCTGTCGCAAGTGATTCACGACTTCAAGTCACCGATGAGCGTGATCAGCGGCTACGCGCAGTTGATGGCCGACTCCGACGATCGTCAGGTACGCGCCGAGTACTCCGAGGAGATCCTGAAGCAATTCGATCTGCTCACCGCCATGCAGCGAGAGGTCTTGGAGTTTGCGCGCGGCGAGAAGACGGTGTTCGTGCGCAAGGTCTACCTGAACAAGTTCTTTTCCGACGTTCGTCGGCAATTGGCCCTAGAAATCGGTGAAAAGCCCATCGAATTGCTGTTTCAGGTCGACACCAAGCTGGTGGCGCGCTTCGACGAAGGTCGTCTCGCGCGCGTGATCCACAACCTGTCGCGTAACGCCATCGAAGCCATGGGTGAAAACGGCGGCGTGCTCACCATTGCCGCACGCATGGACGCACGGGATCTGGTCATTTCGGTGCAAGACACCGGTCCCGGCATCCCCGCCGCGATCGAAGGTCGACTATTTCAATCGTTCGTGACCATGGGCAAGGCGGGTGGCACCGGACTAGGCCTGGCGATCGTGAAGAAGATCGTCGAGGAGCATGGCGGCAGCGTCTCGGTCACCTCCTCGAGCGCTGGCGCGACGTTCGAGCTCCGCTTGCCGCAGACCAGCCCGAGCCCTGACAAGCCGGGCTCGGAAAAGCAGAACGCCGGCAAAAGGCCGAACGTGCGCAAGTCGACCCGGCCGAGTAAGGGAACTCAGGTCAAGAGCCCGGCCAGGTGACGAAGATGAGTCGCGCCGTGCGCCTGCCGCTCTTGCAAAGCGCTCGGAAAGCGCTCGAGACCTGCGGCTATTGCCCCAAGCTTTGCCGTAGCACCTGCCCGGTGTCGAACGTGGAAGCACGCGAAGCCCTGATTCCATGGGCGAAAATGTCTTCCGCTTGGCTGAGCGCGCGGGGTGACCTGCCCGCTTCCCTGGACACCGCGCAGACCAGCTGGGGTTGCAGCGGCTGCCTGCAATGCACCGGTTTTTGCGAGCACAAAAATCCGGTCGCCGACACCCTGTACGCGGCCCGGGCCGAGTATCACGATGCGGGCCTCGTGCCCGAGGCGGTGCAGGCGAGCGCGCGTCGCCACGGGCTGCGCAGCGCGGAAGCTGCCGCGACGCTGGCAGTGCTTTCGCGAGAGCTCGGCGTGCAAGAGCGGGCCCCGGTCGCGCTCTTGGTCGGTTGCGCGTATCTGCGCAAGGCGCGCCCGGAGGCGCGGGCCATGGTGCGTGCGGTCGTGGCACTGCTCGGCCCCGTGCGCTTGCTCGGGGGCTGCTGCGGTGCACCGCTATTACACGCGGGCGATCGCGCGGGCTTCGACGCTGCACGCGCAGAGCTCGTGGAGCAGGTCGAGCGCGCGCGCACGTTCGTGGTCGGCGACCCGGGTTGCGCGCTCGTGCTGTCCGACACGCGCGCCTTGCCGTTCGCGCGCCTTGCGGCTGACCATGCCGATAGATTGCGGAAGATCCCGGGGTTTGGCCGCACCGCGCCCGTGCGCTTTCACGACCCCTGCGCGCTCGGCCGCGGCCTGGGCGAGTACCAGGCGCCTCGCGTGGTGCTGGCTCGCGCGCTTGGCCGAGATCCGGACGAGTTCCCGGAGCAGCGCGAGCTCGCGGAGTGTTCTGGCGCGGGCGGGCTCTTGCCCATCTCGATGCCCGAGAGCTCCGCAAAAATCGCCGAGTTGCGCCTGCGAGCGCACGAGCAGGCGGGCGGCGGCACCTTGGTCACGGCCTGCGCGGCGAGCCTACGTCGCTTTCGAGCGCAGGGCACGCCGGCCGTGGACATTGCGAGCATCGTCGCGCAAAGTCTCGATCTGCCGCATGAGTGACCGCAAGCGCACCGTCGCAACGCGCGTGCTCGGGTCGTACGCGCTGATCATGATCGCCTTCGCGCTGGCCGCGGGCTGGAGCGTGGTCGCACAACGCAACGCGGCGGCCGAGGCTCGCCTGATGCGCCGTGGCTATTTCCCACTCGCGCTCTCCGTCCACGATTTGGTGGCCAAGCAGGACACCTGGAACACCCAGCTCAACCATGCCACCGCCGCCCGCAACCCGAGGGACATCCGCATCTGGTTCGATTTGGCGCTGCGCATCGGCCGGCCGCGCATGTTCAACGAGGTGCGCGCGGCGATTGCGTTGGCCTTCGCGGCCTCCAGCGACCCGAGCGCGCGCGCTGCGGGCGCGGACCTGTCCGCGGAGATCAGCGGCATCGAGGGCTATCTGTTGGGCGATTCCGAGCGTGTGAGCCGCCTATTCGAAGCGCTCGAGCGGCGCGACGACGCCGGCGCGGAGGCTTTGCGCGATGAGCTCGTGACCCGCGGCTCGCAAAGCTCGAAACGGCTCAATCAACTCGAGCAACACGCCTTACGTAACGTGGATCTGTTGCTCGACCGCGCTCGCGCGCGAGAGATCTCGGCCATTCGGCTACTCGTGGCGCTGGCGGCGCTCACCGCCTTGGTCGGCGTGGCCATGGCCCTGTACGCTCGGCGCGTGCTGAAGCCGCTCGGGCAGGTGACAGAACGCGCCAAGGCCGTGGCTAGCGGGGATCTGAAGCCGCGCCAAGCGGTGGCCTCGAACGATGAAATTGGCGAGCTGGCGGCGACCTTCGAAGGCATGGTATCCGCGATTGCGCGCGCCAACGAGGAGCTGCTCGCGACCGAGCGCTTGGCCACGATCGGCAAGATGGCCGCCCACGTCACGCACGAGATCCGCAATCCGCTCTCGTCGATGGCGCTCAACGTCGAGCTCTTGGAGGACGATCTGGCCGACGCCAGTGAGGAATCGCGCGAGCTTTTGCGGGCCATTCGCCGCGAGGTCGAGCGACTGACCGATCTCAGCGGCCAATATTTGTCGTTCGCTCGCCGCGGCCCGCAGCGCTTGGAAGTGGAAGATCTGCGTGAGGTCGTGGGCGAGGCCGCGGAGTTCATGCGCCGTGAGCTGGAGCTGCAGGGGGTCTCGCTCGAGCTTCACAACGCGACCGAAGCCGTGCCCGCGACCGTCGACGAAGCGCAGATCAAGCAAGCCCTGTACAACCTGATGCGTAACGCGCGCGAAGCGATGCCGAGTGGGGGACGCATCACGGTCTCGGTCAGCGCCGGCGTGGGCGGCGGCTCGGACGTGGTCGTGGAAGACGAAGGCGTGGGGCTCGACGAAGCCACGCGCGCGCGGCTATTCGAGCCTTTCTTCACGACCAAGCGCAACGGCACGGGCCTCGGCCTGGCGATCACCCGTCAGATCATCGAAGCCCACGGCGGAAGTATCGCGTGCGAGCCGAAGCAGCCCCGTGGCACGAGGATCTGGATCCACTTGGGCGATCGCTCGGCCACGGCCGCGCCCCTGCATTAAACAATGCCGGGCGCGGCGAGCCCGGGCCAGGCTCGTCCTAGCGCGCCGCGCTGACGATCACGACGTACTCGCTGACTGGCACTGGCATACTTCCTTCTCCGTAGTGAATCGTCACCAAGCTGGTCAAAGGTAGGTTCACAGCCAGCCCCTTGACGAAGGCGCTCGACATCACGCGGTCGGCAGCCTCCAGTTCGGATGCCGGCGGTATGTTGCCCCCCTCACGTAGATCCCAACTCCGAGGGGCGATTGAGGGAGCCGAATAGCAGCCACTGCCGAGCTCGGTTTTGGCCCACGGGACCGCTCCCGTGGGGAAGCCAGCACGGAACCCCGCCAGAGTTACATTGAACGGATTCCCTCCATAATCGAGCTGACCCCAGAACAGCGTTTGCCCGCTCTGTGCGCTGACGGCAGACATGTGGCCGAAGTCGCCATAAATCTGCTGGAATAGCCAGACATCACTTGGCGCTGGGCCGGAAAGGAGATCGCCCGAACCGCCGCCGAGCCCGGTCGAGGGGAACGTGACCGCGGCGTTGGCCGAGGCGCGCGCGCCGGTTTCATCGACGGCATTGCGTGGACCGCACACGAGTGTGTGACCCGTGACCGCGAGTGAGACGGAATCGACGCGCACCACCAAACTGCAGGTCTCCGCATCCCCGACCTCGGCCGTGGCTTGCGCAGCCGTGGCTGCACAATTCGCCGGCAGAGGCTCGTTCAGGCATACTCCCTGACTGCATTGCGCGACGGGCTGCGGTTGACAGGTATCGTTGCCTGGGCTGCACTGACCAACGCACGCCGAGAGAGCGTCGTATGCGGCCGTCACCTGCACATGTGCAGCCTTCGAGAACCCGAACTGATTGCCGCACAAATCGAGTTTCGGGAACAAGCACTGACCTTGGAGCAGCTCGCAATCACTATCTTGGGTGCACGCTCGATGGCTCTCGAGCGCTTCTGCCGCCGCGTCTCGCAGCGCGCCACAATCTGCCCCACCTGCACCGCTCTCGCCCGCGCTGCCACCAGGGCCTCCGCTGCTGCCTGCGGCGCCGTTACCACTCTTGCCTGCGCCGCCGTTACCACCCTTGCCTGCGGCGCCGTTACCGCCCTTGCCTGCGCCGCCATCACCATTCTTGCCTGCGGCGCCGTCACCCCCCTGACCGGCAATGGCAGTGGGACTTCCACCGCTACCGACCCCCGCCTCACCACTTTGCCCGCCACGTCCGTCCGGCCCCCCAGCGATCGGATCGACGATGCTCGGATTGCACGCGGCAACGAACAGCACGCCATAGGAAATCCCCGCACAGAAGTAATTCGATTTCATCATTCCCTCCTCCCCCTTGGTGGCCGCTCGCGCCGCTCACGGCTCACGGGTTGCCCCACGCCGCGGCCACGCCCGCGGAAAGTAAGGCCAGGGGGCGAGCCCACGACGTGACTCGCTGTCCGGCGAACGCGACTTCCAACTCGGGTACGGACAGGCCGAGCTCCGCACCTAGGCACAAGCGCAGGTGCTGCGTGACACGGAAGCCGAGCTCGCTGCCCAAGCTGGGGAACGCCGAGAGCTGGTGATCCACGCGATTCGTATAGGGGGGCTGGGCATTGCCGCTGGCGCTGAGCAAGAGCAGTGATAGCCCGGCATGCGCGCCGAGCGTTGCCAATCGAGTCGTCATGAGCAGTGCCGAGACCTCTACACCGAACAGCGAGCTGGACACCTCGGCCGAATTCGAGCCCGAGGTCACGGTCGACGACACGATGGGCAGGACGAGCTTGATTCCTAGCCCGTAGGTCGCGCCGAAGCGGTAGCGTGCGCGGAGCAGCACATCCAGGCCGAGTGAACCGGGCTCTAGCGGAACGGCCGCGGCCAGCTCCTGAAAAATTCGGCCCTCGTCCGGTGGGGACACCGCCCCGGCCGGGGCAGGGGCAGGGGCGACCGGTCGAGGCGCGACTCGCGCTGTCAATGGCGGCGGAGGCGGGCGCGGCGGCATCAGCTCGATCGCGGCGGCATGTTCGCGCAGCGGCTGAAAGAAGGCGCGCAGTTGCTCGGATACTCGCACCGCGGCGGTGGCGTCTGGCGCGCTCGCGCCGTACTCCCCCTGCTCGGCTTCCAGCACGCGATTGAGGGCAAGTTGCCCGGTACTCTCACTCCTCAGCCAGAGCTCGACGCGACGTGGCGGTGGGCTCTCGATTACGCGTGCGGCTGCGCTGGCCAGCGCGCCGTCATCGGCAGGGAGCGTGTCTGCCAGCACGACCTGGAAGTCCATCGACTCGATCTCGGCGCGTATTCGAGCACTGAAGGGCGTCTGTTCGTGAGCGACGAACAGGACACGCACGGACTCTGCCCGAACGGGTTGCGACAGGGCAAACACAGTGAGGATGGAGCAAATCGAGAGCACGCGCCTCGCCAGTTGCGGATTCATGGCTCCTTGAGGCTCTGTGCCAGCCGGGCATGGGCGCCCTTTGGATAGCGCTCGAGGTAGAGGCTTGCCGAGGCGCGCGCCAGTTCCAGCTCCCCCAGGCGCTGCTCCGCTTCCATGCGGCGGCCGAGCGCTTCGGGCGCCAAGGCGCAACCTTGGCATTCGCTCAGGTAGGCCGCGAAGGAGCGCCGTGCTGCTCGGTAGTCGTGCGAGCCATCGAAGGCGAGCTGGCCCAGATGGAACGCTGCGCTGGCGGCGTTCTCCGAGCCAGCAAAACGACGGCGGACGGCAGCATAGCCGGTGTTCGCTCGTTCGAACCGCCCAGCCAGGCGCGCCGTGCTCGCCAGCTCCAGCAACTCCGAGCTGGGCAGCATCTCGCACAGGCGCTCGAAACCTTGGGCTTCCGCTGCTGCGAGTGAGCCGGCATAGTCACCGCTCGCGCTCAGCTCGCGCCAGCCCGGCGCACGCATGGCGGGTAACTCGACAGACGGCGAAACGCTGCTCGTGCCCGGATGCGACTGCACCGGACGCGCACTCATGGCTGCCACAGCCGCAACCGGGCTCGGTGGTGTTGCCGTCGGGGGTGGCATCGGCGTGGACTCGGCCACTGGCTCGGAAACACAAGAAAACGTCCCCGATTCGCCGGCCTTGAGCGCGCGCTTTGCCGACAGACATTCGGCCGAGACGAGCACGTGCCCCTCCAGCATTTTCACGAACAATTGCTGACGCTGGGGATCCCAGCTGGCATCGAAGCTGGTGCCGGTGACGTGGATCTCGAAGGGCCCGCCGAACAGCGACCAATCGTTGTGCGCACGCGGCACGACCTCTGCGCGCAACAGGCCACGCTCGAGCACCACTCGTGCGCCGTGCTCGCTGCTGCTGACGACGCGTGCCCGTGCCCCGCCGTGCAGCCGAAAGCGGCTGCCATCGGAGAAGCTCAAGCTCTGCCCGCCGGTATCGGGCGCTGCAACCAATACGCCCAGCTGCCCGAGGCCCGCGCCAGCGCCATCACCGATGCGGAATTCGAGCGCGCGTGGACGCATCACGAACAGCATCAGCGCGGCAGCGAGCACAGCCGCTCCCGCGCCATAGCCGAGCCGCGACCAGCGCCGCTGCGTTCGCTCACGCCGCGCACGGAGCTGATAAATCACGGCCAATCTCGCGCTGGTGGTTGGGCGAGCGCGGGCTTGCAAGGCATCGTCCTGGACCTCGGCGAGCGTGCGCCCGAGTGTGCTCAGCTCTCGATTCGACGCCATCGGCTGCCCTCCTCGAACCAATCCACGAGCTCGGCGCGGGCCCGGCCGCGCACGTAAAATTCGTCACTGGCGCGCTTCAAGCGGCGCTTGATCGTCGCCAGCGAGACCTGACATGCGTCGGCCACTTCCGTGAGCTCCATACCTTCCACGAAGCGCAAGCTGAAGGCGATGCGCTCATCGGCCGCAAAGCCGTCGAGCACCTCGTAGAAGACGCGCAGCGCCGCGCGAGCCTCCAGGGAGGCCGCCGCGGCTGGCGGTTCCTGCAATTGTTCCGCGGACAAGAACAAAAGCCAGCGCCGCCGCCGCTTACGTCGAATCGCTTCGCGGGCCACGAACACGGCAATCGAGCCGAGCCATGCGCGCAGCGATTCGGGCTCGCGCAGCTCGGCGATGCGAGCGAAAGCGCGAATGAACACCTCTTGAGTCAGATCATCGAGCTCGGCGCAGAAACCAAGGATACGCGTCAGCAAGCGCTCGACGCGTACGGCCTCCGCCTGCAAGAGCGCTCGCTCTGCCCAGGGCTCGGCCGCCTTCAGGCCGCGAACCAGCTCATCGCGATCGATGGCGCGCGGACGCTCGCTCGTCTCCCCGGTGCCGCGTATGACGCGCATGAGCTTGCTGGTGCTGGCCATGTCGTGATGCGGATCGCCCGCGTCAGCATAGTGGCCGATGGCCGCCGGTACGGCTCACGGCTTTGCGCTGTGAGTAATGCCGAGCAATATTGATGGGTTGGCGAGAGCTTCGCGAGCCGAGCCGGCCGCCTCGAGCCAAGACTCAGAGCAGCGCGAGCTCTTGCTTCAAGAAGCGTTCACGGATGACCCTGCGACGCTTCTTGCCACTCGAGGTCTTTTCGATGGCATTTTTCAGCGCGAAGACGATGCGGTTCACCAGCAGCCCGCGCTCCTTCAGGATGCGCGCCTGAATCTCGACCTTATGCGCCTCGAGGTCTTGCCGGGCGCTGCCTTTCGAGACCTCCACGAGCAACACTAGGTCGGCCTTGCCAATGCTCGGCGAGGGGACGTCGATCAGCACTGTGCCACCCACGGCAACGCCTGCAACGCGCTCCGCGGAATGTTCGATGTCGTCGGGTGCGATATTTACTCCGCCCACGATCAGCAGGTCGTCTTTGCGGCTGTAGAAGTAGAGCTCACCCGCGTGGGTAAAGCCCAAGTCACGTGTCCTCAACATGCCGTCGCTGATGTTGCGCGCCGTGGTCTCCGGGTCACGGTAGTAACCGGGAGTAACGGACGGACCCTCTACGCAGATCTCGCCAATCGTGAGATCGGGCAGCTTTGCCCCGGACTCGCTTCGCACACTGATGGTGGTGAAGGGCTGCGGTTCACCCAGCGAGACGATCTCGATCGCGCCTGCTGTTTCTGGGCTGGCAAGCGCCACATTTTGTTCGTCGAGCACGGTGATCATCAGCAATTTGGCGCTGCCTAGGCGCGTCGAGGCGGCGCCGAGACCGTTCTCGGCCATGCCGTAGCCAACCTTGATTTGCTCCACGGGCAGGCCCTGGCGACCGAGGACTTCAGCGCATTTGCGCAACAGATCCGGCGCCACCTTCTCGGCTCCGAAGCAGAGATAGAGCCGTGATAGGTCGATGCTGCCTGGCTCGAGCTGTTCGAGTGCGTTGAGCGAGCTAGCCATCGCCAGATTGGTCGTGAAGTTCAGCTCCACGGCCTGCTCCGCCAGCAGCGAAAACCAGCGTTTGGGCTTGATCATGTAATAGCGCGGCGAGACCAGGATGTTTCTCGTCCGCGTGAAAAGCGGAAAGAGGATGCCCATGAACAGGCCCATGTCGTGGTGAAAAGGCAGCCACGAGGCGTTGACTCTGGCGCCCGCACTCGCACCCGCCAAGCGGTGTGCAGCGTCCAGCTGCTGGACCTGATGCATCACCATTCGCTGGGTGACGATGATGCCTTTGGGATGGTCGGTGCTGCCCGAAGAATATTGGATCAGCGCAATCTCGGCCTCGTTCACGCTGCTGCGCGGGAAGATGGGCCGGCTCGAGGCGGCCAATTGGCGCAGCCCACTCCGCGTCAGGGCAGGTCGGCCCTGCGCGATGAACAGGTTCGTCAAGCCGGCGTCCGCGTCATCGTTGAAGATCACCGCGGCCAGCTCGCACACCCGATCGATGCGCTCGAGGTATTCACGCATATCGAAGCGCAACCCGGCGTGAGGACGCAGCGGGACTGCGGTGGCCCCCAATGCCCACAGGCCGAGCAACACGTAAATGTACTCCGAACAGTTGTCGAGCATGATGCCGACGCGATCGCCGGGGCCCACTCCACTTTCATGCAGTGCCCCCGCATAGCGCAGACTTGCGCTGCGGATCTCCAGCGTGTCCGTGGTCAAGTTCTCCTCGGGAAAGTGCCAGCCCGGCGGCTTGCCGAGGGTCGCCTGTTCCTGTAACAGCACGTTCCACAGCGTCGGAATCTCGCCCCCGCTCGGCGGCGTCAGACTGGCCTTGAGCTCCGGCGTCAGCGCTCGCTCCAAGTAGGCGATGACTTGGTTGAGGGTGCGCAGGCTCGTTACGAATAGCTCCTCCGAAATTCGCACTCGATAGTACTCGCCGATCACGTGCTGGATCGTGACCAGGCCGATGGAATCGATTTCGCCCGACTCGATCAGGTCGACGTCCAAGCGTTCATCCATGGCAGCCATGAACAGGCCGTGCTCTCGGCACAGCGCTAGAAAGTGGCTTTGAATGCTCTCGCTCATGCGCCGCCCATGTGTCGTGGTTTCCCATCGCGCCAGAGACGCGCCGAGATCGACTCGGAGGTTCGCGTGCGGTTGCGGAGCGCGAGCTGAGTCACGTGCCAACCGCTTGTGTGGTGGCCGCGGGTGCGAGCTCATTTTGCAACACGTATCGACAGACTCCCGCGACCAGTGCCTCGGCTTCTGGTGGCGCGTAGCCGGGAAAAATGCCGCGAAGCTCGTCGTTGCGGACGTCCTTGTGCACGTAGAGCTGCGCCACGAAGGGTCGGATCACGCTCAAACTGGCGCGGGTCGCGACACCGGCGAACGGTCCGAGCCCATCCGCCAACATGCCGAAGGTGCGCTCGTCCGCCCAGGGTGGCGGCATCACGCGCCGGCGCCGGAACTTGTCCTCGGCGCTGAAGACGGCGTATGCGGTTTTGAAGATCGCGCCCAGCAGCGGGCTCTCCGAGCGGCGATAGCACAGGTTGTAGTGCGCTCGCGTACTGCCCACGCTGAGCACGCGAACCAGCGCACGGGCAATGAAATCCGCCGTAGCAAAATAGATTGGTACGTCCGGGTTTCCGCCCATCACCGGCAAGATGCCGCGGTAAAGCATGCTCAGCGTGCGATGCACCGCGCTCGGATGAGTGCAAACCCCGCTGTCGTCATCGGCGACCACGGCGGCCACACGTGCGATCTGCCACGGCACATCTGTCGCCTCCACCAGCCATTCGGAGTGACCCTTCGACCACTCGTAGAAGTTCGCAAACTGTTCATGGTGCGGCAGCGAAGCTTCGGCGATCGTACCTGGCAGCAAGCCAGAGGCGTACACGCTGCTCACTTGCAGGTAACGCTCGAGGTGCGGGCAGCGCTGAGCGAACGCCAACGCTTTCCGGGTGCCCTCGAGATTGACCGCGCTCGCGTCGCCTTGCGTCACGTTGAACATGGTGAGTGCCGCCGAATGGACGATGTGACTAATCTCGGTCGGCGAAACACCCGCGAACGGCTGGTCAGCGCGTAGGTCTCCATGGGCGTAGCGCACGCGGTCGGCGGGCAGCCCCAAGCTAGAAAGCCCGCGACATTTGCGGGCGAACTCCGCCTCGTCGTTAGCGCGCATCCACAGCACGAGCTCGCTCTCGGTGCTGCGGATCAGCTGCTCTACCAACGCCCTGCCGACGTAGCCGTCGGCACCCGTGATCAAGATCGCGCGAGTCATGCCAGGCTCCTGGCGAGCGCCGCCGGCCGGGCCTTGGGCTCGAGCCCGAAGTGCTGGGAGAGTTGGTTGCCCGTGAGCACGCTTCGCGTCGTGCTCATCTGCTCGTCTCTGAGAAAAAATTGGCGAAGATGCTGTTGACGTCGCGAAACACGCCGGGCAGCAGGTTCTCCACCTCGTGTGGCGTGCCGCGCAGGTGCTCGACGCAAACGAGCAAATCATCGGCCAGCGCCACCTCTGACGTATAGCCGCTGGTCTTGACGATGAAGGCCCTGAGTTGCTGTTTGACTTCCTCTTCACTCATCGAGACGGCTCCTCTTTCAGCCGAGCCCCGACCGGCGTCAGCCATTGCCGTAGGAGTCCTTGTTGAAATATTCGCGCAGCGCAGCGAGCAGATATTGGTTCAGGTACTCGCCCACGCGTTGACGTGTGGTCTCGCGCCAGTTTCCAGCGTGTTGCTTGTACGGCCCGTCGACGATCAGCCGTCGAAAGGCCAAATGTCGCACTTCGTCGGCGTGATGAAGAAGATTGATGCGCCGCACGAGCGGGTGGAGCCGGTCGTCCGACGCCGTCGTCCTCGGGGCTCAGAGTTGCAGGCCCTTCGCCTACGTCGGCGAGACCAAGCTGGGGACGCTCGGACAAGTTGCACAGGCGTTTCACGGCGCCGTCGGCGACCATCATGGGGCTACCATTTCGAGCAATAGGCATTGCCAGGTCAGGCCGAAGCCAGCCATCGGTACCAGGATTCGCTCGCCGGGCTGCAGTCGCCCTTGCGCGAGCACTGCGTCTAGATTGATGATGCAGTCCGCGCTGTGCGCATGCCCGACCTTCGCGAGCGTCGGAAAAAGCACGCGTTCGTTGTCGTATCCGAGCAGTGAGCACAAGATACGCCAGGCCACGTGGTGTGTGTTCTGGGGAATGATCCAATGAATGTCACCGATGCCGAGCTGCGCCTCGTGCAGTGTTTCGTTGATGATCCGAACCATGTAAGAGAAGAAGCTGCCAACGGTTTCTTCATCGCTCGCTGCGATCAAGGCGCCGTTGGTGAGCCCGCGTTCTGCCAGTAACCGAAAGCCGCCTGGCTGACGTGAGACAATGCAACAAGCGGCAGCGTCCGAGACAAGATTGTGGGCGGCTTCATAGAGCGCGCCTTCAGGAATCCGGTCCGCAGTGACGCACAGAATTGGATCGAGCGACAGATCGGCGCACAGCAGCCGACGCGCCAGCCAAATTGCGCCGTGCAGGCTGGTGCAACCCTGCTGCGAAAGGCCCATCACGAGCGCGTCGTGCAGGCCGAGCTCTGCTTGCAGAAGCCCTGCCGGAAATCGCATCAGGTGTCGAACGTCTCTCGTCGCGCGGAATTCGGCTTCGCCGCCCGCGCTGCCGTTGCCGGGTAGAGCCGTGGCATAAAGCAACGCATTCGCTCGACGCGCCATCGCCTCGATCGGCGACACGGCACGACGCGCCAACTCCAGCGAGCCGGTGCCCGGCGCCGCGCGATAGTGCTGCTCGAAGCCTGCCCGCCGAAGCGCGCTGGCCTCGGAAACCAGCAGGCCATCTGCGCCCGTCTGCTCCACGGTGAAGGCCTGGTCACCGAGCGCGTACCCGAAATGAGAAACGTAGACTGCCGGGGCGGTGCTGAGCGAGCTGAGCGAGCTGAGCGAGCTGAGCGAGTTCGGATCGGGACTCAACATTCGAGGTGCTCCGCAAGATTCTGTGACAGGTCGACTGGTTACGTTCTCGCCGACAGAATTCGATATAGTCTATTTGAAAGCTTCGACGGCTCGATGGCCATCGCACACTCGTTAGCGGACGCAGGGCGCAGCAAGGATTTGTGGCTTATTCATGCCTCCAACGCTCGTGGTAATTTTTACGTCGCATCGCGCGCACATTGACGAAGATGCAACGTGTAGCTAACCCCAAAACAGTGCTCACGGCCTACCTCCGCTGGCTGCTCCGCCACCGCGCAATGATGGCAGGCATCCTGTGCCTCAGCATAGGGCTTTCGTTGGCGTCTGCACGGCGGATAAGGTTTCAGTTTCAATTCCGTGATTTCTTCGACTACCCGGCCAACGTCGACCTGCCGCTCTTCAGGCAAGACAACGAGGAGTTCGGAGACCCTGCTGGAAACGTCGTAGTGCTGATCGAGGCCAACGATCTGTGGCGACCAGCGGTGCTCGATTACGTTACCGACATAACGAGAACGCTCGCGACCGATGCGATTTTCTCGCGCGTGCAAAGCATCACCACTGCCAGTGGCATCTACGCAGATGGCGACGAGGTCGTGACGGGGCAGCTGCTGCGCGCCGACGCCGATCCCGGTCGCCTCGAACGAGTGAAGGCCTATTTGGCCCAAAGCCCGCTGTTTTTGCGCCGCTTGCTGTCCCGCGACGGAAAGGCCACGGGGATCTTGGCCGAGATGCGCACTCCTGCCACTTTCGCCTCGGTGGACGAGCAGGCGCAGGCCGTAGCCGCGGCGCGCCGAGCAATCGCGAAACGGTCGCCGCCGCCCGGGGCTCGGGTGACGATCACGGGCGCGCCGCTGGTCGAGACCGAGACCACGAGCTCGTTGTTACGCGATCAGCTCACGCTGCTGCCGGGCGTGATCCTGGTCATCGTCTTGGCATTGTTGTGGACGTTTCGGGCGCTACACGGGGTGTTGCTCGCCATCAGCGCGGTGACAGTCGCGCTGATCTGGACAACCGGCATCTTCGGCACGTTTGGGCGCCCGGTGGACATCTTGGCCTCGGTCATTCCGACCACCCTGCTCGTGTACGGCGTGGTCGATCCGATTTTCGTGCTCACCCGGTTTTTGGAAAAGCTCGACGCCGGACGGTTGCGCGAGGACGCCATCCTGGAATCATTTCAGGAGCTCGGACTGCCCTGTTTCGTCACGTCGCTGACCACCGCCGTGGGGTTCGCGAGCTTCGTGCTCGCCGACGCGCCCACCGTCCGCTACTACGGGCTCACCGTCGCCATTGGCGTGCTGGCGGCTTGGGCAACCACGATGAGCGTACTGCCACTGCTGCTTGCGAGCGTGAAGTTGCCTGCCAAGCGTCACTCCGCGCTCAGCGTCACGCATGGGATCATGGCGCTCTTGGCAGGCACCTGGGCACGCGTGCGGCCGCGACCCGGTTTGGTCGTGCTCGTCGCTTGCACGCTCTTGATCGCGGCGGGCGCGCTGGCCAGCAGGCAGCTCGTGTCCAATCAATACGTGGGTGGGCTACCCCGCGGCCAGGTGCAAGACGACGTTCGGCGCTTGGAACAGCGCCTGAGCGGCGTGATCCGCCTGATTGTCCATTTGGAAGGCGCGCCCGGCAGCATCAGCCAACCCGCGGCGCTGGCTGCGATGGCTAACGTGCAGCGTTCGATCGCAGCGGACCCGCTCGTCACTTCGACGACCTCGCTCGCTGACTACGTCGCCGAAGCCAATCAGGCTTTTTCCGGTGGGGATGCGGCGATGCGCCAGGTTCCGCGCTCGCCTGCGCTGGTTGCTCAGTACTTGACTCTGACCGATCTCGCGGACAAGGCGCCGTTCGTGAACGGGGACGAGAGCAAGGCGCACATCGCCGTGCTCGTCGCGGACCACGGCAGCGCCGCTTCACGGGCTCTTGCCGAACGCCTAAAGGCGGCGGTCGCAGAGGCTCGCTTCGAAGCGCTCGGGCTCGAGGCGACCGTTACCGGCAATGGCATCGTGGCCTACCGTGAGCTGGACCACGTGGTCCACGTCTTGCTCTGGGGGTTCGTCTCGGCGTTCACCATGATCTTGTTGATCGAGGCGGTCCTGTTTCGTTCGCTGCGGCTCGCGCTGCTCACGCTATTGCCCAATTTGCTGCCGGTGGCAGTTTGCTTCCTGGTCGTGCGAGCGCTCGGTAAACCGTTGAAGATCGAAAATACCCTAGTAGCGAGCATCTCCATCGGTGGCCTGTTCAACACGACCATCCACCTGGTCGCGCGCGTTGCGCAGCAGGTCCAAAGTGGCGAAACGGAAATCGACCTCGCGATCTCGCGCGCGCTCTCCAGCGTTGGGCCAGCCAGTCTTTACACCGCAGCGATCCTCTCGCTCGGCTTTGCCGTGCTCGGGTTGTCACGTTTTCCTGGGCTGCAAACGCTGGGCTTGCTCTCGGCCGTGACGCTCGTGTTCGGTTTTTTTGCCGACGTGACCGTCACCCCCGCACTATTGAAGCTGTTGGTGCGCCCACGCCTGCAGCCAGGCGTCGCACATTTGGAGGAGGTTGCACCATGACGATGAGTTGGCCGAGCCAGGGCTTCACGGTGATGGTCGCGGCCTTATTGTTGGCCAGCGCCACTCCGGCGCAGAGCGAGGCTCCGACTGGCTCGGAGATCATCACTCGTGTGCTGGAAAACGACCCATTTGGTCTGAGCGGCGGCAGCGTGAAGGCTCGCTTCGTGCTCTCGGACAAGCAGGGCAAACAGAAGGAGCTCGGCTTCGAGGCGCGCTCGCGTAAGCACGATCCGCCCTTTTCGAAGAGCCTGGTACGCTTCTCGGCACCGCCGGATTTGGCTGGCGCCGGCTTTCTGCAGATACAAAATCGCGGTGCTGACGACGACCGCTTCTTGTTTCTGCCCGAGCTCAAGCGATCGCGCCGCATCAGCGGCGGCTTGCGCAGCACCTCGTTCATGGGCACGGACTTCTCCTTCGCAGACTTGGACCGTCGTGATTTGCGGCAGACCAAGCGGGTCACGCGGCTACCGGACGTGAAGCTCGCAGCCTTCGACTGCTACCACATAGAAGTGGTGCCCGCGCGGGATGACTCGCCTTACGCGCGGCTCGAGCTGTTCGTACGTAGAGACAACTTCCTGCCGCTCAAGAGCATCTCCTACGATGCCTCGAACGTGGCACTCAAAGAGCTCCAGATCGAGCAGATCAAGAAAACCTCGGGGCGCTGGTTCATCACGCGCTCGAAGATGAGGACGCTCGCCAACCAGCATTCCACCGTGCTGATTCTCGATGTAATCGACGCTGACGCGCAGATCGCCGACGACGAGTTCACGCCCCGCAACCTGGAAAAGCTCTGAGCGCCGCTGGCCGATGCGGGGCACGGTCGGGGCTTTCCTACAGCTGGCGTTTGGGCTGGTGTCTGCAGCCGCAAGCGCGAGCAGCCCCGACCCCGACGTCGTGGAGGACATCGATCTCGACGCGGCCAAAGGCGCGACCGCGCCTCCGGGCCCTGCGGCAACTCCGACGCCGACGCCGACGCCCGTGGCCCCGCTGGCCGCGGAGCTCGCGCGCCTCGACGCGGGTGGCTTTGCGCGGCTCGCGGCGGAGTACTGGCCAGAAGAATCTCCGCCCGACCCTGGGCGCACGGATTCGTTGTACAAGCTGCAGTTGTTCTTGCGTGGGCGCTATGCCCGAGGGAAGCACTTCGAGCTCGCGCTGAGCGGACAGCTGAACCAGTCCTGGGCGCACGACGCGCACGGCTTTCGTGGCTCGTTCGAGGCGCTGCTGCGAGATGCGTACGTGGGACTGTACTCGAGCGCGCTCGATCTGCGCGTCGGGCAGCAGCGCCTGGCTTGGGGCAATACCGAGTTTCTGAGTCCCAATGACGTGCTCAACGCGCGCGATTGGCGCGATCCGTTCGTGGGGCCGACAGAGCTACGCTTCCTACCGACTCCGATGGCGCGCGTGGACGCGGAGTGCGGGGCGTGGTCGGCCCAATTGGCGGTTTCCCCAGTGTTTGTGCCTGATCGCTACGACGTGTACGGCACGAATTGGGCGGCGGTGCAGCCCGCGGCGGGGCCTGCGATAAACCAGCTTGCCGCACAGACGGTCGGCATGTTCGACCGATCGGTGTTCGATCCCGCCCAGCGCCTGTTTCAGCAGACGCGCTTGCCCAGCGCCGACTTCGGGCAGCCATCGTTCGGGGCCAGGCTAGGCTGGTCTGGCAATCGCCTCGAGCTTCACCTCTATTACCACTTGGGCTACGCGGGCCCCAAGGTCGCCTTGGGACCGGTCCCGGGCACGCTCGACGTCAGCTACGTCCGCCGTCACCACGTGGGTCTGGATTGGTCCGCGTTGCTCGGTCCCTTCGCCTGGCGACTCGACGCTGCCTATCAGAGCCGCGAGGAGTTTTTTCGCGACGACTTCCTGACGCACGAAAGCCGCGTGCTCAAGCTAGCCGGAGCGATCGAATATCAAACCGGCGATACCGCCAAAGTCCTGCTGATCGAAGCTTACTACCAGCACCTGTTCGACCCCTATCCGGGGACGCTGCTGTTCTGGCGTAGCACGTCGGTCGGAGTCGGCGTGCTGGCGCGCTGGCCTTTGTTCGCTGGGCTACGCGCGGAGCTGCGCGCACCGCTCGGCATCCGACCGCGCAACGGCGTCGCGCGCGGCGAGCTCGTCTGGCAGCAGGGCAATTGGTCCGTATCACTGGGCGGCCTGCTGATCGCCGGCGAGAACCGGTCCTTCGGTTGGTACTACGCGAACAACGATCAGCTTTACACGGCGCTCCGCACCGACTTTTGATGGCGCGCGTGGGCTTCATCGCCGCCATGCCCGCGCACGGCCAGGGTCGCCTGCCGTGCCGGCTGCGCTGCTGCGCTAGCCCGCGATGCGCTCGGCTTCGTCGAGCCGCGCGTTGATCAGCTCGAATAGGACGCTGCGCAAGGCCTGCACCGCGCGGCCGCGGTGGCTGACTTGGTTCTTTTCGGCTTCCGAGAGCTCGGCCATGGCCTTACCACCTTGGCCGCTGACCAAAAACAGCGGATCGTAGCCGAAGCCGCCGCTGCCGCGTGGCGCGCGCGCGATGCTGCCCTCGCAACTGCCCTCGGCCACGTGCACGTCGGACTCGTGCCAGGGATCGACCAGCGACAGCACGCAACGGAAGCGCGCGCTGCGCGCGCCTTCGTCGACCTGCTCGAGCTCGCGGAGCAACGCGGCATTGTTCTCGGCGTCGGTCGCGCGCTCGTGCGCGAAGCGCGCCGAGCGCACCCCGGGTCTGCCGCCCAGGGCGTCGACCTCGAGCCCGCTGTCATCGGCCAGCGAAAGCATGCGCGTGGCTCGCGCGATCGCGCGCGCCTTGATCAGCGCGTTTTCTTCGAACGTCGCTCCATCTTCGACGATGCTCGGCGATTCGCCCAGGATCTCCGCGGCGGATCGCAATTGCACCGGCAGGTCTGAAAGCAACGCGCGCAGCTCGAGGAGCTTGCCGTGGTTCGAGGTCGAAAGCACGATCGTCAACAGCTCTTGCATGGGCTCAGTCACGGCTCCCGAACAGGTCGAAATGCCCGCCCAAAGTGAAAGTGGCCCAGGCGTGCGCATCGGGCTGGCCGTGCGTCGTTTGATCCCGAATCTCACCGTTCGAGACGCTTTCGATCGTCCCGAACTGGCCCAGGCCGATCGTGGCCATGGGCGAGAGCGTGAACGCGCGGCCCACACGAAAATCCACGCCTAGGCCGAGCCGAGTTTCGAATGGCGCGTCCGTGAATTGAATTTGATCGCCGTTCTCGTACTCGCTGCGGGCGCGGCGGTAGCCGATGGCAAGCTCGGTGACGAAGCCGATGTTGTCCGGGTCCGACGTGGCGCGCACGCCCACGCCCCAGAAATCCGTGTCGCCGCGCTGGGCCTTGCCGCTCAGGCTGGTAGATTGTGGGTCTCCCTTTCCCGGCCCGAGATTGGCGCGCTCCCAGATCGCGAACACGCTGTAGTTGCGCGACAGCCGCAGGCCCGCATCGAGCTCGAACGTGGGCCCCGAGGTTGCGTAGTTGTTCCAGGGCACGCCATTGGCGCCCGAGCGCGTGGTGCGGGCCCACACGTCACCGAAAGGAATGAACCAACCTGCGCGCGCTCCGATCCACAGCGCGGTACGCGGTGCCAAGTGATGCGGCTCGGGAGGAGGCGGCGGGTCGGATTCCGGATCGCCGGGATAAAACCCGGGCGGTGGAGGATCGTAGATGGGCACGCCGTAAGGCGAGGTTGGCAGTGAGCCGGGAGGGGGACCTGCGCTTGGCGGCGGGCCGCCGGGTGCAGCGGCCGCGACAGGCGCGGCGAAACCCGGTTCCACGTAGTACTCGGGGGGTGGGGTGGCGCCGGGGCCCGCCGCGGGCGGCGGAACGGGCGCAGGCGGCGGCGGAGCGGGCGCAGGCGGCGGCGGAGCGGGCGCAGGCGCCGGAACAGGCGGCGGCGCAGCAGGCCCGGGCGGCGGAGCGGGAGCGGGCGCAGGCGGCGGCGCAGCAGGCGGAGGCGGAGGCGCAGCAGGCGCAGGCGGAGGCGGAGGCGCAGGCGCAGGCGCAGGCGCAGGCGCAGGCGGAGGCGCAGGCGCAGGCGCAGGCGCAGGCGCAACTGGAGCTGGAGCTGGAGCTGGAGCTGCTGGTTCCGCTGCCTGGGCGTGTCCCGAAACCAGGAGGGCGATCAGGAGCGCATGGTTCGCGCGACGCATTCGGCTACGATAGCACGCACTTTGCCCGA
>Ga0247779_1000283_pt1 | contig 36357 bp, 32 predicted proteins | sample UWRJL221509R5_FD_179925 | JGI IMG/M metagenome (GOLD analysis project Ga0247779, IMG submission 179925) | Plant litter microbial communities from Arlington Agricultural Research Station in Wisconsin, United States - UWRJ-L221-509R-5 | ecosystem: Environmental > Terrestrial > Plant litter >...
CAGAGGTTTTGCAGGATGACCCTAGCTGTCGGGCACTTGTGTTCACGGATACAACTGTTATAGGCTATAACAATTCAGCACGCGTGTCATGCCGCGGCGCCGCATGAACAACAGGAACTGGAGAACGGCGTGAAAGTCACGATTGCAGGCGCCGGAATCGGCGGGCTCAGCTTGGCCTTGATGCTGCACGAGCGCGGCATCGAGGTGGAAGTCTTCGAGACCGTCGGCGAGATCAAGCCCTTGGGCGTCGGCATCAACCTGCTGCCGCATGCCAGCCAGCAACTTCGCATGCTCGGCCTGGAAGCCGGCTTGGCCGCGCAGGCCATCGAGACATCGACGCTGGCCTATTTCAACAAGTTCGGCCAGGAAATCTGGCGAGAGGCCCGCGGGCTTGCTGCCGGTTATGACTTCCCGCAGTTCTCCATCCACCGCGGTGAACTGCAGATGATTTTGCTGGCCGCGGTCCAGGAGCGAATCGGCCTCGACAAGGTACATCTCGGGCACGCCTTCGCATCATTCGAACAGTCTGCGGACCAGGTCCTCGCCCAGTTCACGCGCCGTAAGGACGGCTTCACGGTACAGACCGAGTGCGATGTTTTGGTCGGTGCGGACGGCATCCATTCTTCGGTGCGCAAATTCCTGTATCCCCATGGTGACCAGCCGCGCTTTTCCGGGCGCATGCTGTGGCGTGCCGTGACCGAAACCGAACCCTATATGGACGGCCGCAGCATGTTCATGGCCGGGCATCAGGACCAGAAGTTTGTCTGCTATCCGATCTCGCAGCCGCTGCACCGCAAAGGCCGCTCGCTGATCAACTGGATCGCCGAATTGCGCGTGCCGAGTGGCGAGCTTCCGAATTCCGACTGGAACCGCAAGGTCGACAAGTCCGTCTTCGCGGCGCCCTTCCAGGCCTGGAAATGGGATTGGATCGACATCCCCGCCATCATCGATGGCGCCAAGGAAATCTACGAGTTCCCGCTGGTCGATCGCGACCCTTTGCCGCGCTGGACATTCGGTCGCGTCACGCTGCTGGGCGACGCCGCGCACCCGATGTACCCGATCGGCTCAAACGGCAGCGCACAAGCCATCCTCGATGCACGTTACCTGAGCGACTGCCTAGCGTCCGACCCCGACACTTCCTATGCGCTGCGCGAGTACGAAGCCGAACGGCTGCCCAGAACCACGGGCATCGTTCTGCGCAACCGCATGAACGGACCGGAACAGGTCATGCAGATGGCCGAATCGCGCGCGCCAAGCGGTTTCAAGAACATCGATGAAGTGATTCCGCGCGAAACGCTGGAAGGTATTTCGCTGCGCTACAAGCGCTTGGCGGGATTCGACAAGGACAGCCTCAGGGCCAAGATATGAACCAGATCGCAGCTCCCGTCTTGCGCCCTGTCCTCCGACTGCAAATTGAGGTGGCTCCGCCGACCCTGCTCGGAAGACTCAACGGTGTTGAGCGCCGCATGGTTTCGATCCTGGGTGGCAGGGCGCAGGGGCGGTTCAGCGGCAGCATCCTGCCTGGCGGCACCGACGTCCAGTCCGTGCGCGACGACGGCACCATCGAGTTGATGGCGCGCTACGCAGTGGACCTGGGTGAAGCCGGTCATCTGCTGCTCGAGAACACCGGACTGCGGCGTACCGCCACCGAAAACGACCGCCCTTACTTCCGTGGCCGTATGCGCTTCGAAGCACCCGCGGGAGCTCTGGCCTGGCTGAACAGCGCCATCTTCCTGACGAGCGGCTATCGCGACGGCAGCGTTGTGCACCTCGAGGTTTTCGAAGTCCTGTGAAGCTGACCCCCGACGATGAAGCGCTGGTGCGCAGCCGTTTGACGCCCAAGTCAAGCAAGTGCAGACCCGACCTCGACCTAACCTGTGCACTGCATGTTGGGGCAGGGCTTCGCTTGGCACTTTAAGCTGCCAGAGACCGACCATTCACCAGCGGCGGGTCATGGCCGGGAGCGTGAGCCCGGCCCGGCCCGGCCCGGCGCCAGACAACGGTCAGTCGGTTCCCTGCCGGCGCGCTGGCTGGTACGGCGGAGAGCTTGGACACTTCAGATCTCAGTCTCCCATCGAGTTGAGGGCCCCATAGGATGCGCTCATGACGTCTGGCCGCAACCCGTTGCCGGCAATCGGGCGGAGTGCCAGGAGTCGGGCAACCCCTGGCGAAGGCATTAGGAATCGTGGCACCCCCGCCCATTTCACGGTTTTCGACAGGGAGAGGGCCTGTATGTCGTCGGTCGGCCCCTTGCTCAGCAATTCCCGAAAGGTGCGGTGCAGTTGAATGTGATGGAGGCAAGGTTACGACGCACTCAACGGCGGCATTCAGGCGGAGCTGACCTGGACATAAAGATGCTGGAGGGACCGTCGTCAGCCCTGATGCGGAAGTGGGGTAGCGCACGCCCAGCAGACCGAAAGCGGTCGCTCGACGTCAGACGCTGCGTACTTTCGTCCGCCCTTCTGCGCTTCAAGGCTCTCCTGTTCACACTACGCCACAGCGGGGAACCGTCGAGCCGTCCTCGTTCAATCTGAAGAAGCTGACGATGCCAATCAACTGGCGTGCCTGCGACTCCAAGCTCTCCGACGCGGCAGCGCTCTCCTCGACCAAGGCGGCGTTCTGCTGTGTGACCTGATCGAGCTGCTGCACGGCATCGCCAACCCGGCTGATGCCCGAGCTTTGCTCGCGGCTGGCCGCACTGATCTCCGCCACCAAGTCACTGACGCGTTGCACAGACGTCACGATCTCGGTCATCGTCTTGCCCGCTGCCGCGACAAGGTCGGTCCCTGCATCGACTTTCTCGACGCTCTCGCCGATGAGGCTCTTGATTTCCTTGGCGGCTTGGGCACTGCGTTGAGCCAGCGTGCGCACCTCACCGGCCACCACCGCAAAGCCTCGGCCTTGCTCTCCCGCACGGGCTGCCTCGACGGCGGCGTTCAGCGCGAGGATGTTCGTCTGAAACGCAATCCCATCGATCACGCCAATGATGTCGACAATCTTGCGGGAGCTCTGCGAGATGGCCTCCATCGTGCTAACCACCCGCTCGACCATTTGCCCGCCTTGTTGCGCCACAGCGGAGGCGCGCACGGCCAACTGGTTGGCCTGGTTCGCAGAATCGGTGTTTTGCTGCACCGTAGCGGTCAGCTCCTCCATGGAGGCCGCCGTCTGCTCCAAGTTGCTGGCCTGCTCCTCCGTGCGCTGACTGAGGTCGGCATTGCCAGTTGCGATCTCTTGCGAGCCCGTTGCGATGGAGTCAGAGCTGTTGCGGACCTGGATCACGATTTGGGAGAGCCTCGCATTCATGTCCGCCAGCGCCTGCTGAAGTTCGCCGATCTCATCCCTCGACCGAACTTCGATGCTCGATGTGAGATCGCCGGAAGCCACCGTCTTGGCTAACTGGACAGCTTCTGCCACAGGGCGCGTGATGCCACGCGTGATGAGCCAAGCCAGGATGCTCCCAATTGCGATCGTGATCAGAAGCAGCGCCGCCACTGCCACGCAGGTGGAACGGTAGGCGTCCTGGGAGTTCCGATAGGCTGTATCCGCACCATCGCCTTGAAATGCGACGTCTTTGTCCACGGCCGCAGCCAATGCATTGAACTTCTGCAATGACTCACCGTTGTACGCCTTGCGAACCACCTCGTTGAACCCGGCCGTCTCTCGGGAGATTTTCAGCAGGGCTGCGTCGGCATCGAAGAAGTTCTGCTGGGCAGCTTCGATGGCAGCGGCCAATGACTGCTCCTGACCCGGCGTGCCGGTGGCCGCGTAGACCTGCCAGGCCTTGGCCGCCTTGGTCTTGAGCTCTGCAATTCGGCGCTCCCATTTGTCGTAGTCCGCAGCGGCGCTCGCCGTGATGTGCTGCACCTCCACGCGACGAATGTTGTCGATGACTGACCGGTAGTCTCCAAGGGCCCGGGTGGCGGCCAACCAGTTGGTGGCTTCGTCACGCGTCGCGTCATTCACCAACGAGAGCCGTTGGATCGAGAAGGCGCCCATCAAGATCGTCAAAGCAAGCACGCTGGCGAATGCAGCACCCAGACGCGCACCAATCTTGAGGTTATTGAAGTTCATGTCAAAGCGTCGCTAGAGTCAAATGGTCCTGAGAACGTCCGCGAACTTCGCCTCGACCTGCGCAATCAGTTCTTTGCTGCCGCGTGCCACGGGGGGGAAGGACTTGTTCCGAATGCGCTCGAAGGGACGGCAGGCATCGATGATCGCCCGGGAATTCGTGGACGAGCGCGTGTCAACGATCGGGTCGAGAGGGCCGCTCCACGCGCGGCGGATGATGTCGATGTCCTGCGCGGGATCTGCACGCGTGCTGATGGCCCAGAGCACGTCGAACATGTCGCTCGGGTCGACGTCATCGTCAACCACCACGACGTAACGGCCCATGTAAGACCCCGACTGGCAGCCGGCTGCGAGCAAACCCGCTTGCTTGGCGTGACCTGCGAAGGCCTGCTTGATCGAGATGACGTTGAACATCCGTGCACCGCCGGCCTCGTGGCACCACACGCCCTGAACGCCGGAGAGACCGGCCCGTTCGACCTCGTCCCAGATCATGCCGGACTTGGTCACGCATTTGCTGAAGTTGAAATCCGAGGGCGGGCGCATCGGCGAAGCCATTGTCAGGATGGGGTCGCGCCGGTGATAGACACGGCGAATACGAACCACGGGCTGCTCGCTGGGTTCACTGGCGTAGTAGCCCGTGAATTCGCCGAAAGGCCCCTCCATCTTGTCGTCGCCCGGGAGGATTTCGCCTTCCAGAACGATCTCCGCGTGGGCGGGCATCGGCAGGCCGTACAACTCGCTGTTGACCGTTTCAAAGGGCGCGCCCCGATGGCCGCCGGCGTAGTCGTACTCCGAGAGCCCCCACTTGAGCTCGTTGCCCGAGGCGAGGAACATCAACGGGTCCATCCCGCAGCAGATCAAGACGGGGGTCGGCTCGCCACGGTCGGCGTGTTTCTGGCGGATCTGCCGCCCTTGCTTGCCTGGTGACATCCAAAGGCCGACGCTCTTTTCGTCGTGCACCATGACGCGGTACGTGCCCAGGTTGATCCAACCCTCGTCAGGTTCGCGCATGATGACCTGGTCGTGCGTGCCGATGTAGCGTCCACCGTCCAGCTCGTGCAGGAAGGGCACGGGGAACTTCAGCACGTTGACTTCATCGTCCCGATCGATCACATCGAAGATCGGGCCGGTCGGAACTTCCCGCGGCGGAATCGGCGAGAAGGTCTTCATGCGGTCGCGATAGGCGCGGACCACGTCCAGGGGATGCTTTGGCTCAGGCAATCCGAGCGTCAGGGCCAGACGCTTTGACGAATTGGTTGCACCGGACAGCACGCGCATCCTCGCCGGGTAGCCTGGGATGTCCTCGAACAGGATCGCGGGCGCCTCCGCGCGCTTGTGGTTCACGATCTCTGCAAGAGCACCCATCTCCAGATTCCAGTGCACGCCTTTGATGCGCACGAGCTCTCCTGCGGCTTCGCAGCGCTCGATGAACTCGCGCAAATCTGCGTGCGGGGTGTTGTTGACTGTGTTCGACATGTGCTTCCTCTTTAAATATGCAGACCCTCGGCGCTTGAAGCAACTCGGGTGTCAAGAATTCTTCGGCGTGACGTACTTCAAGACCAGGGCAAGAACTCCAGCCAGAAGCGTCGGCAAGGCAATCCACATGAACATGGACTCCACGCCGAAGTTCGAAGACAGAAGAACGCCGCCGATCACAGGGCCCGCGATCGATCCGAGTCGGCCAATGCTGAGATTCCAACCAATGCCCGTGGCGCGAGCGCTGGTGGGATAGAAGACAGAAGCAACTGCGCTGAGACCGGACTGGCAGCCAATCAAACACATGCCAGCAAGGAACAGAATGGGCAGGATGATGTCGCTCTTGTACAGATAGCCAATCATTCCGATGAACACGCAGGCGCCGAGATAGCCGACGAGCAGAATCCGATGCGGATTCAATCGGTCCATGAATTGGCCGAAGACCAGTGTTCCGGCGACACCGCCGAACTGCAGCATTGAGGTGCCCAGTGCCGCATTTGCGAGAGAGCGTCCACCCTGGTTCAGCACGGTCGGGAGCCAGCTGGCGAGGAAGTAGATCTCCAACAGGCTGCAGAAATAGATCAACCACATGATCAAGGTGCCTGTCGAGCGGCCCTCTCGAAAGAGGCCTGCCACGGGCATCTTCTTCTTCGTCCCGTCCTTGACGAAGTAGACCTCTCCCGACGCTGGATCGATCCGACGCTGTACGGCATGAATGCGGCTGGGATCAGCATCACGGTCCACCAGGAAGACGAGGGACTCCGGTAGCGCGACGATCAAGACCAAGGCGACGGCCAAAGAGATCGCGCCCGCGGTGTAGAACACGGCGCCCCATCCGTAGGTGGGCATGATGGCCGAGGCCAGGACACCGGCAATCGCGCTGCCGAGCGGAAAACCGCAGAACATGGCCATCACCATGACACTGCGAGCGTGGCCGGGTGCAATCTCGGCCGTGAGCGTGATGGCAATGGGCATCGCACCGCCCAGGCCGAGCCCAGCGATGAAGCGCCACACAAGCAGCTCTGTTCCGGACCCCGCAGTGCCGGTGACGAGCGTAAAGGCGCCGTAGATCAGCGTTGAAGCGATCAACACGCGGCGCCGACCGAAGACGTCAGCGAGCACACTGCAAATGAGCCCTCCAACGAGCAGCCCGACCATGCCTGCCGCAAAGGCCGCACCCATCTGCTTGTGATCGAGGTGCAGCGTGTTGTGAATGGCCGGCGCCAGGTAGGCGATCAGCTGGGTGCTGATCCCATCGAGGAACACAGCGAGGCCGCACAGGACCGTCACAAAGATTTGGAACCCGCCGACGCGGCGGCTTCCCAGCCACTGCTCAACGGTGGTAGTCGATGCACTCATTGTTGTCTCACCAATATTCTGTGTACTGCTAGTTCGCGTTGGCGGCCGCCATGTTCCCGCCATTCCAGCGCTTGGCGAGACCGATGTCGATATCGAACAGATCGAGTGCCCGTGACACGGTCTGGGTGACCATGTCGTCCAGCGTTTGGGGCTGCGCGTAGAACGCTGGCACGGGCGGCATGATGATCGCGCCGTTGCGAGTGGCCTGGGCCATCAGTTCGATATGCCCCGCATGCAAGGGCGTCTCCCTAAGCATCAACACGACGCGGCGGCGCTCTTTCAAGCAAACGTCCGCAGCGCGTGTGATGAGGTCTGCGTCATAGCAGTTCGCGATGCCGCTCAGCGCCCGGATCGAGCAGGGAGCGACGAGCATTCCACAGGTGCGAAATGAGCCGCTGGACAGCGTCGCGCCGATGTCTTTGTAGCTGTGCGTGGCGCCGGCCAGCTCGCGCAGGCGCGGGAGTCCGATCCCCATTTCCTCTTCCAGCGTGCGAAGTCCCGAAGGCGAAACGACCAGGTGAGTCTCGATCTCTGCCTGATCTCGAAGAAGCTCAAGCGTGCGGACACCGTAAATCACACCGGAGGCCCCGGTAATACCCACTATCAAGCGCTTCATGCGTACCTGCTTACTTCCACCTGCATCCATTGCGAGACCCAGCCGATGAGGCAGCGCGACTGCTCAGAGCCTGAACGACAGTTGCAACCAGAGGCGATCGCCTCGCGGACGATCGCGAACCATCATTTCGTGCTGCCACTTGAGCGTGGCGCCGATGTTCTCGTTGACCTGGTACTGCAGTTGCGGACCCAGGCCCAGGGCGCGCCCGTAGAAACCATCTCCATTGAAGGGGGTACCGTCCTTCTGCACATCACCGGAAACCTGCTTGTAGAAGTAGCCATTCAAGCCCACGGACAGTTGGTCTGCCACCTTGCGCATGCCCACGAACTCCGTCACGGTCTCCTGTCCACTCTGATAACCGTCAGCCAGGTTGGGATTGTTGCGGATGTAGGTGAAGTTCAGGCCCAGCGTGGTCTTTTCATCGGGATGCGCATCGATGCCATAACTGGGAAGCATCGCCCAGTTGTGGTGGCCGACGTTGATGGGCTTGCTCTCGTTGTAGTTGCCCACCGGCACATTCACCGTGAATCGGAAGGCCTGGTTCACGTGACCCAGGACCGGCATGTCGAAGCTGTTGCCGATCATGAGCGGCGTGAACAGCGGATCGCTCAGGCCCGTGTCCTTGCCATGCACAGCCGGGCCCTTGAAGGGCTGGCGATACGTGTCGATATGGAAGAACGGCGCCAGCACGGCGAAGCCGACATTGAAGCCGGGCGTGTACTTTTCCGGCAGGACGTACTGGAAGCGAAACGCCTGGACTTCGACCTCTGTGGAGAAGTCATTGAACCGGGCGTTGCCCTTCGAGTCCTCGAATTCGGACGATTTGTAATAGACCGAGAAGGACTGCATCATTGCACCTTCACGAAGCGTCCCCGGATTGATGGTTTGGGCACCAATCACGTACACCGAGTTTCCGCCTTGCGCCGCCATGGCTGGCAACGACGCAACAAACAATGAGGCCAGGGCTATTGCAGTAGAACGATAGATTTTCATTTTGTCTCCTCTAGGGCTTTGGATATCAATTCCGATAGTCGGGTTGTTGCTTGGGTGAAGCTGCTTGGAAGGCCGGGTGTCGCATCGCCTCTGTGTAGATCCGCATGCTCCGCGGATAGGGGTCAAGGTTGCAGCCCATCCGTTCGGCGTTTGCGATCTGAGGTATCAAGCAGCAGTCCGCCAATGTCGGGGCGTTGTTGAAGCACCATGAGGCGCTGCTCGACGCATCCAGCAGGCGCTCCACGCCCCGCATGCCTTCGTCGATCCAGTGCCGGTACCAGCGCGACTTCTGCTCATCGGACACCTGGAGCTCCGACTGCAGGTACTTCAGGACGCGTAGGTTGTTCAGCGGATGGATGTCGCAGGAGATCAGGTGCGCGAACTCGAGGACATGCGCGCGCAGCTCTGGCTTATTCGGAATCAGCTTCGGCTCGGGGTGGGTTCCGTCCAGCCAGTCGATGATGGCGAGCGATTGCCCAAGAGAGAAGTCGCCGTCAACCACCGCCGGCACGGAAGCGGACGGGTTGATGTTCTGGACATAACTCTCCGCCTTATGCTCGCCGATGCGAATGTTCACCGGCGCATACTCGTGCGCAATGCCCTTCAGGTTCATGGCGATGCGCACCCGGTAAGACGCCGAGCTGTTGAAGAAGCTGTGAAGTCTCATCACGTGATGTTCACCGTCAGCTCGCCCAAGCCCTCGACGCCGACCTGGATCGATTCACCCGTAACCACCGGGCCAACTCCTTCAGGCGTGCCCGTGTAGATCAGGTCGCCGGGCTCGAGATGAAAGTACCGAGAGAGGTAGGCAACCGTCTCGGCGACCGACCAGATCAGGTGTGTGACGTCGCTCTTTTGCTTGACCGTGCCATCGACGGAGAGCCAGAGCCCGCCCTTGTCGAAGTGGCCCACCTCGCTCGCGCGATGGATGGGGCCGCACGGTGCCGATCGATCAAAGGCTTTTCCGAGTTCCCAGGGGCGCCCCATCTCGCGCATCTTCATCTGCAAGTCTCGGCGGGTCATGTCCAGACCGACGGCATAGCCGAACACGTGCGCGAGCGCATCTTCAATCGCGATGTCCGAGCCCGCCTTGCCGATCACGGCAACCAGCTCGGCTTCGTAGTGGTAGTTCTGCGTCTGTGCGGGATAGGCCAGTTCCAGCGCCTCGCCGTATGCAACCGGGATCACTGCGTTGTCGGGCTTGCAGAAGAAGAACGGCGGTTCCCGGTCGGGGTCGAAGCCCATCTCACGGGCATGCGCGGCGTAGTTGCGGCCGACACAGTACACGCGACGTACGGCGACCGCGTCATCGGTATTGACGACCGGAAGGGCAACGCGCGCTTCGGGCGGGAAGATGAAAGCCATGGGACAGATCCTTGTGAGGTGAGGCGGAACGCTCAGGCGCGCTCTTCGCGAAGAAGATGGAGGGCCGACAGGATCGGCCGATCGGAATAGCTGAACAGGACGGTATCGGTCGTCGCCTCGAGACGGGTCGCGGCCCAGGAGGGCACGACGAAGATGTCGTTTCGCGCGAACTGGAATTCCGCGTCGCTGATCCTTGCCGTGCCGGCGCCTTCGACGACCGCATAGACGGTGGCGTCGGTGCTGCGGTACTGGCGACCGCTGAAGCCGGCGGGCAGGAATTGCATGAAGGTGGCGATGGTTGGCATCGGGTAGCCGCCCGTCGCCGGGTTGGTGTAGCGAAGCTTCACACCGTCCCATGCGTCCAGTTCGCCAGTCCTGTAGAGGGTGTCGAGTGCGTCACGCGTGCGGTCATACGGATAGCTGAAGACCGGCGAGGTGGGGCTGTCGATTCGATGCCGGACGGGCAGCATGTTCTGGGCATAACGTGCCATGCTGTCCCCAGATTGACGCTGAACCGGCTGGACCTTGTCTGGATAGTTCTCCGCAAATCCCTGATCCAGGTGATGAACGATGGGGATGTCGAGACCATCCAACCAGATGACCGGCTCGCCACCCTCCGCGGCCGTCTTGTTGCCATGGTCGTGCCAGGTCCAGGACGGGGTAATGATGAAGTCACCCGGCTTCATCGGGACACGCTCACCGTCGACGGCGGTGTAGGCCGTCGAGCCTTCCAAGATGAAGCGCAGTGCGGACTGCGTGTGGCGATGGCTTGGCGCGATCTCGCCCGGCATGATCAATTGGAGGCCCGCGTACAGCGCCGGCGTGATGCTCGACTTCTCGGGCAAGCCGGGATTCTCCAGGAACAGTACGCGGCGTACCGCTTCCTCTGCGGTGATGAGGCTTCCGGACTGCATGACCAAGTCGCGGACCTCCGCGAACTTCCAGATCGCCGCCTGCGCAAGCGGGCGGGGCTGCGGAGGAACCAAGTTGTGCAGCGACTCCCACAAGGGAGCCATGCGGCTCTTCTTGATCTGGCTGTAATAGTCGGCGCGCTCAGTTTTCACGTTTGTCATTTCAGGACCTCGCGTCAGATGGATTTCTTCGTCAGTCCATCAAGCGTGTAGCCCGCGACGGCCTTGTAGTGGCTCGTGATCTCGCGCAGCTCTTCGATGCTGATGACGTTCTCGATGGCGTCGAAAGGCTTGCCGTCCGTGCGCTCGTGTACGACTTGCAAGATCTTGTCGGGCGGGGCCTTGCGATTCGTCAGCACGACATTCCCGGTGGCCACCACGCGCTCGCGGTCGTAGGCATCAAGGGCCTCGGGCCCGACACCGCGCTTGACGAACTGGGCGGCCAGGTAGTCGGCATCCAAGATCGCCTGGCCAGCGCCGTTCGAGCCGCGAGGGACCATCGGATGAGCAGCGTCGCCTAATAGCGTGAGGCGACCATGCGTCCAGCGCGGCAGCGGATCCTGATCGACCATCGGGAATTGCAGAATCCCTTGCGTGGACTCAATCATTTGAGCCACATCCAGCCAATCGAAATGCCAATCCTTGAACGCAAAGAAGAAGTCATCCAGATGACCGGCGCCGTTCCAGTCGCGCTGAGCGGGCTGCGGTGACGCAACCTCCGCCACCCAATTCAGTTGTTGAGTGCCGTCCGGATTGTTTCGGATCGGGTAGATCACCATCTTCCCCGTCCCTGCCGTCAACGCGCCGGCCCGCGCGAAGGTGGCGCCATCAAGAAACGGCTTCCAGGTGATCGCGCCGCGCCACATGTTGATGCCGGTGTAGTGGGGCGCGCCTTCGCCAGGGTAGAACTGCTTGCGCAGCACCGAATGCAGACCATCGCACGACACGACGACGGACGCTTTCACTGTGATCTTCTCGCCCGCCTTGTTCTCGAAGAAGGCGTGGGCTTCATCCCCGACGTTCTGTGCGCCCACGCAGCGTCGATCCATCACGACGGCGTCATCGCCCAAGCGTTCCTTGACGATCTTCAGCAGCGCAAGTTGAAGTTCGCCGCGGTGAATCGAGAACTGGGGCGTCGCATAACCCGCATTCGTACCAAGCGCCTCGGTGTAGATGTGCTGGCCGTGTTGATTGAAGAACGCAGCGTGTTGGGTGCTGATGGATATCTTCGCCAGGGCTTCATTGACCGCCAGCCTGCCCAAGACGCTGGTCGCATGCGGCAGGATGTTGATGCCTACACCCAGCGGCTTGAGCTCAGGCACGGCCTCGTACACACGGCAGTTGATGCCGGCCGCATGCAAGGCGAGTGCCAAAGTCAGCCCCCCATTGCCTGCGCCGACGATCGCGACTTCACATTCCTTGCTCATCTCAACTCCTACTGATCCAAGCTCGCCTGGTCATATATACAATGGCAGACGTCTGACGATTATTTTAGGCAGACGTCTGCCTATGTTTCAACCGCATAAAGATCAGGAAAACCCTATGCGTGAAGCTGCGGATGCTGTTAGCAGCCCGGTGCACACAGGTCGACGAGAATTTGCTGTCGCGAAATGCGACGCCCAACGACCCCAGGTCGTGAACAGCAGGCTCTCGAAGGGTTTGCCGCTACGAATGAACGGAACTCTCGGAGAGGATTCGGGCGCCTCGCGAACACTTCGTGCGATGGAGTCGTTCAGAGATAGTGAACCCGGCTAGGTCCAAAATGGCGCAGATGAAAAATCAAAACCCATCCAACCGTTCAGAAGAGGAGATGTTGGCCGAGCTCTATGCACGGCCGGGGTTCATGCTCCGCCGGGCCCATCAAATCGCCATGGACCTGTTCATTCAGGCGTGCAGCCCGGTCAACATCACGCCGAGCCAGTACGGCGTTCTCTACATCATCAACACGGTGGGCTCGGTCAGCCAGATCGGCATCTCTCGGCTCATTGGGCTGGACCGCTCGACAACTGCACTTGTCGTTCGGCTACTCACGGAACGCGGCCTGATAGAGAAAAGGCAAAGCAAAGAAGACTCACGCAGGAGTGAGATTCAGCTAACGGAAGAAGGAAAGAAGGTCTTCAGGGAAGCCGAGACGCTCGCCAATCGCGAGATGAAAATAATGCTCGAACCCTTTTCTGCAAAGGAAGGCAGCTTGTTCTTGAGTCTGCTGAACAAGTTCGTCGCGCACCACAACGACAAGACGCGCGTGAGCATGAACATCGAGCATTCACTGAAGTAGGGTTGTGGGCACCCCTCACAGGCGCCGCAACTAAGTCGGTCTCAACCTGCTGCACGGATTGCTTCAGCATTTCGCAGGCTCCTGCTTTCCACACGGATCAGAAGTAGCTCGACCAGATCCCGACACTGCACAGTAGCCGTTCAATCCAGCGGATTGCTTCGCTGTCCTCCCAATGCAGGTCGGCCTCGTGGTACTTTGTGTTTCAGCAAGGGACCGGGCATATCGGTGTGTTCTTCCCTGCGGAGCGGGGGGGGCGCTTCGTCTGCGATGGCTACCGACTAAATTAGTTTAGGTTTGTCTGACATGGTCTTCGGACGGGTGTGGCCCTTGGCACGATAGCCCTTCCAGCGGAAGGTCACGCTGGCGTCGTCCATGGCGACTAGGTGGCTGTTGGAGATGGCCGCAGGCAGCGTGAAGGCCACGTGGTAATACTCGACCGGCAGCAGATCGGCCTGCCGCGCCTCGAGCCAGCGCTTGGCGGCATTGCTCTGGCACTTGGGGCAATGCCGGTTGCGACAGGAGTTGCAGCTGACCTGATCGGCCCCACAGCCTTCGCAGCGCAAGACGTGACCACCCAGCGCCGCGCTGCGGCACTGTTCGATGGCCGACATGACCTTGAGCTGGGCCAGGCTCAGGTGGCCGCGTTGCGTGGCTCGCCAGGCTGGGCCGTGGGTGCGGAAGATGTCGGCGACCTCCAACGTGGAGCGCGCCACGAGCGGCTATGTTGTCGAGTGCGCCGGCTGGATCGGCTCCAACGGGTTGACGACCTCGCGCAGGATCTCAGTGGCCACGTGCGTGTAGACGACCGTGGTCTCCAGCTTCTTATGGCCGAGCATCACCTGGATCAGGCGGATGTCGACCTTCTGCTCCAGCAGGTGGGTAGCGAACGAATGCCGCAGCGTGTGCATGGACACGCGCTTGTCGATCCTGGCGGCCTCCGCGGCAAGGATGATGGCGCGGTTGAGCTGTCGCGCGGTCAGCGGGTTCGTCGGGTTCATGCCCGGGAACAGCCAGCCGCCGGGCAGCATCTTGCCTTGCGCGTTGGCCAGCCTCCACCAAGCACGCAGCCGCTCCAGCAGCAAAGGCGGCAGCATGGCGTTGCGATCCTTGCCGCCCTTGCCCTGCTCGACGCGCAAGGTCATGCGCTTGCTGTCGATGTCCGTGACCTTTAGCCCGACCACTTCGCTGACGCGCAGGCCGGTGGCGTAGGCGACGGACAGCGCCGTCTGGCTCTTGAGGTTCGGCGCCGCCGCGATCACCGGCGACAGCACCGCTGGTTTGGGTGAGGAAGTTGCGGCGCGCCTGCCTCAGGGCATCGGCGCAGACCTCGGTGGAACGAGCGGATTCAGTCATGCTTGGCTCACGTTCGGTTTCAGGAAATGCTCGGGACCAGGTTCTCACCGCCGGAGACTTCGAGCACCGTGCCGGTCACATAGGGATTGGTCATCAGGAAGATCGCGGCATGTCCGATGTCAGCGGCCCGTCCCGCGCGGCGCACTGGAAACGTTTCGGCCACCTTTTGGCGCAGGCCGTCGCGGTGCTCGACAGGCAGGAAGCTCCACATGTCGGTGTCGATGAAGCCCGGGCGAATAGTGTTCACGCGACTGGGCGCGAGCTCCAGCGCCAGCGATCCCGATAGCGCTTCCACGGCGGCAAACGCCGAGGTGACGGCCGCGAAGCCGATCTTGGGCCGTGCGGCCATGCCGCCGGTCAGGAAGATGATGGAGCCTCCAGGCTGGAGGTGCGGTGCGGCGTAGCGCGCGCAGGCCCAGCTGCCGAGGAACTTGCCTTCCAGGTAGCTACGTACACCGTGCATGTCGGTGTCCATGAAGCCGCCCCAGGTGCCCAGGTCGGGCGCTGCGGTGATCACCAGGTGATCCAGTGGGCCGATGCTGTCGAACGCCGAGCGGACTGACGCTTCATCGCGCATGTCCAGGCTGATCTCAATGAACTCAGCCAGGTCGGGGCGCTCCTCGGCCGTCTCGACGCGACGGCTGGCGACGATGACCTTTGCCCCGGCGGCACGAGCCGCGTGGGCCACGCCCAGGCCTATGCCGGTCTTGCCGCCGACAACGACGATGGTCTTACCCGACAGGGACGGGATTGGTGTCACGGGAGCAGTGGTCTGTATTTGCGTGGTGGCGGTGTCAGTCATGGTGTTTTCGCTCGAGGGTTGATCGGTCGCCGTGTTTCTTGGCGTCTTGTGTCAGCGCGTTGCCAGCGCGGAAGTGCGCGGTTTCAGCGGCATGGCGCCATGCTAGATTGACCACCATGAAAAGATAATCCTTTAATTTTTCATGGCACTAATTCCAAATAAGAATATATTGGTGTGCGGGGCTCCGATGCGCACACTCGCGGGCCAATAGGTAGAGAGGGCGAACGATGGATCGATTTCAGGAGCTGACCGCCTTTGTGGCTGTGGTCGAGGCAGGCGGCTTCTCTGCCGCTGCCCGACGCCTGGGGGAGTCGCAGTCCGGCATCAGCAAGTCCGTGAGCTCGCTGGAGCGGCGGCTGGGCGTTCAACTGCTCCACCGCAGCACCCGCGTCGTCACCGTAACCGACACGGGGCGTCAGTACTACGAGCGCATGAAGCCCTTGCTCGAAGAAGTGGCAGAGGCGGATGGCGAATTGGTGAGCAGTTCGAAGGAGCTATCGGGACGGGTCAAGATCGCGGCGTCGTCAACCTTCGGGCGACTTCATGTGTTGCCGCTCATTCCGGAGTTGATGGCACGGCACCCGAAGTTGAAACTAGACATACAGCTGTCAGACGGCGTGCAAGATCTGCTGGCCGAAGACATCGACCTGGCCATCCGCATCAGCCCAGCCTTCAGCCCCGACGCGGTCGTGAAGCGCGTGACCAACACGTCGCTGGTGTGCGTGGGGTCGCGCCGCTACTTCGAACGGCAGGGCATGCCGCGCAAGCCCGAAGACCTGACCCGGCACAACTGCCTCATCTTCAACGGCATGACCGATTGGGCCTTCGAGGGGCCCGAGGGCAAATACACCGTTCGGGTCGGCGGCAACGTGTCGTCGAACACCGTCGAGACCATCCTTAGCGCGGTCGAGGCGGGCCTGGGCATCGGCATGTTCTACCGTGCAAGTCTCGCTGGTGAGCTGCGCGACGCGGATGTCGTGACCGTGCTGGATGAGTTCATTGGCGAGACTCGGGATGTCAGCCTGATCTGGCCTCACCGGAAATTCATTCCGGCGCGCGTGCGGCAGGTGACCGAGTTCTTTGCAGTGGCGCTTGCTCAGCGCCTCGGCCAAAGCAAGCGTTGATGCTTGCGCTGCAGCAGCGATATCGAGTCTCCAGCGGACTTCCACCCTGTGTCCGCGATGAGCGCACAAAGCCGACGCTGAGCAGTTCCTGGCGGACATGCGGGATCGGATGGAACGGTTTGCATTGACGCTACATGCAGACAAGACCCGACCCGGCTGATCGAGTTCGGCCGCTACGCGGCACCAAACCGCGCAAAGCGGGGACTGGGTAAGCCGGAGACGTTTAACTTCTTGGGGTTCACGCACATCTGTGGTCGATCGGTGAGAGGGCGGTTCGTGCCTACGCGCTATACCCGCCGCGACCGAATGCGGACCACGCTGCGAGCCATCAAGGAGGCTTTGTGGCGTCGCATGCATATGCCATCCCACAGCAGGGAAGGTGGCTCGGCCAAATGGTCCGGGGGTACTTCAACTACCACGCGGTGCCCACCAACACCGAGCGTTTGGATGCGTTCAGGTACTACGTCACCGATCTCTGGCGCCGCGCCCTTCGAAGGCGTAGTCAGAAGGATCGGACAACCTGGGCGCGAATGAACCGCCTTGCTGCCGACTTCCTTCCCGTTGCTCGCGTCCTTCATCCCTGGCCTGATGCGCGCTTCGACGTCAAATACCCGAGATAGGAGCCCAGTGCGTTAACTGCGCCCGCTGGGATCTGTGCGGGGGTGTCCGGTAACGGGCATCCCTACCGCGATCGCGCGCCGCTTCTCTGCGGCGGCCAAGGCGTCTAAATACTTCGTGCAGTCCCTGAACTTTCTGTCTCTTCCAGGTCGGACAAGAAACTGCGTACCAGTGGGGTTGGCTTTAGGCGCCGCGTGATTACGCTGAAATTCGATTTCAGTGTCATGCTCTTCGGGATGAGTTGCACCAGTTCGCCTTGTTCAACCCAAGCCGCCGCGTAGTGCAATGGCAGAAATCCAACGCAAGAGTTCGACAAGATAAGGATAGTCTGCGCTTCTACGTTGTCGGCAGTCGAAGCGGTCGACTCGACGCCCAACAGATCCAGATCGCGTCGACGCATATAGGGCCGGGCGGCGACCCGAGCGGTTCGTACCTGCTCGATTAACGTGCGCTGCGGCAAGTCTGGATTGGCCAACGGATGACGCGCCCCGCAAAACAGTCCGTGCACCTCCTCGTACAGCGCCACTGCCTCCAAACCGGGCACGCGGAACGGAAAGTGACCAACCGCAGCGTGGAGGCGACCGTCGAGGACGCGCTGCTCGAGTTCGCTCGGCGATCCGATGTACACGTGAATCCCGATACCCCGGCCACGCGCCAAGAAGCGCCCTATGGTCGCACGCAGCGGCGAGCGCCGATCGGTGACGGTATTGTCGATTAGTCCCAGATTCAGTGTGCCGGCCACTGTCTTCTTCAGAACATCCGCCTCGCAACGAAAGTTGTCGATTGCGCTCAACAGGCGCTGTGCTGCCTCATGGGCTGCCTGACCCTGTTCCGTGAGGCGAAAGCCAGCGCGGCCCCGCTCGCACAGCCGCACGCTGAGGCGCACCTCTAGTTGCCCGATCTGCGTGCTGATCGTCGACTGACCCACGTTTAGCTCCGCCTGCGCAGCCGCGAAGCCGCCGTTGCGCACGACGGCATCGAACACGCGCAGCAAGCGCAGATCGACATCGTGCACCTGGATCATCGCTTTCCCCAAAGTCGTTTTGGCGAGGTTCGACTCGCGCTTTCGACGGTTCACATTACATCGATGTAAGTCGGCATAAAGATCATAAACTTCGTATTGTAGCGGTGAGTGATGGCGCTTAGATTGCCAGCATATTTGGACAAGTAACGTCGCCAACCACCAGGAAAGAAGCAGGCATGACCAGGAATTCCTACGAGTCGGGCCGACTCAATCTCCCGTTCGTCGGGCATTGCACTTTTGCCAAGTCCCGTCCGTGTACCGATTGGGATGAAATAAGCGCCGACATCGCGGTGCTAGGCGCACCGAATGACATGGGAACGCAATGGCGGCCAGGCGCTCGCTTCGGTCCGCGCAGCATCCGCGAGGCGTCAACGCTGTTTTCGTTTGGGCACGCTGGCGCCTACGACTTCGAAGACAAGCTTATGTACCTCACCGAAGACCAGGTCCGCATGGTCGACGTGGGTGATGCCGACATCGTGCACACCGACATGGTAAAGAGCAACGCGAACATCGAGTACGCGGTGCGCAAGATCCTCGAAGGTGGCGCGATGCCGCTGGTGCTCGGTGGCGACCATTCAATCCACGCGCCCGTGATCAAGGCTTTTGAAGGCCGGGGCCCCATCCACATCCTGCACGTTGACGCGCATCTCGATTTCGTCGACGAGCGCCATGGCGTGCGATACGGCCACGGCAATCCGCTACGCCGTGCTTCGGAAATGGAGCACGTTGTCGGCATGACGCAGATCGGGATTCGCAACGTGTCGTCGTCCAACCAGGATGACTACGCTGCCGCGAGCGATGCCGGTTCGACGATTCTGTCGGTGCGTGACGTACGACGCCTGGGCACTGCGGGCGTGCTGGAGAAGATTCCGCAAGGCCTGTCTTATTACATCACTATCGACATCGACGGCTTCGACCCCTCGATTGCGCCGGGCACCGGCACGCCGAGCCATGGAGGCTTCCAGTACTACGAAGTTCTGGAAATCATTCAAGCGCTGGCGAGGCGCAGTAGGGGCGACATCATCGGGATGGATCTGGTGGAGGTCTCACCGGCCTACGACCCGACCGGAAGCACTTCGATCCTCGCAGCACAGCTGCTGCTGAACAGCGTGGGTTTCATCTTCCATGCACGCAAGGCGGCGGGCGCGTCACAGCCTCGATAGCCCGCTGGGCGACCTACCGATACAACTCTCAACTGAACATCGTCCATCGGAGACTGCCTCGCAATCGCCAATCACTTCGTCACCGGTGTGTCGCTCGCCACCCCGTCGCCTAGCCTTCTGCGCATCCCAGACGCACGAAGATGCCCTGTTCTCGCTGTGTCGGTGCAGAAGCGGCAGGCGCTACTAGGCGAAAGGCGGCGTCGAAGATGACTGAACAGCGATTGGCGCAGTCTTGCCAGCAGGCCGCCTAAGGCGGCAGGGCCCCCGATTCAGCGCTTGGCTGCGTAAATGGCCAGCGCGGTCCTACTCTTGATGTCGAGCTTTTCGAAGATGCGCACGAGGTAGGTCTTAACTGTGCCCACCGTGATGCCCATTTCCTGAGCGATGTCGCGATTGCTGGCGCCAGCCTCCACCAGGCGAACGACCTGGCGCTCGCGATGGCTGAGCCCACGTTGCTCAAGCAGTACGTCGACAAGCACCCTGCTTACATGCGGGTGCTGTCCTAGGCTGATTTCGAGAAAGCCCTGCAGCTCGCACACCCGGTCCTTGGGCAGGGTGATCGTCGGATCGGTGGTGGTCTTGAGCAGGCCGATGCCGCCGAAGGGCCGGCCTTGCGACCAAAACATTAGGTCGATCGTGCTAGCCACACCAAATGAGTTCAGGTAGCCCTTGTAGCGATCCATGTCCGTACCGCGTGGTGTCGCATAGCCTTCGTCAAGGAATCCGACCTTCTTGCCCGACCGGATCATCTGGCTCGCCTCCATCGGATCGAACCTGTGCATTCCCAGTTCGTACTGGTCTAGCAGGCCGGCCGGGACGCCGATGGCGTGCTGCACCTGCATCGCGTTGCGCGACGGATCCACCCAGAAAAACAGGGCGGCAGAGGCGCCGAGATATCCCTGGGCGAACCTTAACGATTCGTGCACCAGATTGTCGAGCGGAGCAGGGTAAGGATGGGGCATCGCTGAACTCTTGCGAATGTGGGTCGACGGTGCGTCGATTCCCTGAATCGGGCAGCTAACAAGAATATGGCCATTGGCAGGCCCTGTCTTTGGAACTAACCCCGAGCGCACAACGGCCTTACGCGTGCATTTGTATAACTTCGGATGAATTGGCGCGCAATGGGCGCGTGGCTAGCATCTCAACGTATAGAGCGCTGCATGTGAAACAAGTTCCGAGCGCTCGTCGCTTTGCCGTGGTGCCGACATCCAGATGATCGGCAACTCGGCACCCGCTGAAACCGTGAATCTTCATTCAGAAGCTCCAATGAAACTCAGACACGCCAGCAAGAACGCTTTCATTACCGGCGGTGGTGCGGGCATCGGCCGCGAGACCGCCCTGACCCTGGCTCGCGAGGGCGCCCAAGTGCTCGTCTCCGACCTCAGCTTGGAGGCGGCGCAAGAGACCGTCGGCCTGATTGAGGAAATGGGCGGCGTCGCGCTCGCGGCGAAGGTCGATGTCCGCGTTCGCGCGGAAATCGCAGAGGCAGCCCGTCTGGCCGTGGCAGCCTGGGGCGGCCTGCACCTGCTTGTCAACAACGCCGGCCTCGTTACGAAACACTCGTTCAAGGAACTTACCGAAGAGGCCTGGGACCTCGTGCTCGACGTCAATCTCAAGGGGCAGTATCTCGTCGCGCAGGAAATTGCGCCGCACATTGCTGCTGCTGGCGGCGGCGCCATCGTCAATCTCTCCTCGGTCGAGGCGGTCGTGGTAGTGACGAGCGGCAATACCGCGCAGCCGCACTACAACGCCAGCAAGGGTGCCGTACCGATGCTCACCAAGGCTTTGGCTGTCGAACTCGCGCAGTACGGAATTCGTGTCAACTGCGTGGCGCCAGGCCCGATCGCCACGGACTTCTTCGACCTGGCATTGGTCACGAGCGATGCCGGCCTTCAATTCATGAAGCAACGCCTCCTGGTGCCGCGGGTCGGATTGCCGGCCGACGTTGCCTCCGCGGTGTCCTGGCTGATGTCCGACGAAGCGAGCTGGATTGATGGCATCCAACTGCCGGTCGACGGCGGCTGGTTGACGCGATGAGCAAGTTCATCCTGAAACCCGAGCAACTGGCGGGGCTGGGCATCCATACGGTGATCGTCGCCTCGCCTGACCTGCAGGGGCGCCCGGTGGGGCGGCGCATACCGCTGGACGATTTCGACCGGGTCGTGCGTGACGGCGTGGAGGTCTGCACCTGCGCCTGGGCCTGGGACCCCGCACAGGGCCTCGATCTTGTCGAGGCGGGCACATTGACGCTCTGCAATTTCGGCAATGGCGTGCCCGACGTCAAGCTGCGTCCAGACCTGTCGACGCTTAGGCGAGCTGCATGGCTCGACGGCGTCGCGATCTGCATCGCTGACCCGGTGGATATCCGCACGGACGAGCCAATGTCCATCTCGCCACGCGTGCTGCTTAAGCGTGAGGTCGCGCGCTACGCGGCGCAAGAGCTCGTGCCGAAGGCGGGCACCGAGCTTGAGTTCTACCTCTATCTCAACGAGCCACGCGAATTGCGCCGCCAGGGCTTCAGGAATCTGGAGCCGACGACGCTCGTACCCAGCGACTTCATGATCCACGAGGGCAACGCGTACGAGAAGTTCTTTCGCAAGCTGCGTGACGACTTGCGCAATAGCGGAATCGAGATCGAAGCGGCGCAATCGGAGTACGGCCTGGGCCAGTGGGAGATGACCTTTGTCTACGGCGACGTCCTGGAGATGGCGGACCGCCATCTACTCTATAAGCTCGCGGTACGGGATTCTGCGGTAGCGGCAGGCATGTCGGTGACCTTCATGGCCAGGCCGACGAACGACCAGCCGGGTTCGTCCTGCCATGTGCACTTCTCCGTGGTCGACAAGGACGGGCAATCTCTGTTCTGGGACGAGTCCGCGGAGCACCACATGAGCCCCTTCATGCACCACGCGATCGCGGGGGTGCTGGCGAATGTGCCGGCGCTGATGCTGTGGTACGCGCCGACCGTCAATGCCTTCAAGCGCGTGAACTCGGCGCTGGTAGCCGGCTCGGGCCGCACCTGGGGCCACGAAAATCGCACGGTTTCCGTGCGGCGCGTCGGTTTCACGCCGTCCTCGCTGCGCTTCGAGTTCCGGTTGCCGGGTGCGGACACGAACCCGTACCTGACGTTGTTGGGCCTGCTGGCGTCGGTTCGAGATGGACTCCAGCGCAGGCAACTGCCGCCTCCGCCAATTCAGGGCAATGCGTATGACCGACCGCGCGATGACGGCATGCCCACGCAACTGGCAGAGGCGGCCGGCCTGTTCGCTGCCAGCGCCTTCGTCCGTGACCTCATCGGCCAGAACGATACCGAGCACTTCCACGCCATGGCCGTCCACGAATGGACGCAGTCGCAGGCTGCGGTTACGGACTGGGATCGCGAGCGCTATTTCGACCGGATCTAGAACATGACCTATCACGCAGTTGGTGAATTGCCCGAGTTGCGAACCTGGCTCGGACACGAATCTGAGCGCAGCGGGATTGCCGATCGAACCGCCCTGTACGACCCGAACACCGGCGAAATGCTCGCGCTATCGCGTTCATCCACGTCGGAGCAGGTCGAACGTGCGATTGAACTGGCGCACCGTGCACATCTCGATGGTCATTGGCTGACGATGGGCATCGAAGGCCGCGCGAAGCTCCTCCTGGCCATGGCCGATCGGCTGGACGCTCAGGCCGAACGCATCGGGAAGCTCGACTCGCTCAACTCCGGCGTCCCGATTCGTCTGATGAGCCTGTTTGCGGCGAGCAACGGCAACACTTTGCGCGGGGCGGTCCATCGCGCGCTCGCCCTTGGAGATCGTCAGGTCGTGGCCGCCGACGATCGCAACGTCTTCGTGCACCGCATCCCCTGGGGCGTCACCGCGCTGCTGATGCCTTGGAACGCGCCTTCTGCCATGGCCGTGAAGAAGCTGGCGTACGCATTGGCCGCGGGTGCGACAGTGGTCATGAAGCCGTCGCCGGCGTCACCCTTCAGCGCCGAGCTGGTGGCCGCCGCGGCGGTGGACGCGGGCATTCCGCACGGCGTGGTCAATCTTGTGCTGGGCGGCGCGGAAGTGGGTCAACAGCTCGTCTCGGACCGCCGTGTGCGCGCCATCTCCATGACCGGTTCCACGCCGGCTGGGCGGCGTGTGGCGGCCGCCGGGGGCGCCAACCTAGCCCGCCTGCGCCTGGAACTGGGCTCGAACAATCCCGCAGTCGTGCGCGCGGACGCCGACGTTGCCGAGACCGCTTCACAGATTGTCTCGGGTGCGATGAAGCTCTCCGGGCAATGGTGCGAGGCTCCGCGCCGCGTGATTGTCGACGCTGCCCTCCAGGATGTCCTCGTCGACGCGATGCACGCGGAGCTCGCGAAGCTGCGCCTCGGTTCCAGCCTTGACGACACGACCGACCTGGGTCCGGTCGCGTTCGAGGCTCGCCGGACCGAACTGCGCTGTCAGCGCGACAGCCTGCGCGCACAAGGGGCCCGCGTTCTTGAAGCTACGCCCATTCCTGAGCGCGGCTGGTTCGTGGCGCCGACGCTGGCGGTGGGCCCTCAGGTCGATGTCGGTACGGAGATTTTCGGCCCGTTGATTACGGTTCAGCCGTCGCGTTCCGATGACCATGCGGTGGCGCTGGCCAATGGTGGCCATGTCGGGCTGGCGGCCTATGTCTTCAGCTCGGATGTGGAAGGCGCCGCGGCGCTGGGCCTCAAGCTGTGCGGTGGCGAAGTGAAGGTCAACGGCACCAGCCTGCTCGACATGTCCCCGCAGTCGGTGCAGAGCTTCTTCGGTGACTCCGGCATCGGCGGCCATGGCGACGCAGACCTTCTCGATTTCTACACCGGCCGTCGAATCATCGGTACCGATGCTCCCGGACTGCCGCTATGAGTGCCTTGTTCGACGCGATCCCCTCGTCAGCCGCATATGCCACGGTCAACCCGACCGGCAAGGCACCCGTGCTGCTGGTGTGCGAGCACGCGTCGAACCGGGTCCCCTCCGCCTATAACCGCTTGGGGTTGGAGGACGGCGTTCTGGACACGCACGTCGCCGTCGATATCGGCGCTGGCGTGCTGACGCGGCGCATCGCGCAACTGATCGATGCCCCGGCGGTGCTGTGCCGCTATTCGCGCCTGTTCGTGGATTGCAATCGCGCCCCGGGCGACCCGTCCTGCATCTGCGAATCGTCCGACGGTTTGAGCATTCCCGGTAATTTGGAGTTGGCCGGGGACGAATTGGCCTATCGCGCGGCGCTGATACATCACCCGTTTCACCGCGCCGTGGAGCAAGTGCTTGATGGCTGGCGCAACGGCCGTGTGGCGCACCATCTCGTCGCCATCCACTCCTTCACGCCGGCGCTTGTACGCGGCCCGGTTCGACCGTGGCATGTTGGCGTGGTGTGGCGCGACCCAAGGCTGGCGCTGCCCTTTTTGAAGCAGTTGCGCGCGCTACCGGATGTCGTCGTTGGAGACAACGAACCGTACGACGGCCGGCAAACCTGTGGTTACACGATCGCTCGTCACGCGGAGCCCTTCGGCATTCCTGCCCTGGCTGTCGAGGTTCGGCAGGACCAACTGAGCAGCCCCGCCGGCATCGAATCCTGGGCTCGCCTGGTCGCGGAATGCCTCGGGGCGGCCATATCAGGCGCTGGGGCCTGCATGCCGAGAAACGCAGAAATCGATTTTTGAAGTCTGGAGCAGACAGGAATATGAGCAATGAGTTTGACTACATCGTTGTAGGCGCAGGAATGGCTGGCGCTTCAGTCGCGGCTAATCTGGCAGGGCATGGCCGTGTCGCAGTCCTAGAGGCGGAGGAGCATGCGGGATACCACACGACGGGCCGGTCGGCGGCGCTGTTCTCGGAGTTGTACGGCAATCGCGTCATCCGCGCCCTGACCCGCGCCAGCCGCGCCTTCTTCTTCGAGCCGCCGGGTGACTTCGCACCCACGGCGCTTGTATCGCCCAGAAGCTCGCTCTATTTCGTGAGCCGCGAACGCGCGGCGGAGCTCGACGTGTTTCGAGCGGATGACGACGTACGTTCCCGGACCATTGCGCTGAACGCGGCGCAGGCGCGTGAACTGGTGCCGGTATTTCGCCAGGACTACCTCGGCGGCGCGGCGTTGGAGCAAGGATCCGCGGACATCGAGGTTGATGTGCTGCACCAGGGCTTTCTGCGCCAGGCGCGCAGCGCGGGTGCGCAGATCCACCTGAAATGCGCAGCAAACCGGATCGAGCATGCTGAGGGAATGTGGACGGTGACCACGGCCAATGGCAGCTTCAGCGCGCCGGTGCTCGTCAATGCGGCTGGTGCCTGGGGTGATCGGGTGGCCACGATGGCCAACGTCGCGCCCGTAGGGTTGGCGCCGTTGCGGCGAACTGCGATCCTGATCGACACGCCCAACTCCATGTCGAGCAACCCGTGGCCGGCAGCTATCGACATAGAAGGACAGTTCTATTTCAAGCCAGATGCTGGTTTGCTGCTGCTTTCGCCCGCGGACGAACACCTGAGCGAGCCCTGCGATGCCCAGCCTGAAGAACTGGACGTCGCGATTGGCATCGACAGGTTCGAGCAGGCGACCGGTACCACGATCAAGCGCGTCAAGCATCAATGGGCCGGCCTGCGGGTGTTCAGTCCGGATCGCACGCCCGTCGTGGGCTTCGATGCGATTGCAAAGGGATTCTTCTGGCTGGTGGGGCAGGGCGGCTACGGCATTCAGACGGCGCCAGCCCTTGGCCGCTTGGCGGCCGCTCTGGCCCAGGGACAGCAGGTTCCCGTGGATATCGCGGGGTTCGGTGTCGAGGCGGCGTCGTTGTCGCCCTCCAGGTTCTTAGAGTGATTCATGGGTCTTGTGAAACAGATCAACCGAGGGTCCAAGATATGAGCGAGCGTGCGGAAAACACAATCATGTTGCCTCCCGGAATGGCCGGAAAGCTCGACGAACTCTTCGCGTTCGCCAATCGAAGCGACGCGCCAGGATTCACGGTCGGCATCGCGCGTGGCGGCCGCACGCTCTACCGCAAGGGCTTCGGCATGGCGAGCCTGGAGCATGCGACCAAAAATGTACCGACGACGCGCATGCGCATTGGATCGACGACCAAGCACTTCGCGTGCCTCTGCGCGTTGCTCCTTGTCGAGGAGGGAAAGCTGGACATCGACGCCAGCGTGCGCGCCTACATGCCCGAACTACCGGTGCTGTCGGGCGCGCCGACCTTGCGCCAGCTGATGACCCATTCCGGCGGTCACCATTGCTACCTGGATCTCGCGTTCCTGGCCGACGGGATGGCCGTCAAGCCGATCGGTAGCGCTATCGAGACACAGATACGGCAGCAGGGGGTGAACTTCGCACCGGGCGAACGCATGATGTACAACAATGGCGGCTACCACGTGCTGTCGCGCGTGATAGAGCGCGTGTCCGGAATGCCGTTGCGCACGTTCATGCGCGAACGCCTCTTCGAGCCGCTGGGGATGTCCGACACGGACCTCGTGCCCAGTGATTTCGAGATCGGCGCCGGAATGGCGACGCTGCACATGCCGATGCCGGATGGCAGCTATCGACGCGGTATCTTTCCCAGCGAAGAGGTTCTCGGCGAAGGCGGCATCACGTCCACCGTGGACGACATGCTGAAGTGGGTCGCGCACCTGCGAAACCCGCGCCTGTTCGGCAATGCGCAAACTTGGCGCGAAATGTTCGAGCCCACAACTCTTAAAAACGGCTTCGTCATTGACTACTCTCTCGGGCTGATGCGATACACGCACCGCGGCGTCGAGACGATCTGCCATGCCGGTGGGGTGATGGGCGGCGGCGGCCAGATGCTGACGGCACCTGCCAAGGAATTGGACATCGTCGTCCTCAACAACACGGGCGGGATCGATCCCGCGCAGCTCACGTTCAGTATCCTCAGCCTGCTGCTTCATGACGAAGGTCTGCTGGCCGCGACGCCAACCGTGCCTGCGAAGACATATGGGCCGCTTCTGGGGCGCAAGTTCCACTCCAGCGAGCGCGGCTTGTTCCTGGCATTCGAGGACAAGGACGGTGCCCTGTGTGTGTCGGCGTTCAACAGCCCGGCCGTTCCGCTGGTCGACATGGGCGACGTACTGATGCTGGAGTTCCACAAGTTCGCGGTTGGCCCGTTCGAGTTCGACAAGTCCCAATGCGCCGACCAAGTCGAGCGGCCGCTGACTTTGCGCGTCCTCGACGCAGGGACGCCGGTGCATTTGAAGTGTGTCGATCCGGTCGTCGATCTGCAGGCCGCGATGGACTGCCTTGTCGGAACTTACGCCTGCACTGATATGGCCGCCACGGCCAAGGTCGTCCGCCAGGGCGAGGAACTACGCCTGAAATTCCAGGGCGAATACGGGCGCAACGAATTGGTGCTCGAGCCTTTCGCTGGGGGCGTTCTCACCTTCAAGGCGGCGCGCAGCGACGTTCCGGTGGACGGCATCGTTGAGACACACCAAGTTGATGGGCAAGTCCGCGCTTTGCTGCTGAGCACGACTCGCAGCACGAGGATTCGACTCACTCGCGTGCCCGAATCCACCAACGTTGCATGAGCAGGTTTGCGGGCCATCTTGCTCGCACATGACACGTAACACTGAGCATTCCTAATTCCTGAGGGTCCCTAACGTGAATCGAATTGACGGCATCTGCTCCCGGCACCACGAGAAGACGGCGTTTACCTGCGCGGCGCTTCTATTCATTGCGAGCCTGACAGAGGCGGCGCACGCTCAGGCTCCCTCGGCGCCGCTGCCCGCCGACGCAGCGGCGTCTGCCGTCGCGCCGCCCGACAGGGATACGCTGGAGGTCGTCACAGTGACGGCGACACTACGTCGCGAGCCGGCGCGGGAAGTTCCCATGCAGGTCAATATTCTTTCGACGGAGAAGCTGGAGCAAGGTGGCGCCAAGTCGCTGGGCGACGTCCTCAGCGCTCAGCCTGGCATCGATGTCAAGACGGGCGGCGTCTCGGGCGCCATCAGCATACGCGGCGTGTCCACGGGCGACCAGACCATCGCCACTGTCGGAACATACATTGACAACGTGGCGTTCGGATCGAGCAGCGCGTTTGTCGCGGGCGCGTCGACGTCCCTTGAAATGCAGCTTCTCGATCTCAACCACATTGAGGTGTTGCGGGGCCCACAGGGAACCTTGTATGGTGCCGGAGCGATGGGCGGCTTGCTCAAATATGTGACCAACGAGCCCGATTCGTCAGAGCTGAGCGGCAAGGTCACGATGGGCGTCAGTACCACGGTGAATGGCCGTGTCGGCAACACGCAGAGCGGTGTCGTCAACGTGCCGATCAAGGAAAATGTTGCGGCCTTCCGGGTCTCGGCGTTCCACGACCGTGTGGGTGGCTTTATCGATGCCGTTGGCCCTGCCGCGGGGCGAGCGATCAATGGCGGAGACACCACTGGGGCCCGCGTGTCCCTGCTCATCGAGCCGAGCACCAGGGCTAGCGTTCGCCTCACTGCCACCACCCAGGATGCCAAGCGCGACGGTGCCGACCTGGTCGACTACTCTGGGACGACCGGGCAGCCGGTCTATGGCTCCAATAGCCGGGGGATCGCGGTCAGGGAACCCAATTCGATGCGCACGACCTTGTTTTCCGCGGACCTGGAATACGACCTGGACTGGGCTCGGCTGTACTCCATTACGTCGGTACAACGCAGTGACTATTTCATCCGGCAGGACCTGACCAACACCTACGTTCCTCTGCTGAGTTCTCCGGGCGAGGAGTTCGGCACTGCGGTGTCCGACCTGTCTGCCCACTTGAAGAAGTCCACTCAGGAGTTCCGCCTGACATCGAAAGCAGGCGGCAAGTTCGAGTGGCTGGTAGGTCTATTTTTCGACCACGAATCCGGCCACAACAACCAGTTGGCGAGCAGTACGCTGGCTGACGGTTCGGTCGGCCCGGACCTGGCGGTTGCGAACCTGCCCAGTTCATACACCGAGAAGGCGCTCTATGGTGATGCGACGTGGAACCTCAGCAAGGACTTCTCCGTCACTGGTGGATTGCGCATCGCGCGCAACAACCAGAACTTCAGGCAGATCAGCTCCGGGCTTCTTCTCGGTGGCTCTACCAATCTGTCGGGGACGTCCCATGACACCAGCAAGACCTTCCTGCTGACGGCCAAGTACGCGTTGGACCGCACCAGCAATGTCTACGCGAGAGCCGCGAGCGGCTATAGGCCGGGCGGCCCGAATGCCGTCATTCGGAATGAGCAGACGGGCCTGCCCGAGGCGCCACCGACCTTCCAGCACGATACGCTGTGGAGCTACGAAGCCGGCTACAAGGCTGATCTGCTGGACAAGACACTCTCGATCGAGTCGTCCCTGTACCACATCCGCTGGGAGCAGATCCAGCAGCTGTACTCTGTCAATGGCGAGCAGGTGATCGTCAACGGCGGCCGGGCCGCCATTGACGGGCTGGAGCTTACTGCCAGGTATCACCCCCATGAGAGATGGACGCTGGAGGGTGGCCTGGCCGCCGTGGACGCCCGACTGGTAGAGGACGCGCCGGGCTTGGCGATGTCAGGCGCGCGTCTGCCCAACACCGCAAGGTTCTCGGCGAGCACGAGCGCAAACTACCTGATCAATGTCGGGAACTACAGCGGCTATTTGGGGGGCACATTGCGTTTCGTGGGTGAACGCAATGCTGGATTCGACGGCAGTTCGACGCTGCCCAGTTTCCGGATGCCGTCCTACCTCCTGACCGACCTGCAGGCTGGCATGACTTTCGGTTCGATCGACGTGGGTCTCTACGTGCGCAACCTGTTCAATCGGGTGGTGCAACTTGGTGCCGCTACCGGATTGATGGCGAATGGCGGACCCGCGCTCGTCACACCGGCGCGTCCGCGGACACTTGGCTTGAACGTCACCGCGAGCTTCTGACCACGCGCACCGAAGCCGTCTCCCTTATCCCTTCCGAGCCGACCATGAATCTTCCCTCCGCCCCGAGACTTCGCGCCTTCGCCGCCGGCATCGAGCACGAGAGCAACAGCTTCTCCCCGATACCGACCACCATGCGCTCGTTCGAAATAGGACTACTCTATCGGCCCGGAGATGTCCGAGCATTCGAGCAGGCGTACGAGTTTCCGGGCTATGGCGACCTCTTGAAGGCAGCCAAGGAACGCGGGATCGACGTTGTGCCGGGAACGTTTGCCTGGGCCCAACCGTCGGGGCCGCTCTCACGTGCCCCTTATGAATATCTGCGTGGCGAGATCATTCGCGAATTGCGCGCTGCAGGCCCCGTGGACATGGTGTTGCTCACGCTCCACGGCGCGATGGTGGCAGAAGGCTACGACGATTGCGAAGGCGACCTCATCGCCTGCGTGAGAGACGTGGTCGGGCCGGACACGCCCATCGGTGCGCTGCTCGACCTGCACGGCAACCTGTCGTCCAGGATGATCGCTAGCGGCGCGATTCTGGTCGCTTGCAAGGAATATCCGCACTCCGACTACCGGGACCGCGCCGAGGAACTGTTAACGGTCCTCGTCGAAGCGCGCGTTGGGCGGATCCGGCCTGCAAGTCTTATGCGGCGAGTGCCAATGCTGGGTTTGTTCGGAACGACTGACGATCCGATGAAGAGCTTCGTCGAGCGACTGAAGCAGGCAGAGGGGGGCGACATCCTATCCGTCTCGGCTATGCACGGATTTCCGTGGTCCGACACTGACATCACCAGCGCATCCATCCTGGTCGTCTTCGATGCGGGTCGCGCGGGTGCTCATGCGCGCGCCGAGCGCCTTGCGCGGACGATCGCCTCCGAGTTCTTCGAACTGCGCGGCGTGTCGACCAGCACCAGGCTGCCGATCGACGAGGCCATCGACAAGGCGCTGTCGCTCGTCAGCGACCGCGGCCCGGTCGTCATCGCCGACGGAGCGGACAACCCGGGCGGCGGCGCGGCGAGCGACAGCACTTTCATAGTCCAGCGACTGTTGGAGCGTGGCATCCGGGATGTGGCGGTGGGCATGATCTGGGATCCGGCCGCGGTGGCGCAGGCCACACAGGCTGGTGTCGGGGCCACGCTGGCTTTGGACGTCGGCGGCAAGGTGGGACCGTTGTCTGGCGCTCCGGTTCACGGAGAGTTCGAAGTGCTTTGCGTCAGATCGGATGCCTGCCAGCGTGGCTTGGACGGCCAGGCGCTCGATGCGCTGGGGGATGCGGTGACGGTTCGCCTCAAGGGCATAGACATCGTGCTCAACAGTATTCGCCAGCAGACCTTCTCGCCCGATTGCTTTACGGTCATGGGTATCAATGCGAACGAAAAGAAAATACTCATCGTCAAGTCGACGCAGCATTTCAGGCTCGGGTTCGACCCGATCGCCGTTGCGACGGTCTATTGCGATGCACCGGGCTCGCTGAACCTGGATCTGCGAAGGTTGCCGTATACGCGCATCGTACGACCCTTGTGGCCGATGGATCCGGCAGAGGCGATTCTCGCGGAGCAGGTGGCTTGATGAGCGCCATCCCGCTTCCGGAGGTGGTTCCACGCGCTATTGCACGGCGCTCAATCCCGCTTGTCGCGCTGGCCTTGCTATGCGGCACTGCTGCGAGGGACGTGCTCAGCCCGTTGCAGGAATTGATGAAGACCGACCTGCAAATCAACGATAACCAGGTCGCCGTCCTCCAGGGATTGGCAGTAGCTCTGCCGCTGGCGCTAGTCTCGATTCCGCTGGGCCGGCTGGTGGACAGATCCACGAGGACGCTGATCCTCGTGGCCCTGACCCTTTGCAGCGCGGCAGGTTGTGCCCTGACTGCCGTCGCCCGCGACTTCCCTACGATGTTCCTGGCGCGCATGCTGGTAGGTGTCGGCGCTGCGGCCGGAACTCCCGCCGCTCTCTCACTGGCATCGGACTATTCACGAATCGAGATCCGCGGACGCATCTTCTCAATTCTGGGCATGGGGCAGGTGCTGGGCAGCGCCTTGCCGTTCGTCACTGTCGGCGTTTTGCTGAGCGGGCTGCCTTCCGCGTTCCACGGCGCAATTTGGCTCGGCGACCTCGCCCCATGGCGGTTGGTGCAACTCGTGTTCGCGGGGGGCATGGTGCTGACGGCACTCATGCTCATGTCCTTGCGGGAGCCCGTGCGGAAGGAACTGGGGTCGGAGTTCGGCGGCAGCGCGATGAGTGCTCTGCGGGAGCTGTGGACTTTCCGCAGAGTCATGTTGCCCCTGGTACTGGGCATCGCGCTGGTGCAGATGGCGGACACGGCCGCCGGGATCTGGGTCGTGCCGCTGCTCACGCGCGTATTCCACCAGACGCCTGAACAATTCGGCGGTTGGATGGGGGGGCTGATCTTCGTCTGCGGCTGCAGTGGAACCTTGCTGGGAGGCATTCTTGCCGACCTCTGCCGACGCCGCGGCGGACACGGCGGCATCATCTATGGCGCGATGGTTGCTGCGGTGGTCTCGATTGCTTCGAGCTGCATGCCGATCATGCCGACCGCGCAGCTATTGGCTTGTGCGCTGGGGGTGTTCATCGTCTGCGGGATCCTCGCGACGGTGCTGGGGTCGACTGCCGTGGTACTGATCCTTCCGAACGAGCTGCGAGGTATCAGTTCGAGCGCGATCAACGCAATCTCCATCCTTGTTTCCTTCGGCCTGGCGCCGTCGCTGGTAAGCCTGCTGGACGAAGGTATGGGGTCGCAGGGCGACATCCGTGTTGCGCTGGTTATCGTCTCGATGGCCACAAGCGTCCTGGGCGCCTTGGCGTTTTACTGGGCGGCCAGGGCCAGCCGCAAGTGTTAGCGCCTGGTGCGCTCCTGTGCTCTCCGCAATTCCCTGAACCGAGCGCCGCGCACGGCTCTTGAAAAGATCATGGCAATGTTGCAACACAGATCCTGCGCCGGAGTTCCGGCGCGAGGCCACTCGACGGACCCTGAGGGCGTCCGATGAACCCGGCACTCGAAACGCTGGCCCTTGGGCGCCCCTGTCTCTGGTTGAATGATCGCCAAGGTGTGACACTGCCGGCCAATTCTCCTCCCGCCGATCTGATAGCGGATGCCACAGCTCGGTTTGCAAGATGCGAAGGCCTGCTGGCCGCGCTCTTCCCGGAGCTGGCGAACCAGGGCGGACTCGTCCATTCGCCGCTGGAGGATGCGGCTGCCTTGAGGGACGATACTTGGCAGGGCGATGCGCGTGCGGGTCGATGGTTCATAAAGCGCGACGACCTGTTGCCGGTCGCCGGTTCGATCAAGGCGCGCGGCGGCTTCCACGAGGTGCTGAGCATCGCCGAGGATCTCGCCATCGAGGCTGGTCTGATCGTGGCGGATACACCTCGGACGCTGCTCACACAACGTCCGTGTCGCGATCTATTCGAGCGGCACGCGCTTGCGGTCGGGAGCACGGGCAATCTGGGCTTGAGTATCGGCGTCATCGGTGCTGCGCTTGGGTTTCGGACGATCGTGCACATGTCCGTCGAAGCCAAGGAATGGAAGAAGGAGAGGTTGCGTGCGCGCGGCGTCGACGTTGTTGAGCATGCGGGCGACTACGAGGCAGCTGTCGCGGCGGGACGAGCCCAGGCCGCGATGACACCCAACATGCATTTCGTCGACGACGAGTCGTCCCAGCGGCTGTTCTTCGGCTATTCAGTCGCGGCGCGCGAACTGGCGTCGCAACTCGAGGCGGCAGGATGTCATGTGGATTGCGACCATCCACTGTTCGTTTACATTCCTTGTGGTGTGGGGGGCGCTCCGGGTGGGATCACGTTCGGTCTCAAGGCCATCTTCGGAGACGCTGTGCATTGCTTCTTCGCCGAACCCTGTGCGTCTCCGTGCATGCTGCTGCGGCTCGCTGCGCCTGAGAACACCGGCCTATCGGTCTACGACATCGGGTTGAACAACGAGACCGCCGCGGACGGGTTGGCCGTGGGTCGGGCGTCGCCTCTCGTCGCGCCACTGATGAGCTCGCAACTGGCAGGAGTCTTTACAGTCGACGACGAGCGCCTCTTCGTCGAGCTCGGACGTGTGAAGCGGCGAATGGACATCGAACTCGAGCCTTCCGCCGCCGCGGCGCTGCACGGCCCCTCACTGCTTCTGCGCAGTGAGCCAGGGATGCGGTATTTGGCCACTCGCGGCATTGATGGCACGTCGGCGACTCACGTCGTCTGGGCGACGGGAGGCTCGTTGGTGCCGGATGTCGAACGTCGGCAATTCCAGCGCCTCGCGGAATTGGCGTCCGTAGCTGCTGACCTGGCAATTGAGAAATAGCAGGGGTCTTGCAGCTAGCCTGAATGAACAACCATGTCCATCACCAATCGTTGAGACATCGGGCTGCGCGTGGTCGAACCAGGGATGTGGCTGCATCGTTTCGTTGTGCCTCCCTCTCCGTACACCCTTGCCTGGGTCGCTCTCCTGCGTCAATTTCGGGTGGCTCTACAGGAGACCTAAAGCATGTTTCGCACGGCTTGGCATGAGATCGCTGCCTTTTAGGAGGTTTCAATAGAAACGTTGGATACGACCGCGGAAGCCTTCATGCACGAGATGATCGCGGCAGAGCATTTTTCAGGCGTTGTCATGGTCACCCGGGGTGCGCGCGTCATGCACAAGAGCGCGTACGGGCCCTCGTTCAACGATGGTGAGAACCGAATCGACGGGCGGTTTCATGTGGGCTCGCTGACCAAGCAGTTTACAGCTGCTGCGATCATGCAATTGGCTGAGAAGGGGGCCGTGAGGATCGATGGGCGGATCAATGACTTTCTTCCGCAGTGTTATCGATCGGATATGTGGGATTCCGTCACCGTAAAGCATCTCCTGTCGCACACCAGCGGCATAGTTGACTATGCAATAGAGAGGGATTATTACGCCGTTCTCGATGGCTGGGCCTTTGCGGCTACCCAGGATGGAATGATTCGCGAAGCCATGACTCAGTCGCTCAGTTTCCGGTCGGGGACTGAGTTTCGCTATTGCAACATCGGCTATACGCTTTTGGGAGAAATCATTGAGGCTAAATCCGGTTCTCGTTACGCGGACTACATAAAGGCCGCGCTTCTAGAGCCTCTGGGAATGTTTAATTCCCAAATTCACGATGAGCGTTACTCCCACGCGTCGAATGACGCCATCGGACTTCGATGGGATGAATCAGCAGGAAGCCATGTCAGGGACGACGTCGTGTCCCTGCCTGTGACTTCAGCAGATGGAGGCTTGGTAACGACAGTAGATGATTTTGCTTTGTGGGTGAAGGCCTACAAGAAGACGGCGCACCCAATGCTATCCAGGGCGTCTTTCGAGCGAATGTTTGAGCAAGCGGCCCCTACCGCAACTTACTATTGGCCCGAACGAAATATGCGCGGGCAAGGATTCTATGGTCTCGGCCTGATGCGAAGCGGTGATCTGCTTATGCATGAAGGCTCGATCGTCGGATTCCGGAGTTTTTTCATTTACAGCCGTGATGATGATTTGCTAGTTGCGGCCTTCTCCAATAATACCTGCAACAATGTATTCAGAATTGCGTCGGGCCTTTTTGGGCTCTTCGATAATCCGGCTGGGCAGCAGGCTACTGAGATGCCTCGCCAGACGCCGGTTCGTCGACGGTGGTAGTGTGAGGCAACTGTTTGAGGAAACCAGCGGGGTTCTTGACGGCTGAGTCGGTGACGTAGGGTTCATCGAGCTGGAGGGCCAGGTCTTGCCTCGCATAGCGGGCGAAGACGAGGTGGGCGGCCTGGAACAGCATCTCGGAGCCGTCCGGCAGCGCGGCGCCGCCTTTGATCGACGGCGCGGTGTAGCGGCCGTCGTACATGCCCAGCACCAGGCCCTGGTCAGCCAGCAGTTCGGCGCGGTAGCGCATCTTGGAGACGCGCAGGTCGGCGGCCTCGAAGCGGGCGGCAGGCAGGCCGGTCAGCGCTTCGAGCCGTCGCGCCAGCCGCGTCTTCTCGGCCGGCGGCAATGCCGCGCCGAGGAATAGCGCCGGCAAGTACTCGTCGCGGGCGAAGCGGCGCACCTCGTCGAGGAAGTCCTCGAAGCGACGGTCCTCGTGCTTCACCTTCCCGTGGTGCCAGCCGAGCGCCGCCAGCGTCGGCAGCGAGACGACGTAGCTCATGATGTTGGCCGGGCGCTGCACGGTCTCGACGATGTTCAGCCCCTGGCCCAGCAGGAACGCGCCGTCGAAGCGGATCTGCGGCGCAGTCAGTGCCAGGCGCCGCGCAGTGGCGGCGGCGCGCACAGTGCCGTAGCTCTCGCCGAACAGGAACTTCGGCGAGTCGGTGCGTCCGTGGGCGGCGGACCAGCGGGCGATGAACTCG
>Ga0247779_1000284_pt1 | contig 36198 bp, 28 predicted proteins | sample UWRJL221509R5_FD_179925 | JGI IMG/M metagenome (GOLD analysis project Ga0247779, IMG submission 179925) | Plant litter microbial communities from Arlington Agricultural Research Station in Wisconsin, United States - UWRJ-L221-509R-5 | ecosystem: Environmental > Terrestrial > Plant litter >...
AGAGATCGCAGAGATCAGAGGGGAGGTTTTGGGTTTTACTTTTCCGCGGCGATCCACGCCCCAGCCTTCGGCGTCGCGGACGAGGGAGAGGGAGAGGGACTAACCGCAGAGCCGCAGAGGTCGCAGAGATCAGAGGGGAGGTTTTGGGTTTTACTTTTCCGCGGCGATCCACACCCTAGCAAATGCGAAGTTCGCAAACCTTGCTGGGCAACGATCCACGCCCTAGCAAGTGCGAAGTTCGCGAACCTTGCTGGGCAACGATCCACGCCCTAGCAAATGCGAAGTTTGCGAACTTTGCTGTGGCAACGATCCGCATCGTTCCTCGCGATTTTCCCTGCCGCGCCCCGCCGCGCTCCGCGAAACCCCCAATCCCTCTTTCTCAGATCTCTGAGCTCTCTGCGGCTCGGCGGTTGAAATTCAGGGAGCGAGCATAGTGCTCTCGGAGCCAAAGAGTCAGCTGCGCCATCGTGTGCTTGCAGCTCAGCTGTGTGCGGGCGAGGGCGAGGGGGCGAGGGGGCCTAGTCGATTCACGGACAAGCCGTAGGGAGTGACACCGCTCGTCGAAAAAGATACTGTGCGTACACAGCATTCTCTCTGTGCAGCGAGGCGAGCCGCTCGTCGAAAAAGATACTGTGCGTACACAGCATTCTCTCTGTGCAACGACGGGCCTCCCTCTTTCAGACGAGCGAACTTGCTCTCCCTGGAAAGTGAATGAGTAGTACTAGGGCACGCTCACGCGCTCAGCACCATTTGACCCGCACTTTGTAGGTCACTTTGCTGCTGCCGCGCGCGGGGATCTTGACCGTGAAGGTGAAGGTGTTCGCGTCCTTCTTTTCCGCAGCTTGGCTCGAGGAGACGATCGTCCAATCACCGCCGACGGGCTCGTAATCTTCGACTTCGACTGGCGTGTCCTTGTGGTTCCGAAGCTCGATTTCCCAGGCGCTCTCCGCGCTGCAGTTGCCCAGCGTGCGCCACTCGGTTTGCTTGCGATCGCCGACCAGATCGAAGGCTTCGCCCATTTTGACGCGCAGCTTTTCGTCGCGCGGCGTGTGATCGATGGCATCTTCGCCGACGAATTGCTTGGCGCCGCTCTTGTCTGCTTTGTAAACGCGCAGCGTGCCTTTGGGCAGGGGCATACCTAAGCGGTTCTGCTCGCTGTTCTGGATGTCCAGGTACACGCCGACCTTCTGGTTCGACAGCACTTGCCCGTATTGGCCGCGAAACCAAAACTGTTGACCGAAGAAGATCAGCTTCTTGTTCACGCCGATGCCGGCGGCGCTGAGCAGGTTCACTTGCTTCTGTTCGTTTTGCAGCACGTTGGTCGGGCGCTGCAGCGAGTACAGGTGGTACTCGAACAGGCCTTGTTCTTGGAACTGTGGCGCTGGCGCGCGCGCGGCCTTGGCTTCGTAGCCGTAATCCGCCGTTTCGCGGCGCGTCTGCACGCGATTCACGTCGCCGGCCACCAGCTTCAGCTCCGCGTTCTTGTAGCTCGTGCCGGATTGATTCACGAGCGTCACCCAACCATTGAGATCGCCCTTCTTTTCCGCATCGTCCACGACCAGTACGTAGTCGGCAGACCAATTCAGGTTCTGCGTCAGGTACGTCACCTCCACGGTCTGCTTCGCGGCAGCGCTGTCCACGAGCCAAACCAGCGTGGGCTTGGCAATCAAATTGTCCGGCACTTGTGGGAAGGCCAAGCGCCCCGGATAGCCGAAGGTGATCTCGTTGTTGAACTTGAGCACGGTGCCTCCCTCGACCGACAACAGGTCGGCGTCCACCACGTCCTCTTTGCCGGTTTGCTCGTGGTAGCGGTAGGCGCGCACGCGTTTGCCGACGTACTTTTCGAGTAGCGTCTGCGGCGTCAACAGATCGTAGCGATAGTTCTGCTCCAGTACCGAGAGCCCACCACCGCCCACGGACTTGATGCTCACGGTCTCGGGTTGAATGTTGGCCGCGACATCGCGAAATTCGAGCTCCACTTTGCCGCTGCCGAGCGCCGGCAGGTCGCGCACCTCGCGCACCAGGCCGAAGTTCTGATTGTAGACCGTGATGCTGACCGTTTTGCGGTCATCGGCCGTCGACACACTATGCGGCGCGGTGGCGGGTTTTGCCGGCACTTTCGCCTCCGCGAACGCATCGCGAGCGCCAGCCGCGGCGAGCACGGCGGAGATTGCCAAACAGCAGAGAGATTGCTTCGTTTTCATGATTCAGCCCTTCTCAACACCAGCGCACGCGCACGACGTAAGTCAGTTTGGTTTCCGAGCGCGGCGCGAGCCGCACGTCGAAGGCAAATGTGCTCGCGTCCTTTTTGGTCGCCGGTAAGCTCGAGGACACGATCTGCCAATCACCGCCGACGGGCTCGTTCACCTCCACGACCTCTGCCGTGTCCTTGTGATTGCGCAGCTTGATCTCCCACTCGCTCTCGCTCGCGCAGGTGCTGAGTGCCCGAAAGGCCTTCTCGCTGCGATCAGCCACGACGTCGAACGCTTCACCGAGCTTGACGCGAATCTTTTCATCGCGTGGCGTATGATCGATCGTATCTTCGCCGACGAACTGCTTCTGCCCGCTCTGGTCGGATTTGTAGACGCGCAGCGTGCCTTTGGGCAGCGGCATGCCCAGGTGGTTCTGTTCTTTGTTCTGCAGGTCCAGGTACACGGACACCTTTTGATTTTGGACGACCTGGCCAAAATTGCCGCGAAACCAAGCTTGCTGACCGAAGAAGATCAGCTTCTTGTCGAGCGCGATGTTCGCGGCCGAAAGCAGGCTGACTTGTTTTTGTTCCTTGTTCAGCAAGCTCGTGGCTCGCTCGAGCGTGTACAGGTGGTACTCGAACAGCCCCTCTTCTTTGAACTGCGGTGGAGCGGGCGCTGCGGCAGGCATGGCCTCCGGCGCATCCATCGGCATCGGCGGCTCTACGGGCGTGATGCGCTGTACGTCGCCCGCGACCAGCTTCAGCTGGGCGTTCTTGTAGCTCGTACCGGTCTCGTTCTTGAGCGTGACCCAGCCGTTGAGATCGCCGAGCTTGTCTTCGGCATCAATCGACAACACGTAGTCGGCATGCCAATCGAGCCCCTGCGTGAGATACGCCACTTCCACTCGTTGCTCGGCGGCGCCGCTCGCGACGAGCCACACCAGGGTCGGCTTCTGCACTAGGTTTTCCGGCACTTCCGGGAACGCGTAGCGGCCGCTGAAGTTGGAGGTGACCTGGCCGTCGATCTCGAGCACGGTGCCGCCTTCGACCGACAGCACCTGAGCCTGCTTCTCTTCGTCAGCGCCGGTGTGCTCGTTGTAACGGTAAACTTTGATCGTCTTACCGACGAACTTCTTCAGCAAGGTGTCCGGGCTCAACAAATCGTAGCGATAGTTTTGCTCCAAGACCGTCAAGCCATCGTCACTGCTGAGGCTCTTCAGGTGCACCGTCTCCGGCTGGATGTGCGCGGACACGTCCGCATACGACAGCTCCACGTTGCCAGTGCCGAGGTGCACTTTGCGTACCTCGCGCACCAAGCCGAAGTTCTTGTTGTAGACGGTGAGCGAGACCTGCTCGCTCGCGCTGGCGTCCGAGCTCTGCTGCGTCGTGGGCCCGCTGTTCGGTGTCGCAGCCGGCTTTTGGCCGCAGGCCATGGCCAGCAGCAGCGCGCCCGAGAGCGCCGAGAACGATTGGAATCGCATCATTCGCCTTTGAAACTCCCAAGAACGGCAAAACCTTACAGTCCCACCGACGTCGGGCAAAACGGCTTTGGTGCGCCTGGCGCGGCCAGGAGGCCGCTCCTGGGATCTCTTTATGCTAATGAGCGCGCGTGGCCGTTCGTCCCGAGCTCCTGAAGACCCGACGCCTGATCGTCAAGATTGGATCGAGAACGATTGCGAACGATCCCGAGTTCCCGTCGCGCCTCGCGCGCCAAGTCGCGGAGCTGGCACAGAACAAGTGCGGCACCGTGGTCGTCACCAGCGGGGCGATCGCGCTCGGCTGGAACCGGCTCGGCTACAAGGCCAAGCCCAAAGATGTCGCGCAGCTGCAAGCCTCCGCCGCGGCCGGTCAAAGCGTGTTGATGCGCCGCTACGACGAGGCCTTCGGTGAAGTCGGGCTGACGCCCGCGCAGGTACTGCTCTCCTATGCCGATCTCGCCGATCGCGAGCGGCTGAACAACGCGCGCGAGGCGCTCGGCGCTCTGCTGGACGCGAACGCGGTGCCGATCATCAACGAAAACGACACGGTCGCCACCGACGAGATCCGCTTCGGTGACAACGATCAGCTAGCTTCGATGGTGGTGCCCCTGGTGGGTGCAGATTTGCTGGTGCTGCTGACCGACGTCGAAGGCGTGCTCGACGAAAACGCGCAGCGCATTCCCACCATGACCCCCGAGCAGCAAATGGTGCTGATCGCGCCCAAGGCCGACCGCATGGGCTCGGGCGGGATGGCCAGCAAAGTCGAAGCCGCCCGTAAAGCCACGCGTTCCGGCGCAGCCGTCGTGATCGCCTCCGCCGCACGCCCGGGCGTGCTGACCGAAATCGTCGCCGGCGCGGACGTGGGCACGCTCTTTCCGCTGCTCGGCGCCCCGCTCAAAGCCCGCAAGCACTGGATCGCCTTCACCCTACGCCCCAAAGGCACGCTGCTCTTGGACGCGGGCGCCGTGCGCGCCATGCGCGAAGGCAAAAGCAGCCTATTGCCCGTCGGCATCGTCGGCGTCAGCGGCGAATTCAACGCCGGCGACGCCGTACGCCTGGTTGGCCTCGACGGCGTCGAAGTCGGCCGCGGCCTGACCCGGCTCGGCACCGCCGACGTCGCGCGCGCCGCTGGCAAAAAAGGCGCCGAGCTCAGCGCCAGCTTCGGCGACACCGCCCTCGAGCTCGTAGTCGTCCACAAGGACGACTTGGTCGTCTCGCTCTGAGATCCCGGCGCCGCCACAGCTGCGGCGCTTGGACGGCTCCCTGAGGGCCGCCAAGATCGCCAAGATTTCCAAGATCGCCAAGAGCTTGGAGCGGCCCAGCAAATCAAGGCATCACACCGAAGAGCTCGATGAAATTTGGGGTTAGCGAGTCCGTTGTTGTTCGTGATTTCAACGACGGGGCGACACATTCCATTTGAAGATTCACGGGTTTCTAGTCTTCCACGGCTTGGGCGCTGCTGGCCCGTGCCCCTGGGTGTCACCCATGTGCCCTGTCTGCACCTCGGCCGAGCGGGCCCCCGTCGGAAGAATTGACTCACCCGGCGCGCTTAGCGAAACCCCAAAACTTTGATCGCTTGCTCCGGTGCATGATGCGCTGCTGAGGCGCTGTATGGGCTTGGCGATCTTGGAAATCTTGGCGATCTTGGCGGCCTTCTGGGAGCGCTCAGGGAGGGTCCGGGACGCGCGGAGTCGGACATGGCGTAGGACGAGCTGGGTCGAGAACATGGCGCGCTTCGAGGTGCGCTGCTGGATTGGGAACGCCCCCCCTCAGCGGGTGCGACAACCTGTGCCTAAGTGCGACTTTTCTGGCCGTTGGCGCCAAAAAGGACCCAAGGCGGGGCGTACATCTTTTGTCAGAACTTTTGGGCGCGCGAGCTGTCAGTAACCTAGGTGCGGTATTTGGGCCGAGTGTTGAATCGAGGCGTTGCGTGGGGTGCGCTCTCGGTTGCGCTTTCCGGCTGCGCGCGCCTGTTCGGCGCTCCAGCGGGGGCGGTGCCCGTACCAGCCGCCTTGGGCAATCAATCGGCTCCCATTTTGGACGAGGCGATGCCGCCCGCCTTGGCCAAGGACGACGACTACGTCGTGCGCATCGTGGTCGGCTCGGTCACCTGTTCCGGCGCATTGATTCAGGAGGATCGCGTCTTGACCGCGCACCATTGCGTGGCCGCGCGCGACCGCGATGGGGCTGCCTTGGAGCGCGATGTACGGCCGGAGCAAGTGCGGGTCGAGCTCGGTGGGGATTACCTGCCTTGGGGGGAGGTGGGTGTGCGCGCCGTGCTCGCGCCGAGCTGCGGCTATGTTTCGGGCGAGGGCGACTTGGCGGTGTTGGTGCTGGAGCGGAAGCTGATCGGCGTGGCCACGCGGGCCGCACGCTTGGAGGCCCCGCCCGGCAAGCGCGACGAGGTCGAACCGATCGGCTTTGGCCGCTGTGCGTTGTCGTCGGATGGCGTGCATCGCAAGCACCGCGCGGGCGGCAACATCGAGCAGGTGTCCGAGGGCACGTTTCGACTCTCGGCCGCGATTTGCCCGGGTGATTCGGGCGGCCCCGCCGTGAGCAGCGAGGGCGGCGAGATCCTGGGCGTGATTTCCGCGAGCGCCATGGACGGCGATGAACGCACCCGCGACCGTTCGGAGTTCGTGCGCGTCGACCACTGGCGCGGGCTATTCGCCAATGCGGCGTTGGTCTCGGCCGGCACGAGCCCAGCAGAGCTACCGCCGATCGAATGTAAGTGAGTCGTTTGTCAGCCGCGCGCGGCCCGGCTAGATTGCCGAGCAATGGCCAAATTCCTGCGCTACCTCGCCTGGAGTTTGCTCATCGCCTTCGGGCTGATCGGCATCTTGCGGCTGACGGTGATTCGCTGGTGGCGCGTACCGCTCGGTGATCCGTACCTCGAGGCCTCGCTCGCCCCCAGCGTGCGCGGCGGTGACTGGTTGATTCTGTGGCGCGGAAGCGCGCCGATCGAGGGCAATCTCGTGCTCTGCCCCGAGCCAAAGGCCGCCGGGCGCTACGCGCTCGCGCGCATCCTGGGCGAGACCGGTGACCACGTCAAACTGACCGGCGGCGGAGTGCTCGTGAACGGGCGCAGCTTCGAAACCGAGAGCGGCTGTGATTCATTCACCGTCCGCGACCCAGGCACCGGCCAGGAAGCGACTCAGAATTGTCGGCGCGAAGTCGTCGGTAGCCGAACGCATCTGCGTGGTGAAGCGAACGCCAGCTTGCCCCCACCGAGTGACGCTGAGCTCGACGTGCCGGGCGGGCAAGTCTACTTGGTCAGTGACAACCGCCAGTTTCCCTGGGACTCGCGCGAGTTCGGTCCGGTCGAGCGATCCACCTGCGTCGAAACGGTGGTCTTTCGCCTCGTGAGCAAAGACGGCTTCTTCGATGTGCCGAATCGCTTGACGCTGATCCGTTGAGCGCGGAACTAGGATCCCTGCGCCGATCTTGAGTATGCGCTAGCGCGAGTGCTAGCGTGACGAAGAGCTCGATGGGTCACGGTGCGCTGGAGGTTGGCATTGTCTGCGGTCGGTGCGAGACCTTCTCGCTGATGGGCGAAGCCCGGTGCACCGCATGTGGGCATGACTTATCGCTCTTTTCGGCCGAGCGCCCGAGCACCCGGCCTTCGATCGTACCCGTCCCCGTGCCTCTGCCCGTGCTGATCGAGAAAGCTCGTTCCCATTCGGGCGAATTTAGGGGAGTCTCCGGTCTTAAGGCCGACCCAGGGTCAGAGCCGCCAGCAGAGTCTCAGGAGGAGCAGATGGATCAGGCAAGGTACTACGTGTGCGAGTCATGCATGACTCCCGTGCCGAGCGGGCACAAGTTTTGTGGGCGCTGTGGTGCGCCTGTGCCGGACACGATCTTGCACATGGCCCCGTCGTTTTACAGCGACATGCAAGACGGCGCGAAGGCCCGTCTGATCCTGATCCGCGGCGAAGGCATGGATGGCTTGAGCTACCACCTGAAGGCCGACCAACACGTGCTCGGTCGCCAGGGCCAGCTGGAGTTCCCGGACGATCCGTTCATCTCCCCGAAACACGCGAATTTTTTCTACCGCGACAACCGCCTGGTCGTACGCGACGAAGGCTCGCTGAACGGCGTGTACTTCCGCGTGCGCGGCGCAGTCGAGATCTCGCCCGGTGACACGTTCCTCGCCGGCGAACAGCTGTTCCGCCTCGATCCGACGCCCAAGGCCTCGGACGGCGCAGATCCGGACGGCACGTTCTTCTATTCCTCGCCCAAATACCCCAGCGCGTTCCGCCTCAATCAAATCTTGGAAGGCGGCGCGATCGGCATGACCGTGTGCGCCCGCGGCTCGGCGCTGCAAATTGGTCGCGAGGACGGCGACCTCAACTTCCCGAGCGACGTCTTCTTGTCCGGCAAGCACTGCACGGTCGAAGAACGAGAAGGCAAATTCGTGCTCACCGACTGGGATAGCCGCAACGGCACCTACGTGCGCATCAAGACCGATACCGCCCTCACCCACGGCGACTACGTGTTCATCGGCCGCAAACTGCTGCGCGTCGAACTGAACAGCAACTAACGCCCGCCGAGGACCTGCCCCGAAGGACCTGCCCTGAAGGACCCTGCCCCGAAGGACCCTGCCCCGAAGGACCTGCCCCGAAGGACCTGCCCCGAGGACGGGCTCACGCTTGGAAAAAGGAGTTCGAATTCGAACTCCTTTTTTCATTTGAGAGTGGGCGCTCTCTAGCCAGCAACGCACCTCGTTGCGCACACTGTTCTCGGACCAGCGCGGCGAGCGCACGACGGCGCAGTCGGATCTCTAGCTCCAAGAGCACCGGGATCGCTCCCTGAATTTTAACCGCCGAGCCGCAGAGATCGCAGAGATCAGAGAAAGAGGGGATTGGGGTTTTTGCGCGGCTCGGCTGGTCGCGTCGTTGAAAATGTGAGGCTGCAACGCGGATCGGTAGCGTTGCGAGCCGCTGTTTGGTTCTGCGACGACGTGGACCGACGCCGAAAGCTAAACCCAAAATCTTCCTCAGATCTCTGCGATCTCTGCGACTCGGCGGTTAGTCCCCTCTCGCTCTCGCTCTTCTCTCGCGAGCGTCCGCGACGCCGGGGAGCGTATCAGCCGGCTTCGATGCGCGGTTTGCGGCGGCGGCGGCGTTTGCGTGCGGGCTTTTCGCCGGCGGCGCTGGTGCCTGCGGCGCTGAGCTCGTTGCCTTCCATGGGCTCACGTTCACCGAGCGCTGCCGCGCGCAGCTCGACTACGTCGCGCAGGGCGGGATAGAGCGTGGTGCGTGCGAAGCGTCCGGTGCGGCCCGCCTCCACGCGCGGCATCAAAGCCACGATGCGGCGCACTGCGTCCGCGATCCGGCGCGGCACGTTCAAGCGATCCACGATCGGCTCGAGGAAGGCATAGGCGGCTTCCACGCGATCCTTCTCGCCCGCGCACGCTTCGCGCATCGGCTCGAGCAAGAGCATGGCCCAGAGCACGGTGTCATCGAGCGGCGATTTGCGCTCCTGCGTCGTGCGATCGACCTCTTGCAGGATGCGCCAGACGCTGTTGTCGTCCTCGGGGAGATCGGCGAGATAGGTCGAAAGCTCGGGCAAGAGCACGTCGAGCACGCCGGTTTCCCAGGCCAGCCAAAACGCACGCCGCGAGGCGCCGCTGCGCAAGAGCCGCAAAACTTCCTCGAACAGGCGCGGGCGTGCGGCCTTACGCAGCGCGCCGCGGCATTGCACGATCGCGTCGTAAACCTCGGGCGTGACACCGAGATCCAGCTGCGCGGCAAACTTGATCGCGCGCAAGATGCGCACCGGATCTTCTTGGAAACGCACCACCGGCACGCCGATGGTGTGCACCGCGCGACGCTCGATGTCGGCCATGCCGCCCACCCAGTCGAGCACCAGGTTGTGATCCAGATCGTAGAACAGACCGTTGATCGTGAAATCGCGGCGATAGGCGTCTTGGTGCGCGTCACCGAACACGTTGTCGTTACGAATCAGCAGATCTTCGTTCTCGCGCTGATTCTCTTCCGGCGGACGACGAAAGGTGGCGGTCTCGATCACCTTGCCGCCACCGAACAGCACGTGCACGAGCCGGAAGCGCCGGCCGATGATGCGTGAATTGCGAAACAGCCGCCGCACGTCGTCGGGGCGCGCGCTGGTGGCGACGTCGAAGTCCTTGGGAGAACGTCCGATCAGCAAGTCGCGCACGGCGCCACCGACCAGGTACGCTTCGTAACCGGCGCGCGTCAGCCGCTTCACGACCTTGGCCGCGTCGGGGTCGATGCGCCCTTCTTCGAACTCCACCGCGTACTGCTCCGGCTCGGGCGCGCCGTCGCGGCCAAAGCGGCGCGAAGGCGGTTCGTGCTCGGGCTCCGAGTCGCCCGAGCTGCGCTCGCGCGGCTGCGCACCACGCGACGACGCGTGGTTGGGCTCCGGACTTACCGGCTCATCTGGGGCTCGTGCCCCGCCCTTCGCGGGACTGCGTGAAACCATGGGCCGAATGTTCCGCATCTCCTAGCACAGGCAGCGGGCGAGGCGTGCGGCGGGTATGCGAAGGAACCGGAATTCCTGCCCGCCCGCGCCGGACCGGCACGCCCGTACCGGCCCCGAGCCGGGCCAAGGCCCGGCAAACCACCGGATCTTCGCAGGGACCGACGCGTCCGCGGGCGGAGGGCCAGGGAACACTGCCCATCGCGGCCCGATTTCGAATGTCCGGGCCGGACGCGCCCTTGGGCGACCCGTCCAAATCCGCTTCGTGCTCGTCGACCGCCGGCAGGCCGAGCGACCATTCGGGCTCCAGCCCCGCCTGCTGCAAGGCGCTCCCGTCCGGCAGGGCGACCAGGAGCGTGGTCAGGCGCAGCACCCCGGCTCCCGAGTGGTCGTCGAAGTACTCCTGAACGCAGCCCTTGCCAAAGGTGTGGGCGCCCAGCAGCGGACCCCGGCCGTAGCTGTCGATCGCGCCGGCGATCATCTCGGCCGCGCTGGCCGTGTAGCCGTCGACCAACACGGCCACCGGACCCTTCCAGACAGCGTCGGGATCGGGCGCACTGGCGCGCAAGATCTCGCTCACCAGCCCGCGATGAATCAGGGGAAAGCTGGGCACACCCGGCAGAAACAGGCCGATCGCCGCAGCCGCGCCGTCGGTCGAGCCGCCGCCGTTACCGCGCAAGTCGAGCACCACGCCCAGCGGCGGCTCGTCGTCTTGACGCGCGAACGCCAAGCGATCGGCCAAATCATCACCCAAGCGATCGCCGACCTCGTTGATGGTGATCACGTCGACCCAGCCGTTGCCGTAGCGCACGCCCAGCGCGGGCAAGGCATTTTCGATTTCTTCGTCGCCTTGCGGAAATGCCACCGCGAGCGAAAGCGCGTTCGCGCTCTGACCGCGGAGCACACGCACCGTGCGCACGGTCTGCCCCCGCGGCGGCTCGACGCGAGAAAGCTGCTCCACTTGCTCGACGCTCAGCCCCGCGGTCTCGGTGCCGTCGACCGAGAGCACCAAATCGTCGATCTCGAGCGGCGCACGCGCGCCAGCGACGATGCGCACGCCGAGCGGCGTCCTGCGCATGCTGCCCCACAGGCTCGGCTGCTCGCCGTCCAAGGGATCGCCGGCAAACAACGACCATTCCTCCTCGAGGGGAGCCCATTCGCCGTGCGGATCGATGGCCGGCACGTAGGCGCGCACGGCCGCCGCGAGCGCCACCTCCGACCACGCCTCGGCGCTCAGATCCGGAAAGAAACGAGACAGCGCGCTCATAGCAGGGCCATCGGCGAGCTCGGGCGCGACATTCAAGAACTGACCGATGCGCAGACCCAAGTCCGCCGCCAATTGCCGCGCTGGATGCGACACCACGTCGTCTTCGAACGCGGGCTCGTTGATGGCCGAAAGCGCGCGCTTGAAATGCGAGGGCGGAGCCTCGCTGCGCGCTTGCTCGAACACGCCGCGTAAGCCATCCACCCAGCGCTTGGTATCCACGCCGAGCGAGAGCGCCACCGAACAGCCCGCAGCCGAACCCACGCCGCCCCGGTCTTCGAGCTCGGCCAAAAGTCCGTTCGCCCGCGCGCGAACGGCATCCGCCAAGGGCGCGTCGGGCGCGGCCGACCACAGGCCGTGCGGGTCGAACCAGTCCGTCCACAAATCCGCAAACACGGCATCTGCCACGCGCGGCGGATCGGCCGGCAAACGATGCCGCACCTCGGCCACGATCGCGCGCGCCTGTGCGCAGCTCAGCCGCGGCGGCTCGCCGCTCGGAACCTTCAGCGGGCGCTCGTCTCCGGGCTTGTCCTCGCCGGGCTTCGCTTCGGGCTCGCTCGCCGGTTCGCGCGACCGCGCGCTGGCTGCTGCGCCCTCCGCTGGGGCACTGACTGCACGGCAGGCCGAAGCTACCCCGCCCGCGCACAACGCCAGCAGCGCGACCCGCGGCGCGAAGCGAGAGAAAGCGTGCTTTGCGCGGATCGGCAACGTGGGCAAAGCATGCGGGAGCCCCTCGGCCCGCGCAAGGATTTTGGGGCGCCCGCGGTCCCGCCATGCAGCTCGCAGCGTGCAGAATTCTTGCACCCCGCGACAGAATTCACGCACGAGCGTCGTATCATGGGGCCCGGGGCCATGAAAACGACCTTCCGCGCGTGCTTGTTGCTGTCTGGCGTGCTCCTCGGCGCGCAGCTCGCAACTGCCGCGTCGCCGCCCTCGGCCCCCATGGAGACGTTCGCAAGCGCGCTCGCGCACGTGTCAGAGGCCGTCGACACTATCCGAGCGAAGAGCCGCGAGCTCGCGAAAGCGCGCGCGGCCGCCAACAGACACCTTCAGATCGCCTCGACCGCACTACACAAGCTGCAAGCCGGTTCTGCAACAGCAAGCGATGTCGAGATCCATGCCACGCGCGACGAATTGCAAATCGCGCTCGAGGCCTTCGAGCTTGTGCGAACTGACGCTGCGCGGCGCCACTTGCTCGAGCTCGCTGCGTTCGAGCAGGCGCACGTACCCCGGCTACCCCGCCCTCGCCAATTGACCCGCAGCGAACGGAGCTAGGCCGCGCTCTTCGGTTCGGGTTATGGTTCGCGGCCGTGGAGCCGATGTCGTTGGTCTTGCTGGGCTGCCGCGTGGTTGGGCCGGCCGCGCTCTCACCGCCTGGGCAAAGGCGAGCCATGCGAGCTGCCCGGGCGCTGCACTCCGGCCTCACCCGCCACATCTTGGCCTGCGGTGGTAGAGCCTGGAACGGTGTGCGCGAGAGCGATGCGCTGTGCGCTTTCTTGGCCGGGCAGGGCGTGCCCGAGAGCGCGCTGGAACGCGAGTCGAGCTCGCACTCCACTCGCCAAAACGCGCACTACGCGGCAAAGCTGCTCTTGCCCCGCGGGCAGCGGCGCATCTGGCTCGTGACCTGTGATTGGCACATGCCGCGCGCGCTGCGCTGCTTCGAGGGTGCTGGCTTTCAGCCCGAGCCGCTGCCCGCGCGTTGTCCGCCCATTCCCCTGGGCAAGGATCTGCTGCGCTCGGCGCGCGAGCAGGCGTGCTTGGCGTTCGACGCGCTGCTGACACGAGGCTTTTCGAAGGTCTGATGCGCTTTGCCAAGTATTTCGGCTGGCTCGTGCTGTTCACGGCCTGCCACGAGCATCGTCCGGATCCCAAGGCGCGCGTGGCGCCCCTGGCATCAGCGCTGAGCGCCGTGAGCACGCAGCAAAAGCAGCTCTTTTTGGCCGAGCAGCGTCGCGACTCGCTGGCGATCGCCGCCGAATCGCTGTCCAGTCGCGAGGTCGACGTGCGCCGCTCCGCTGCGCGCGCGCTGTCGCGCATTGCCGATGCGCGCTCGGCCGACTTGCTCCAGCTCGCGCTGGCGGACGAAGATCCAGAGGTGAGCACTTGGGCCGCCTACGGCTTGGGTTACGCGTGCCGCGGGCGTGAGTCGAAGACGGTGCGCGCTTTGGTCGCGCGCGCGGCGTCGTTGACTTCGGAGCGCGTGACTTCGAAACTGCTCAGCCCCGCCGAGGCCATCGCGGACGCGCTCGGACGCTGTGCGGGCACGGAGGCCGAAAGCACGCTACGCGCTTGGCTGGGCGGGCCGAAGCCGCGCGCAGAAGCGGCGGCGCTCGCGCTCGGCCGGCTCGCCACGCACAGCGGCAAGCTCGACGATGCGACCTTGGTCGCGCTGCTGGATGCCGCGGACCGCGCGCAAGATCCGCTGCAAAATGCGCTATTCCCTGTGACCCGGCTGGCCACGCTGAATGCTTCCAGCGCCGCGCGCACGCACAGCCTCGCGCTGCGTGCGATCGCGGCACACGGAGCCGGCCTCGAGCTCGCCGTGCGCGCGCTGGGTCGAACGGGTGAGGCCGGCCAGGCTCTGCTGGGCACGCTCGCGACGCAACGCGAGCTCGCGCCCGGTGTACGCGCGGAAGCCCTGCGCGAGCTCGGCGCGCAAGGCCAGCCCGGCCAAAAACCACTCTGGGCGGCGTTCGACGACTTGCTCGGCAGCTTGCCGGACGACGGCGCGCTGAAAAGCGAAAGTTATGGCCCGCTCACGGCCCTGCTCGATGCACTCACCCCGCCCATCCTGGGTTCGAGCGCCAAGTTGCAAGCGCTGGCCGAGCTACCCGTGGCCGGAGCGGATTCGGTCACGCTCAAGCGGCGCAAGGTGCATCTGCGCTGCGCCGCGGCCGCGCTGCTCGCGGGCAGCAACTATCGAAGCTCACGCCTGCTGAACTGCGATCCCGAGCTAGACAGCACCGCGGTCGAGCTGGCCGTGCTGCGCGTGCTGACGCGCGAGAAGCTCCGGGGCGCCAGAAAACAAGCCTATTTTCTGCGAGCCCGCGCAGGCGACGCGGTCTTGCGTGAAGCCGCGATCGAGCGCTTGGCGGAGCATCCCGAGCTGAACGAGGCCTACGTGCTGCTGGCCGAAGCACTCGGCGCCAATGCGCAGGGTGTGGTGGCCAGCGCGGCTCACCTGCTTTCGAGCTACCCCGAGCGGGCAGCACGCGTGGCCGACGAAGGCAGCGACGAGCACAGCGCACCCAAGCCGGATCCGAGCGTGATTCAGGCGCTCACCGCGGCCTACACGACCGCCAGCGCAGGTCACAATGTCGAGCTCCGAAGCGCATTGCTGGACGCGATCGGCGCGCTCCAGATTTTGAGCCTCAAAGATGCCGCCAACGTCGCTTGCAGCAGCGACAACCCCACTCTGCGTGAGCACGCCCAGAAGGCCCTACGCCTGCTGGGCGAACAAGCGCGGCGTTGCGACGAATTCCAAGCCAGCGCGGGCATGGCAGCAGACGGAACGGTAGGCCAAGCCAAGAGCCGCATCCTCGAGCTTCAGACCGACGCTGGCCCGTTGACGATCGAGCTCGATCCAACCTTTGCCCCGCTGGCGGTCGCGCGCATTCTCGGCCTGGTCCAGAGCGGCTTTTACGACGGCCTGCAAGTGCACCGCGTGGTGCCGGGTTTCGTCGCGCAATTCGGCGACCCAGGCGGCGACGGCTACGGCGGGGACAACCAGCCGCCGTTGCGCTGTGAGACCTCGCCCATCCCGTTTCGCAGCGGCTCGGTGGGCGTTGCACTGTCCGGCCGTGATACCGGCTCGAGCCAGCTATTCGTGACCCTGGGTCGCTACCCGCACTTGGACGGCCAGTATGCCTGGCTGGGCCAAGCGGGCCCGGGCTGGGATCGCATCGCCGCCGGCGATCGCATCCTGCACGTCCGCGTCAGCCCAGAGCTGCCCTGATAAAACTAGAAGTGCTAGAAGCCCATCCATGCTGCTCGCCGTCGACATCGGAAACACGAACATCGTGTTCGGCCTGTACCGAGGCCGCACGCTGGAGCAAACCTTCCGCGTCTCCACCGTCCGTACCCGGACCGAGGACGAGTACGGAGTGATGCTGCAGCAGCTGCTCACCCTGCGCAAAGTGCCGAACGACGCCATCGACGCGGCGATCGTGGCCAGCGTCGTGCCCCCGCTGACCGACGTGATGAGCGAAGCGATTCGCCACGCTTTCGCGCGCGAACCGCTGGTGGTCGGCCCCGGGCTCAAGACCGGCGTACCGGTGCTGTACGAGAACCCGCGGGACGTGGGCGCCGATCGCATCGTCAATGCCGTGGCCGCCTTCGAACGCATCAAGGGCGCGGTGATCGTGGTCGATTTCGGCACCGCCACCACCTTCGACTGCATTTCGCCGAAGGGCGAATATTTGGGCGGGGTGATCGTGCCCGGCGTGCAGGTGAGCTTGGACGGCCTGCTTTCGCGGGCGGCCAAGTTGACGCGCGTGGAGCTGGCGGCGCCGCCGCACGTGTTGGGCAAAAACACCACGCACGCGCTGCAGTCGGGCGTCGTCTACGGTTACGCGTCCATGGTCGACGGCATGGTGCAACGGCTGGAAGCCGAGCTCGGCTACTCTTGCCACATCATGGCCACCGGTGGCCTGTCCACGCTGATCGCCAAACACGCGACCCGCATCCAAGAGGTGGACGTGAACCTCACGCTCGATGGCCTGTGTCTCTTGCACGAGCGCAATGCCAGCGCGGTGGAGGCGGCCGAGGCCGCCGCGGCCAAGCGACGCGCCGAGCGAGCCCGGTGAAGCGCCGCGCACTGCTACGAGTCGCGTTGTCGGGGAGCGCGTGGTTCGCGCTCGGTTGCGGCAAGCCCGATCAGCGCGCGGCCGCACGCTCGGGCAAGCAGCGCTTGGTTTCGCTCTCGCCGGCAGTCACCGAAACGCTGTTCGCGATCGGCGCCGGCCCCGACATCGTCGGCGTCAGTGACTACTGCGACTACCCGGAAGAAGCCAAGAAGCTGCCGCGCACCGGTACCGCGCTGACCCCCGGTTACGAAGCCATCGTGCGGCTCGAGCCCAGCTTGATCTTGTGCGAGGGCGCCGCCAGCACCCCGCGGCGTGAATTGAGCGCGCTGGGCGTGACCAAGTTTTTGCCCTGGTTGTCGCTGGAAGACATCGTGGCCAGCACGCGCCTGCTGGGCGCGCTGACCGCGCACGCCGAGCGTGCCGGCGAGCTTGCGCAGAAGCTCTGGCAGAGCTTGGCGGTCGCCGAAGCGCCCAGCGGTCCACGCGTCTTGGCGGTGTTCGGCGAGACCTCGGGCAAGCTGAGTGAAATCTATTTCATGAAGCAGAACTCGATTCACGGCGCAGCCTTGCGCGCCGCGGGGGCTCGCAACGCCGTCGCGCGCGACGTGCTCGGCGTGCCGCGGCTGTCGCTCGAGGAGCTGTTGCGCTTGGATCCGGACGCCATCATCGTGCTGGTCGGGGGCCGCGGGGGCGCTCTGGACGAGGCGCGTACCCTGCATGACTACCAAGCGCTGGAGCCGCTGACCGCCCGCAAAACTGGCCGTATTTCGCTGATCAAGTCCGACGCCGCGTTCAGCAACGGACCGCGCATTCTGGCGCTGGAAGCCGCGCTCGAACGCGAGCTCGCGCGGCTCTTCCCGAGCTCGGCGCAAGCTCACTGAGCAAGATGGCCGAGCTCGAGTTCGTCGACCTGAGCGTGAAGCTGGCTGAGTGCACGTTGCTCGACCGCATCACGCTGCGCATCGCGCCGGGCGAGCTCGTGGCGTTGGTCGGTCCGAACGGTGCTGGCAAAACCACGCTGCTGAGGGCGGCGCTAGGCTTGCGCGCGCCCAGCTCCGGCAGCGTGCGCTTGGGGAATTCGGCCGTCGGCAAGCTCGACGCCCGCAGCCGCGCTGCTCACATCGCCTGGTTGCCGCAACACATTCGGGCCGACGAGCCCGTGACCAGCCTGGAGTCGGTGGCAGCGGCGCGCTTTCGCTTCCGCGAGAGCCACGCCCAGTCGCGCAGCGCCGCCGAACGCGCGCTCGCTCGCGTCGGGGCGAGCGCCTACGCCGAACGGCGCGTGACCGAGCTGTCCGGCGGCGAGCGACAACGCGTCGCGTTCGCCTGTTTGGTGGCTCAAGAGGCCGAGATCTTGCTGTTCGACGAGCCGGCCAACCACCTCGACCTAGCCCAGCAGCTGGACGTGTATCGCTTGCTCGGTGAGCTCTGGCGTGAAGGACGCAGCATTCTGTGCATCAACCATGACGTGAATCTCTTGCACCAAGTCGGTGACGCCGCACGCGTGCGCGTGGTCGGCCTGCGTTCGGGGAGCCTGGTGTTCGACGCGCCGTTCGACGCGCCCACGCTGCCCGCGCAACTAGGCAACCTGTTCGGCATCGAAATGGACGCGCTGCAAGGCAGCGAGCAACGCTTCATCGTCGCGCGCTCGCGGAGCAGACCGTGAAGTTGCGCACACTGCTGGTCGCCATCGCCTGCGTTCTGCTCTTGCTCGCCTCCGTGCTGCTCGGCCCGGACCTCGAAGGCGCGCAAGGACAGTTCATCGTTTGGCAATTGCGCGTGCCTCGAGTCCTGGTAGGCATGCTGGTCGGTGCCACACTGGCCCTGGTGGGCGCGGTATTTCAGGCGCTATTTCAAAATCCGCTGGCGACCTCGGACACCGTGGGCACCACCGCAGGCGCGACCGTGGGCGCGCTGTTCGCGCTCGCGCTCGATAGCTCGCGCACGGTGCAGGGCTTGCCGTTGGTGACCGTGTGCGCCTTCGGCGGCGCGCTGACGGCTAGTTTGCTCGTGGCAAGCTTCGCCTCCTCGCGCGCCGCGCACTCGAGTGACGTCTTGCTGGCGGGCATCGCGGTCACGCTCGCGACCAGCGCGCTCGCCTCTGGCATTCAGTACGTCTCCGACAGCCGCGCGCTGTTCGCCGCCACGCAGTGGTCGCTGGGACAATTGCCACAAGTGGGCTACCGCGGCGTGCTGCTGCTCGCGCCACTGTGCGCGCTGTGCTGTGCGCTGCTGCTGCTGTTGACGCGCCCGCTGCAGGCCTTCGCCCTCGGTGAGGATCTGGCGCACAGCCAAGGCGTCAACGTGCCGCGCCTACGCTTGCTCGCGCTCGGCCTGGGCTCGCTCGGCGTCGCAGCCTGCGTCGCCTGGTGCGGGCCGATCGCTTTCGTCGGTCTGATCGTGCCGCACCTGGTGCGCCGCTTGCTGGGGGCGAGCTACCGCGTGCTCTTGCCCATGTCGCTGTGCGTGGGAGCCGCGCTGCTCGTCACGTGTGACGCCTTCGCGCGCCTGATCGTGCCCGGCCGTGAGTTACCCGTCGGGATCGTGACTGCCGCACTGGGCGCGCCCACCCTGGTCTTGCTGGTGGCGCGCGGACGTCGCTGATCCGAGCTACACCGCCACCGCTTGGCCGTCCTTGCGCGGGTCGGATGCAGCGCAGTACGCGTGCCCGAGTCGCCTGACGGCTTGAGCGCCGCGAACAAGAGGGCACGAAACGGGTCAGAAACGATCGCCAGTCGCGGTCAGCTTGCTCGAGCCGCAGCGCATCACTTCACGACCGGCGTGAACACGCGGCACGGAAAGTTGATCTCCAAGGCGTCGTCGCCTTGTCGAATTCGAGCACAGGCTTCCCCCTTCAGCTCGACTTGATCGGGACGTTTGAGGGTCCAGCCATTCACGTCACCATAAACGAGCGTGTGTCCGTCCAGCACGACCGTCCCCTGGCCGGCGTTCTGCGGGTCCACCCGACCGTTGAGCGAAAACACGCAGCTGCGCGGGAGGTGCGTGAGGATGGTGCTGAATGCCAGGCTCAGATCGTCTTGGTTGTTCGCCGAATAGAGCGAAGCCGGCGCGCTCGCGTCCGCGGCCAGGCCGACCCCGAGGTTGGCGACACGTTGCAGGTGCGGCAAGTCCGTGCTCGTCGCGATGCTGATGGCGAAGGTCTTGATCTGCTTCTTGAAGGCCAGAGACACTTGGTTCTCGGCGTCCACCGTTGGGTTGGTACTGCCTGGAGCGCAGGTGCTGGGCACTCCGTCGGTGGCGAGCACCAGAAATTTTGGTCCACCCGTGAGGTCACTGCTGGCTGCGACCGCGACCGTGGCCGCGATCGATTCCGCAGTCGGCGTGCCCCCGTTCGGGCCCAGCTTGTTGTAGCGGGCGCGAATATGCCGGTAATTGTTGGCGGCGAGCGCGACCGACTCGAGATCCAAAACGCAGCCCGTCGCTACATTACCGGAGGTGTAGAAGACCGCGCCGAAAGCCATCCGATCCGCGAAGTCCCCCACTACACCGCGATCCATTGCCACGAGCGGATCACCGAACAGGACGTTGCCGAGCGCGGCCCAGCGCGTGGTCGTCCCGAATGAGTCGCTCATGCTGCCCGAGCGATCGAGCAGCAGCCAGACCTGCGGCACGACCGCTTTGAATTCCACCTGGCCCTCGATGCACACGGGAGGCGCGCTGGGATCGCTCGCGTCGCTTTCGACGGGATCGAGAGTGACGCCGGCGTCCGGCAGCACGCAGCGGCCATCGGTGGAGCAGTCACCCTTTTCGCAGTCGCGTTGTGCGATGCATTCGGCGGCGCACACGCCCCTCTGACAGTGGAGTCCGGCAGCGCAGGGTTGGTCGCGGCGGCATGCCGCACCACAGGCGGCTCCGAACGCGACCTCGCACAGGCTGGCTGCCTCCGCCACCTGTTCGTTGGGCGCGCTCGGCTTGTCGGGGTCGAGCGCAGGCTCCTTGCTCGCGGCCTGACACCCGAGCAGAGCGACGCTGCTCAATGATGCCACGACGCAGCCACGCACAATGGAACGGCTCGCCACCGCGCTTATCATCAGAACCTCCCGAAGAGCTCCGCTTAGCTTGTCAGCTCGGCCCCGATCCGTCGAGCCGTTAGCCAGTAGTACGCTGCGAGCGCTCCGCAAAAACGCAATGACTCAACTGAGTCGAATTGGCACTTTGGGGTGTCGGAAAGTCGCCACACTGTTGTGTACTGGCCGAGCGAAGCGGGCTGCGGTAAACGAATTGGAGCACGGGTTCGAGGGCGGACGGGCGCGGGTGGCGCTGCGAGAAGGAATTGCCTTGGTCATGAAGCACATCGAAGCGCTGAGTCTTTCGCTTTTGGTACTCGGGTTGAGCCTGGGCTGTCAGAAGTCGGAGCGCGATCGCGAGCCCGCAAACACGGCCGGGGACGCAGGTGAAAGCAGCGCGGACGGCGGTACGGCCGGGCTATCGGGCGCCGCAGGCGACGCCGGGGGCCAGTCTGACGAGCTCTCGGGGAGGCGGGGCGAGCGCGGCACGTCCTGCAATTCGACGAACGACTGCCAGGACGACCTGTCTTGCATCGTGACCCACGACTGCCCGCCCGACGTCGCGTGCACGAGCAAGTCGTGCCAGCCCTCGAATTTCAATCTGACCGGCACGGGCAAGACCTGCCACGTCAGCGATTGCAAAACCAAGGCTGATTGCTGCGGTGACATGCCTGTGCAGGCGCCGGCAAAGTGCGCCAATCGAGAGAGCATTTGCAATCGGTCCACGCTTCCCGGCTGTACGACGAGCATCTGCGCAACCTCCGCCAGCTGTGGCCGCGGCACGTGCGAGGGAACTTGCTTCTACGGCTCGCCCGTCACCGACTGCACGACGGCTGCGGACTGCCCGGCCAACACCTGCAATCTCAGCGTCACGCCGCACAGCTGCACGCTGACTGGCGCTGATTGTACGACCAACAGTTGCGCGAAGAATACCTGCTATTCGCCGCGCTGCAACTGCAGCAATCCCGAGTACGATCCGAGCAAGCCGATTTGCAGCGATCCGGATTGCGATGGCCTGTGCGGGTTCACCTGCATGAACGAACGCTGCGTCACCGACACCAGTTGCAACTCGGACATTCAGTGCAGCACTCGCACGCCCTACTGCAGCGCTGGCAAGTGTAGCGAGTGCCGCACCAGCCGCGATTGCAACGACGAAGAATGTATCCTCGGCCAGTGCGGTCCTGACTGCAAATCGGACACCCAGTGCGGCCTGTTCGAGACCTGCCAAGCGGGCGCCTGCGTGTACGTGGGCTGCCGCTCCGACCGCGAGTGCGTGTTGCAAGCGAGCAACAAAAATGCGGCGCTCGCGCAAGATCCGCGGCTCGCGAAGTGCAACATCGAAGACGACCTCGGGACGTGCGTGTTCCCTTGTGAGATAGACGCGCAGTGCGCGTCGACCGAGCTGTGTCTCGACGGAATTTGCACATACATCGGCTGCGAGACCGACAGCGAATGCACGACCATCGCCGGCCTACACGATCTGCCGCTACCGACCCCCGAGCGACCCTGGACGACGAGCGCGGTCTGTGAGGCCGAGCACGCCCCGACGCCATGACCCGGAGCGCGCTCGTTCGACGGAGGCGTGCCCTGCGAGGCGCGCTGCTGCTCGTTTCGGCCAGCGCCCTTGCCAGCTGCTCGCTCCGGTCAGGCCACGGCGATGGCCAACCCGATCCCCAGCGGAGTCCGACGTCTCAGGCTGAAGGCGGCCAGGTCGGCGCAGAGATGGCCACCACGGCCAGCCCGCATAACGCGCGTCGCCCGCGCGGACGGCGCGGCACGGGCTGCTCGGTGAAAAATGATTGCCAAACCGGGCTGTCCTGCGTGCGAGGCCTGTGCGAGCCGGCAAGCTTCGGACTGACGCCGAGTGGCAAAGAGTGCGTTCAAGTCGACTGCATCGCAGCAGACGACTGCTGCGGCAACCTGCCCGCCGATGCTCCGGAGAAGTGTCGTGCGCGAGCTTTCGCCTGCACGAAAGACCTACCCGGTTGCGAAACGAAGGCGTGCACGCGCTCCAGCGAGTGCGCGGGCGGGGGGGTGTGCACGGGGCACTGCCTGATCTCCTCCGGTGAGTGCAGCGGCAATGTCGACTGTCTGGCCAATAAATGCCTGGGCGGGTCGTGCAGCATCAACTTCACGTCCTGTAACTCGGATGCCGAGTGTGCCGCCAACACCTGCAGCGGAGGCAGCTGCGCCTGTGAAAACCCGGGCTATGCCCCCGCGAGCCCGCTGTGCACGGATCCAGAGTGCGACGGGCTCTGTCTGTGGGCATGCGAAGGCTCACGCTGCGTCATCCCGTCCGCGTGCAGCAGCGATGACGACTGCTTCGGCTCCAAGCCTGTGTGCATCGAGGGTGGGTGCGTCGAATGCGCCCAGAGCGCCGACTGCTCGTTCGACAAGGTTTGCCGAGCCGGGAGCTGCGAATCGCCCTGTCAGGACGACACCAATTGCGCCTTGTTCGAGGCCTGCCAAACGGGCGAGTGCATTTATGTCGGTTGCCGTTCGGACCGCGAATGCAGCTTGATTCCCGACGTGAACGCGCTCGAGCTCGCGCCCGGCTTCGATCCACGCCTGCTCCGCTGTCACAGCCAGGCGGGCGTTGGCAAATGCGTGATCCCTTGCCAAACGGACGCACAATGTGCCGCGACCGAAACCTGCGCGGCGGGCCTGTGCAGCTACATCGGCTGTGAGAGCAGCAGCGAATGTAAATCGATCCTCGACATCCACGATCAGGTTCCTTCGGCCGAGCGGCCCTGGGTCCCGGTGCTCTACTGTCGCGCGGTCGAGGACGCCGGAGCCCGCTAGGCAGGGCCTGGGCCCGCGCGCGCTCACTCCGGAAGGCGCAGCTCGAGCAGGGCGTCGATCGAGGCGCGAGCGAGCGATCCGGGCAAGCTCGGCAAAAGCCCGCTGACTCGTGCGGGCAGCCTGTTCGGGTGGATGATCCCGACCTGGATTTGCCGCGTCACTTCGTCCAGAAGAATGAAAAAATAGCGATCTCCCTCGGGCCTTCGCCACACTGGACAGCCATCGGTCGCGCCACCCGCAACCAACTCGGGGCCTTTTTCGTAGGCGCGCTTGGCACACGCGTCCACGACTTCGACGTCCGTTGGGGCGATGGCAGCACGCTGGCAGTCCGCCTTGCACACCGCGCCGCCGACGTGCCCCGCTTGATAGGAACGGACCCCCGTGCTCGCGAACTCACGATTCGAGAACTCATTGTCGTCGAGCACGACTTCGAACACATTGATCTCGCCGCAGCCATCGCCGACCGTGCCAGTTTTGGAATAGCAGTTGCAAAGGCCATTCCACTTGCGCCCCCCGTCGCGCACGAGCTCGGAGGCCACGAAGGCCAGCCACGGGCCCGGCTTTCCTGCGCCGTCCCCATCGCAAGCTTTGAGCTTGGCGTCGTCGATGTCCATCGAGCCCAAAAACACGACCAGCTTCGAACCGGCGAAGCCGCGATGCAAAATGCCGGGGTCGCTCGGGCAATAGTAGTCACGACCGTCGCCACACTCGAATGTGGGCTCTTGCATCACGTACCCGACGCAATCGTTCCTGGTCAGGTCGCCGGGAAACGCCGTGCTGCCGGCACCCTTTTGGGTAAACCAGATATTTTCCGAGCGTCCGCGCTGATCCCAAGCGGTCACGCGATCCCAGGCGGCATTCGCTGCCGAGCTCGGCTGATACACCGCGAGTTGCTTGATGTTGATGGCCTTGACGATCAGGGTCATCTCCTGATCGAAGGGCGCAAGCTTGTCGCTCTTGGTCTCGTACGTCTCCTGACAGCAATGACCGCCCCAAGTATCGGTTCCATCTTTGTAGTCGCAGGCGGCGTCTCCCGCGGGGCGATCCAAACGTCGGGGCCACGAGCCCGGCGCGCCGATGTTGGAAAAGGTCATCGTGCCACCGCGAGTGACGGGCGAGGATAGATACGGGAACGGGCCAAGCGCCGATTGAGCTTGCGAGTTGCCTCCTGCCGCTTCACTTCCGCCTGCACTTGGGCCGCCTGCACTTGGGCCAGCGCCGGCATCCGCGGGTCGTGCTTCCTTGCCGCTGGCACCGGCGCGCGACGGCTCGCTCGAGCCCGTGCCGCTCGCGCCATCCGCAGCCGGCTTTCCGGAGCTGCAGGCGACGAAGCCTGCCAGGAGAGCGAGCGCGAGCCCCGCTGCCGAGCGGCGCCTCATGGCTCCGCCTCCGGGCAGAAGACGATCTGCCAGTCTTCGCCGGCGCAGGCACGAACCGGGCTCGGATCACTGCCCTTTTGGTCATCCCCGGACCAGGCATAGCCGTCGTCGCAGGCCTCGAACAAGCGCGCGACCGGGCTATCGGGGTTATTGCGCTCGGGGCTCACGCAAGCAACGGTCGTCCCGCTCGGGTCTTTGAATTGCCCGACGGCTGGGCACACCGAAAGCCAATCTTCCGCGCACGTGAGCACGTCACACTTGGGTCGTGCGAGGGGCACGATCTGCAGCGACAGATTGAACGCATCCACGTGACTGATGTTGTACCAATCGAAGTCGTTGAAGTCGGTGTTGAAGGTGAATTCCGCCAGGGTGTGCCGCTCGGCACCGGGATCTTCACCGCTGAACCCCCAATAGCGCTTGGCGCTCAGGGCTTCGACATCGCTGCCGATGTCGACGCAGGCAGAGGCACCGGGCGCGAGCGTGCCGCCCGCAATGTCACTGCCGCGAAAGCTGACGCTGTTCGAGCACGGGTTGACGAATACCAGCGTCGTTTTGCCGTCGCCGTCCTTGGCGCAGGTAGTCGCCATACCGCCCGTGGCTGCCGCCGAGCTGCCGGCGGAACCGCCAGCAGCCGCCGTGCTGGGGGCGGCTCCACTGCAGCCCAGAAGAGCCACGCAAACGGCGATCGAGCCCGCGCAGTACAGCGAAATCGCCTGCTTCAGCGTGCGCAAGCGGGATCCCTCGGCGCGTTCAGATAAGCTTTGCCGAGCGCCGTGAGCTGACCGCTTTCGCCGAGCAAATCCACGTTGGCCACGTTCGAGGCGCGCCCCGAAAACCAGGCATAGCGCTCGATCCGCGGCTCGGCCTCGAGATAGGCCACGGCGTCTTCCAGGAATGCCTGCTGCTCAGCGGAATTTTTGGCACTGTCGCAGGCAAACTCCGTCAGCCAAAGCGGTTGCGAGAAGCGACTCTTGTACGTCTCCACGTGCTGGATGAGCCATTCGGCCTTGTTGTCTCCTGCAGGCGAGCAACCCACGTAAATGTGCATCGCGACGGCGTCCACGCGACACCCGGTGCAAGCCGCGAAGAACGCGTCCAGGTAGTGAAAGGGATCGGTATCTTGACAGCTGCCCCCGCAGAAGTTCACCGCGGGGGACACGAGTCGCAGGCCTTTGGCATCGGCGATGGCTTCCAGCTCGGGCCACAACGCCGCTGCGGCTTTGGCCGAGAGATTGGCTTGTGCCCCGAAATTCGGCTCGTTGAAGCCCAGGAGCAGCTGAGCGTCGTCGCCGATGGCGGTTTTTGCCGCTGCGCGATCGGAGCTCGCACCCCAAATCATGGGCACGTATTCGACGCCCGCCTCGAGGTAGGCCCCGGCGCGCAGCTCTTGATCCGGCCGGAAATCCCAGTTGTACCACCAGCTGACCCCTGCCGAGAGCGACTTCAGATCGGCAATCGAGTGGTGCCCGTAGGCGACCCCACGCTTGCACGCCGTACTGGGCTTTGCGCCGCCACCACCCGAGCCGCCCGCAGCCGCGCCCGATCCTGATCCCGCGCTCGATCCTGATCCTGATCCCGCGCTGTGGGCGCCTTGGCCCGCAGTGCTCGCGGCGCCCGCTCCCGACTCCGCGTTGCTCGACCCACCAGCAGCCGTCGCCGGATCCGCTCCGCCGGTGTTGACACTGCCGCCGACCGTTTGCTGATTGGCGCTCGACCCGCCGGCGTCGCTACTGCACGCGGTGTCGAGCGCAGCCAGGCAGCTGATCACGGCGATTGCGTGCCGAGTAGGGAAGCGCATCCTTTCGTTTTACCGCTGTTCTTTAGGGTGCGGGCCAGTAATGAGCGCGGTTGGCAACACTTATGTGTCGGTGTCGGCGCTGGGCTCACACTCGCGTCCTTCGCCTCCACGCGCGTTGGCTGCGAGTGCATCGTGGCTGCGTCCACGTGTGTGCCTGATCGGGACCGGACGAATGACTATTTCTCGGCCGTATCGAGCGCGGTAGTGCTGAGGACCGGGCGCGCGCTGACGCACGTTCGGCTGGGGCCGATCGCGTGTGAGCGCAGGGTGGATACCGTGCTCTCGATGGAACCAACACAATGAGCAGCACGCAGTTCTCAATCGCCCTCTCGCTGCTGAGCGCGCTTGCTCCGGCCGCGCTGGGCGGTTGCTATCACTACGCAGTCGCTGCACGCGAACCACCGCCGAACAGTCAAATGGTCGCGATCGACCGCATGAATCCGCAAACCTCGACGCAGTGGCAATTCGCCTGGGGACTCACGGACGAACCGGTTTGGTCGCCCATCGCTTGCACCAATGGTGAGAAAGATGCGGCGGGCAACTGCCTGCACGGCTCGATTGATCCGTGCCACGGCAAGGGCATCGGCTTCTACGAGGTGAATGTCCCCTGGTACATGCTGCTGACCACTGGCGTGACTTTGGGCATCGTCTCGGGCGTTCGCACGACGTTCTATTGCGCGACCGGCAGCGGCTCCGAGTCGGGCCCGCATGCGATTTCGGGACCCCATTAGCCCTTTCCCCAGGAGACTGCCGTGCCAAACCCCGTGATCGACGTGCGAGTCGACCAAACTTGGAACAACTGGCATTCCTCGAGCGGCGTCGGGGGGACGGTGGCCCGCTTCTTCATCCCCTGGAACGATTGGGACGACAATTCAGCCGCGCCCGCGGGCAAGCCCTTCGTGCCTGGGCTCGCGGGCCTCAAATCCATCGTTCGGCAAGCAGAAGCCGCGGGCAAGCGCGTGCGCGCGCTGGGCTCTGGTTGGTCGCTGAACAACGTGGCCTTCGTGCCCGACTACTTGATTGATACAGCCAACCTTTCGGCGCTGCTGATCGGCTTCGGGCCCAGGTTCGTGTCGCCCAGTCAGCAGGCGGACAGCGAGCGTTTCGTTTTTTCACAGTGCGGCGCGCAACTCAAAACGATCAATCAAGAGCTGGCGAAAAATGGCCTTGCGCTGCCCACGTCGGGCGCCAGCAACGGGCAAACCATCGTCGGAGCGATGTCGACCGGCACGCACGGCTCGGCGAACTCCGTGGGCGCGATCCAAGACTTCATCCTCGGCTTACACATCGTGGGTGAGGGGGGTGAAGACTATTGGATCGAACGCGCTTCGCAGCCGGCGATGAGCGATGCCTTCGTCGACTGGCTGGGCGCGCAATTGATTCGCGACGACGATTTGTTCCTGTCCGCGGTGGTTGGTTTCGGCAGCTTTGGCGTGATTCACGGCGTCGTGTTCAAGGCCGAGCCGCTGTACGTGCTCGAGCTGTTCGTCCAGCAACTCGACTACCAACGAGTGCTACAGGCAGCCACGACGCTCGACATGCGCGGGCTCGGCTTGCCGGATGGCGACGCGCTGCCTTTTCATTTCGAGGTCGTGTTCAATCCGTACAAACGCGGCGCCGGCCAGGGCGGGGCCTTCGTGCGTGTGCTGAACAAGCGCCCGTTCGTTGCGCCGGGGCCGAGCGTGCTGCCCACGGACGGCGCGAGCCTCCACGGTCGCGATCTGGTGAGCATCGCCGGCGTCTTTTCGGGAATGCTGCCAGGGCCCGCACTGGGCGACTTTCTGCAGGGCCAGTTGCTGTCCTCCGTCACGCCCACGGCGCCCAGATCCGTGCCGGCTCTGCCGGGCGTTGCTTTCGGCGACTCGCAGCCGACCGGCGGAGGAACGAGCGTCGAGCTGGGTATTCCCATCAATCGCATTGCCGACGCGCTCAACGCCATTTGGGCGGTGACGGACGTGCACCCGTTCGGCGCGCCGGTAGCGCTCCGCTATGTGAAGAGCTCGGATGCGTTGCTGGCATTCAGCCACTTCCCACCGATCACTTGCACGATCGAAATGCCTGGGGTCGATTCGGCAGCTGCGCGCATCGCTCACCAAGCCATATTCGCCGCGTTCAAAGCCGCCAGCATCCCGCACTCATTTCACTGGGGCCAGCAGGCACCCGAGGACCCTCAAACGGTCGTGGCGAGCTTCGGTCGAGCGCGCGTGGACCGCTGGCTCGCGGCCCGACGCATGTTCCTGAAGAGCGCGGCCGCGCGCCACATGTTCTCGAACGATTTGCTGACTGCCTGCGGGCTGTCGACGTGACGCGCAGCGTGGACGCCTACGCGTACATCTGCATCATCCAGGCGCGCATGGGATGCGCCACCGCACTCGTCGCTTCGCGTAGCTCCGCCTTGTCGAGCGCGACCCGACGCAAGCTCACCGCCAGATCGCCGGCCATCGCCTCGATCACGGCGTACTCCGCGTGCGGCAACACGATCGGCGCTTTGCCGGACGCGTACTCCTTGAATGGGAGACCCACGCTGCCGGGGTTGACGAGCAAGGTGCCGCGGTGCTGACGCAGCATCTGCAGGTGAGTGTGGCCGCCGGCCATGATCGTGGCCCGCCGGCCACCCAACATTTCATCGACCAGCTCCGGCGGGGTGGTCGCGAGCAAATCGGTCATGTTCGAGTGCGGCGTGCCGTGAAACAGGAGCAGCCGCCCTGAACCATCCAGCTCGAGCTCGAACCGCCGAGAGAACGAGGCGATGAAGTCCAGCTCTGCCCGCGACAGCTGCGCGCGACACCAATCCACCGCCTCCACGATGATCGGCAGCTCGGAATAGGAGCGGATCAATCGCTCATCGAGCATGAATTCGTCGTGATTACCGAGGATGCAAATGCAGCGCAGCTCCGCCAAGCGCTCCAACACCTCGCGCGGCCGCGGGCCCATCGTCGCCACGTCGCCCAAACAGATAATTTGATCCACACCCGTGCGCGCGATGTCCGCCAACACGGCGTTCAACGCCAGCTCACTGCCATGCAAATCCGAAATCAACGCAATGCGCATCCCAGAAACCCCGCACACCCGAGTATAACCGACGCACTGGGGCCGCCGTCAACGCAGCAGCGCAAGCGAACGCGAAGGCCCGGGGCGATCTGCAACGTGCTTCTTTGCTCGCCGTGTAAGGCGGGACGCGACGTCCACCGCAGTTCGCTGCCGCGCGTCGGCTGGCGCGCGTCCTGGACAGCGGCACAGGAGTAGCGGTCCGCCCGCACATGCCGCAAGATGCGCATGCTGGCGGTGCTGCCTGCAAGGAGAGGAGTTTCTTGACGGTCGGCAAGAGTGAGCACGCAGGGCCCAGCGATGAAAGCCTTTGGCGTGAGCTAAAACGAGAGCAAGCGGCGTGGCGCGAACGCGTGCTCAGGGGCATCGGGTTGTCCTTGATCGCCACCTGCGGCACGACCTTCGCTTGGTTCGCGCTCGTGTCGAATCCCTTCCGTGGGGTGCTGTGGGCGCTCGGCATATCGCTGGTTGCGCTGCCCGCCGCGGTGTTTGCCACTCGGCTGCCTTTCGTGCTGCGCGCGGTCTTGGTGCTCGCGGGCTTGTATGTGCCCAGCACGGTCGCGCTCTTGTTGAGTGGCTTTAACCCCAATTCCTTCATGGGCTTGTGCACGGTGGCGGTGTGCGGGACCTTGTTGTTCGGGCGTCGAACCGGGCTCACGCTGCTCGGGCTCGCGCTCGCGACGGTGGCGCTGGTGTCGTTTACCCATGCCCACGGGTTGGTCGTCCGCGACGCTGGCTGGGTCGTGCACATCGACAGCGCGCGCCCAGCGGTCGCGCTGCGCGTGCTGATCATCTTTGCATTCCTCACGACCACGATCGTGCTCGCGCTGACCTACCTGCTGCGGCGGACCGAGGAGCTGGCGCTGGAAAAAGCGCGCTCGTTGGCGACGCTCCAGAGTGAGCAACGCGAGCGCGAGCGCATGGCGCAGGATCTGGAGCTGCGCGAAGCCGCCTTCCACAAGGGGCGCGAGCTCGAGCTCTTGGGGCGGCTGGCGGGCACGATGGCCCACGATTTCAACAATGCGCTGCTGGTCGTCTGGTCTGCACTCGACGAGCTGTCTGCGTCGAACCTGCCGCCGCTGGCGCAGGAGTCACTCGGCAACATTCGCCTAGCCGCGAATCAGGCAGCCGCAGCCACGCGCCAGCTGCGAGCTTTCGGACCCACGGCGCCCCGTGCCCCGAGCGAGCTCGCGCTCACGCCCTTGATCGAAAAGGCGCGGCTGATGTTCAGCCGGCTTCTCCCGCAGAATATCCGGCTGCTGACGGAGGTTTCGCTGGATGTCGTGCTGCTCGCGGACGAAGGTGAGGTGCTGCGCGTGCTGATGAACCTCGCGCTCAACGCGCGCGATGCCATGCGCGAAGGCGGACAGCTCACGCTGCGCGTGCGGCTCCCTCGAGCAGGGGAGTCTGCTGCCACGACCAGCGACACGACCTTCGTGGCGATCGATGTTTCGGATACCGGCAGCGGCATGTCCGACGAGGTGAAAAGTCGGCTGTTCGAGCCTTTTTTTACCACGAAGCACGGCTCGGGAACGGGGCTCGGGCTGGCCTCGGTCCGTTCGCTGCTCGAGGCCCAGGGCGGAAGCGTGAACGTGACCAGCGAGCTCGGCGTGGGCACCACCATCACGCTCGCCTGGCCCATGACGGCGGCCAGCCCGGCACGCCCGGAAACCCCGCTGCCGGACTCCGGCGGCCGCCCGGTGGTGGTGCTGCTGGTCGACGACGACGAACAGGTTCGTCTGGTGCTCAGCCGTGGCCTCACGCGCTCGGGGCTGACCGTGCTCTCGGCCTCGGACGGAGAGTCCGGTCTGGACCTGGCACGCCGCTTCGGCAGTAAGATCGAAGTGCTGTGCACCGATTGCGTGATGGCCGGCGTGCCCGTACGAAAGCTGATCGCGGGCTATCGTGAGTTGCATGAGGGTCGGGTGATCGTCTGTTCCGGCTACGCGCCCACGGAAACGGGCCTCCAGCCCGACGACTTCGACGATTTTCTGCCCAAACCATTTTCCATCGCGGAGCTCGCGCAGCGCGTGCGCGCTCTGGCTCGCGCGCGCTGAGCCGGTAAGCTCACAACGCCTGAAAATACAGCGAAGCACCGAACGCGATGCGATACGTTTGCCAGGCCAAATGCGCCGAGCCTTGCTCCGGGGAGGGCGAAAGCCAGTGGTCCCAGCTGAACGAGGTCGTGAAATCGATCACCTTCGAGCCAGTCAGCCAGGTGTATCCCGCTCCGAGCCCGAGCGGCACCTCGAGCGCGCCTGAGCGCGCGAGGTTGTCGTAGGCCACGCCGCTGTCGGCAGAGAGAAAGAAGCTCGGCACGAGATTCCAAGTGACGCGCAGCGGGGCGTTGAGGCCGACCATCGGGGCAATCGGATGCTTGAGAGTCCCCACCTCCATGGGCACGAAGAAACCCACGCGAGCCGCTAGCTTTCGACCGGGCAGCGCGAGCATCGTGCCCGGGTTGAGCCCCCAACCCGTATCCCCGGGCGTTTGGAACGAGGTGCGGATCACCAGATCGACGCCCTTTAGCCGAAACTGTTGGGTAAAGAAAATGAGCACCGGATCGAAGCGAAAGCTCGGTGCCAGCTGCAGCGGCATGAACAGGGCTCCGGCTTCGAAGTCGTCGAACATCCCGACCCGCGCGCCACCGCGCATGTTCCACAGCTCGGCGGGCGTACCCGTCGCGTCCGCGCGAGCTTGGTCCTGGTGCGCATAGCTGGTGCCGCCATCGATGATGCGCGAGGGGAAGCGCTGGCCGAACGTGGCCGACGAGAGCGGGCCGTACACGACCGCGACCACGTTGCGAGGCAGCGTCGGATGGCGTTCGGTCAGCACGCCTTCGACGCCGCGCGAGCGAGACGGTAGCGGGCTTTTCTTGGACGCTTGCGCCGGATCCAACAAGCGGGCCTCGGGCAAAGCGAGGACGGCCTGCGCCACACGCGCTCTTTCCGCCTGTGTGACCGCCGCTTCGTAGTCCTGCTCCGCGGTCACGAGGCTGGCACGCAAGTTTGCGCGTTCGCTTTCGAGGGGCTGGGAACAGGCGTCGTAGTCCGCGCGCGTGGCGCCGTACTCGTTGTCGGCCGCCGCGATGCAAGCCTTGAACGTCGCGAGCTGACGGCGATACGCGGCGAGCCCGAGCTCGAAGCTGGCCAGCGCGCGCAGCGCAGCGGCGCGACGCGGCGAATCAGCCACGTCTTGGATGGTGGACTTGCGCATGGCGGCCAAAAGCAAGGCCAGGGTGGCGCCGTCGTCCGCCTCGCGACCAAGCTCGCCGCTGAGCAACATGATGGCGGTGGCCAGCGCAACCCACAACATCGTCGTCTCGATCCGTCCCGCGGCTCAGCGCATGCGAGCGAGCTTCTGGAACTCGCGTTGGGTGAGTAGGCTGCGCGCCTCGAGCATCAACTGGACGTAGCGGTCGAGAGCCGTGCGGTCTGCCAAGGGCGGCGCAATCGAACAACCGAGCGCGCCCGAAGCGATCGGATCGCTCGCAGCCGGAACCGCCGCGCCGGAGGTGGGCTCGGTATGGCATTGCGCGCGCGCCGTCACGCGCGCCCGGTCGAGCTCGCGAGCGAGGCTCACGACCTCGAGGTAGATCGCACGCAGGCGCTCGGCGCGGGCCGAATCGGAAACGACCAGGGGGACCACGCCCGCCTTGGCCGTCGCGCGCGCTGTCAGCTCAACCGCGAGGCGTGGCGGCGGCCGCGCCGAGCACGCGGCCACGCCCAGCACAGCGCCGACCCCGACGAGCGCGCGCGATGAAAACATCTGGCGCACCCTGGCACGCCAGACGGCTCGCTTCAATCACGGAGACCCGCGCGTCCGAGCACGACGAGCAGTGCCGGCAGAACCAGCACGCTCGCCAGCAGACTCAGCGCAATGCCCAAACTGAGCAGCAGCCCCAGGCCCTGCATGGCGCGATAGTCGGCAGCCATCAACGATGCGAAGCCCATGAGATTCGTCAGGGCGGCCACGCTGACCGCGGTGCCGGTCCCCTGCACCAGCGTTTCCAAGCGGGCGCTGCCTGGGCCCTCGAGTGAGCGATGCACGATATGGACGCCCGAATCGAGGCAAATACCGAGCAGCAGCGGCAGCGCCACCATATTGGCCGCCGTGAATTGAATGCCGAGCGGCCGCATCAGCGCGAGCATCCAGATTGAGCCGAGGATCACCGGCAGCAGGGCCAAGAGCGTGTCGCCGACGCGTCGGAACATCAGCCACAGGGCCAAGCTCATGAGTACGAGCGAGTAACCGGCTGCGCGCCGAAACCCTTCCGTGATGTACCGTTCATGCGGCAGCAGGTTCAGGGCCGTCCCCGCGACGTTCGGGTCGAGGGCGCGCAGTCGGGCCGCGAAGCGCGTCGCGAAGCCTTCCTCTTCGACGTTGCCCCGCGGGTAGGCGTGGAGAGCGAGGCGCGTGCCGTCCTTGGACACGAAGCGCGCCACGAACACCGCCGGAAGATCCGTGGGGGCGTAGCTGCCGCGCTCGGCAATGTGGCGAGCCGTAGCCAGGGCGCGCACGAGCACACCTTCGAGCGCTTTGCCGACGCGGTTCAGCGCGGGCGCTCCGGCTCCGGGCTGTGTCGACAGCCAGCGGGCGAGCTCGCTCAGCTCACGCGAGGCGCGCGTGGCGTCGCTGCCGTCGAGGTTTGCCTGACGCAGGGCAAACGCCAGCTCATCCAAGGTGTCGGCGAGCCGGTTGAACGCTGCCAGCCGCGCCGGACCCTGCGCGGCGGTCGCCTCCGGGATGCGTGGAACGTAGTCAGCGAGCTCGGCCACGGCCTGCTTGATGCTTGCAATGCGCTCGGGAGTTTCGGGAGGCAAGAGGTCGCTCGGACTCTGTACCAGCGCCACTTCCGAGGTCTGCCGAAGCTTCTGCGTGAGCTCGCGAGCCTGTTCGAAGGAGCTGACCATGAAATGGGTGTCGAGCGGCGGCGTGCCCGACTCCTCGATGCGTTTCAAACCACGGTAGCTCTCGGCGTGCGCAGGCAAGAAATCGAACGTGCGCCCGTTGAATCCGGGTCGCGCGACGAACAGCGAACCGACCGCAAGCAGCGTGGCAAGTCCCGTGATCCCGAGCACCCAGGGCGCCCGACGTCCGACCAACTGGAGCACGGCCCCGAGCCCATACAGCTCGTGCATGTTCGGGCGACGCTTGCCGGCGAGCAGCGGGAGCAGCGCCGGAAAGCCCACGATCGTACAGATTAGCGTCACGCCCAAGCCCACGGCGGTGATCACGCCCAGCTGCGCGAAGGCCGCGAACTTGGTCGCGGTGGTGCTCAAGAAAGCAGCCGCGGTGGTGCAAGCGCCGAGCGCCACGGCCGGGCCGTCACTCAACAGGGCGGTCGCGAGCGCGGGGCGCATGTCTTCGCCCTCGACGCGCGCTTCCGAGTAGCGGTGCAAGAGGTGCACTCCGAACTCGATGCCGAGCCCGAGCAGCACGCTCATGAAGCTCGAGGTCACCAGGTTCAGGCCTCCGTAGGCGAGCACCACGAAACCGAGTGAGATGACCATGCCGGCGAGCAGCGGCAAGAGCAGCACGCCGACGTGGCGCAGCGAGCGAAAGACCAACATCAGCAGCAGAAAGATGCCGACGGTGGAGATCAGGGAAGTGACGCGCGAGCTGTCTTGCAGGCTCTTCAGCTCGTCCACCGCGAGCGCTGGCGCGCCGGTGAGGTCGGCGTGCAAGCCTGGTTTCGAGAGCGTGGCGAGCGCCCGATCGCGCGCGCCTCGAATGCGCTCGATGGCAGGTTTCAGCTCACGGCCCTCGTCGCTTTGCAGCGCCGGAAAGACCAGCACCAGGTGGTAAGCACCGTGGCCGCCGACGAGGTAGCCGTGCTCGTCGAAGGCCGAGCCCCCTTGCTTCAGCGCGCCGAGCTCGCCCAGCGAAAGTGGGCCGCCCGCCGCCAGCGTTTGGCGCAGCGCTTTCACGCCATCGGCGAGCCGCCCGAGCCCGTTCGTGCCTTGCTCGGGCAGTGCTGGTTTGGGCTGTCCGCCGGCTGCGTGCGCGCCCTCGAGCTCGTTCGATAGGCGGTGCTCGGCGGCCAGCGCCCAGCTTGTCCAGGGGTCGACGCCCGGCTCGAGCACCGCGCTGGCTTTCGGCAGCAGCTGCGCGAGCTCGGGCCGCCAAACGAGCAGCGTCTCGGCCACGGTGTCGAGCGTCACTTTGCCGAGCACGCGGCGCTCGAGCTCCGGCAGCTTCGAAAGCTCGGACTCGAAGCGGTCGACGAACTGCCGCCGCGTTTCTGGTGTCTCGCCGGAAACGACCAACACGGCCAGCTCGGAGCGACCGAATGCCCCGTAGTAGTTGAAGAGACGGGTTTGGTGCGGGCTCGTGACCAGTCCCGTGCGCGAGGTGCTCACACGCAAGCCTCCGAGCTGGATCAGCAGACCGGCGGCTACGACCAACAGCGTGAGGCTGGCCAGGGCCGCGCGCGGCCACCTCAGCCCGACGGTGAGCAGAAACTTGATCACGGAAGCCTCTCCGGGCAGCTTGCTAGCACGAGTCCAAGCTCTTCTTTCTCGTGTTCACGGGCAATGGCCGAGGTGTGATTGCTCGCTCAGCTCGTGGAGCAGCTTCTGCTCATCGGGCCTGAGCGACGCGCGATGAGCGACGCAATAGCAGAGCTGCGGGCGCGCCGGCCCCGGATCGCCGAGCGCCAGGTAGCCCTCTGCCAGGCGTAGCCGATTCGGCACATGGTCCGGAAAACGTTGCACGACCGCTTGCAGCAGCTCGAGCCCGGTCTCGGAGTCGCCGTGCTCGAGCAACGAGACCGGGGCCAGCACGTACAGCGTCCCGAGCAGGCGCTGGGCCGCGCCCGCGCGCAGCGCAGGATCGAGCTTGGCGCTGTGGCGCGCGAAGCGCTCGACCTCGGCGACCAGGCCGGGCGCGGCGAGCCCCGAGATCTGCGCCAGCCGCCCAGCAATGATGGCACGTCCGAGCGCGT
>Ga0247779_1000285_pt1 | contig 36055 bp, 28 predicted proteins | sample UWRJL221509R5_FD_179925 | JGI IMG/M metagenome (GOLD analysis project Ga0247779, IMG submission 179925) | Plant litter microbial communities from Arlington Agricultural Research Station in Wisconsin, United States - UWRJ-L221-509R-5 | ecosystem: Environmental > Terrestrial > Plant litter >...
AGCCGAGCCTCACTTCGGTATGCGCCAAGCCTGGGCCGGCGAAGACGGTGCCCCCAAGGCCACCCCGCACGAAATTGCCCGGCAAATTTGGACGATCGCCCGCGACGACGAACGCTTCGTCGTCGCTGTGCTGGACAAGCCGTGCCAGGGCGTTTGGGCCACGACCCAAGCCGCGTCGTTCATCGCTGCGACCGCACCCGCGCCGCCCCTGCGAGCGCGGGCCCTGAGCGCATTCAAAGCGCTGCCCGCCTACCACGAGCTCCAGGCTCGCTTTGCGCGGGAATCAGCGAGCCCGAAGCAAGCCTGGGAGAGCGTCGACGGCGCGCTCCACATCGTCGAGCTGCGCACCGCGCCCGAATCTGCCCTGCTCGTCGTCAGCGCGCGAGGCGGCGCGGGCTGCAGCGGGTTCGGCGGCAACCTGAGCGCGATCTGGAAAATGAGCGGAACCGCCGCGCAAGCCCCCCTCACCTTGCGCGGCGTGTTCAAAGATTCGAGCGATCTGCTCGAGGTCCACGGCGCAGTCGATCAAAACGCCGACGGCAGCCTCGAGCTGCTCGCAGGCCCCGACGTCTTCGCCGACGAGATCTCCGTCTTGCGGCTCGGTGCCAGCGGCTACGAACGTCGTGTCCTGCTTTCGACCTCGCTCTGGGATTGCGGCTGTTAGCGCTGGGCAGGGGCCAGGAATTGGCCCGGCCGAGCGTGGAAGAAGCCCTTGCCGCGGCTGCTCGCCGGCCGACTTGCCAAGCGGACAGGACTTCACGAGACTGATGCGCTTCCAATGATGTTTACGAAGCTCGTGGTGCGTGCGTCGTGGGTGGTGTCCGTGGCGGTGGTCTGCTCGAGCATCGCCTGTTCGGGCGGTTCGACCCCAGGCTCTGGAGCGGGCGGAAAAGGGTCACTCGCAGACGCGATGGGCGGCGCGGGCAGCGGCGGCTCTGCAGCGTCCGCCGACCTGAGTCACGCCGGCCTGGGCACGAGCGGAAGCGGCGTGGCGGGCTCGCCGACGACGGGAGGCGCAGCAACGGGCGGGAGCGATGGCAACGGCGGAGGTCAAGCGGGCTCGGGGCTCGAGCCGCAAGGCGGCGCAGGCGGAGCGACGGGCGGCGGCGGCAGCGGCGGGCTCGGCGTGCGCTTCGTGGGCTTCATCGGTGACGGCCCGAACGATGATCTGACGGCGACCAGCGACTTCACGACGACCTTCTCCGAGTGTTCGTTCGAGCCCTCGAAGTCAATGCCGCCTCTGCCCCGCTTCAACGAGTGCTTCGCGCGCGGCATCGTCAAGCAGATGAATCAAGCGCTCGGCGAGCTGATCGCAGACGCTCCATTGTTTCACTTCGAATCGTTCGAGGTCGTCACCGACCCAAAGCTTGCAGTCTACCACTCGGACCCGAGCTCGGACTACGAAGCGCAACATCTGCAAGGCAACACTTACCGCCGCGGCAACACGATGACCTTCGTGATGCCGAGCACCTATTCCGGTACAATTGCGGGTTCGGCGTTCAACGCCCAGTCCTTGAATCCCGACTTCGGCATGCTCGCGATCGCCGTGCCGCTCGCCAGTGTACAGGTGTTTTTGCACGAATTCGGGCATGCCATCGGCTTTCCACACGCCGGCAATGCGGCGGGGGTCGGCACGTTCACGTATGACGGATGTGGCGGCGTGACGCTCGCTCCACCCGCCTGCTTGTGTGAAGGCGCGAACTACATGTCGTCGGGCGCGTTCCCGGATACGAGTGGCTGCAGCAGCTGCGCCATCGCCACCCGCTCGACCTACGCGACCCCGTTTTTCGGCCCGAAATATGCGGCGATCGCCCAATGCTGGCTGACACGCAGGCTAGAGTCGTCGCCCATCACCTTCCTCAACGCCGATTGCTTCGCAATCGTGGGCTCGGCCGTCGCGACTTGCACGGAAGCGGAACCGGGCGCGGTCACCTGCGCTTGTCCTTCCGGACAAATCTTCACCGTCGACAGTTGTACCGACGCGACCCAAACCGCTCGCAACGCGGCCGCAGGCGCGGCGTGTGACCGCATCAAGTGCCCACCTCCCCCGGAGCGGCCCGGTGTCGTCTGCGAGGGACTCGTCGGCGCACCGACCATCCCGTGCACGTGCGAAGATCATTCGCAGCAATTTTATCTCGGCAAGGACGACTGCTCGACCCTCACCCTCGCCAACATCGAACATTTCTGCCCGGCTCCGTGACGGCGCAACGGCGACGCAGCGACGGGGATTGGTCTCCATCGACGCAACTGTAAGTGCGCAGGGCCATGCCCGTAAGGCAGCGTTGTTTCGCTGCCATGAACTGAGTGCTTCGGCCGTTCGTGTGAGCACAGACGCGCGGGCGGAGGCAGTGATCGCTCAGGAGCAAGCGCTCACGTTTCGTGCCATTGATGAGGCATGAATCGTCTGCCACAACCTGCGCCCGAACACACGCCCATCAGCTCGTCGAGGGATGTGGAGTTTCCGGGGACAATCACGCTGACGGTGGATGCAACTGACACGCAGCGCGGCATCTTCCGAGTGCGCGAGGTCATTCCTGTGCCTGCCTCGGGTCCCATGACCCTGCTCTATCCCAAATGGTTACCCGGATATCACGCACCGCAGTCGCCCATCGCATTTCTCGCGGGGCTCGAGCTGATGGCCGGCGAGAAGCGTCTCAAGTGGCGCCGGGACGAGGTGGAGGTCTATGCCTTTCACATCGACGTTCCCGAGGGCGTCGAATCGATTGAAGTGACGTTTCAGTTCGTCTCTCCGACCAGCCCCGCGCAAGGCAGAATCGCCGTCACCGCGGAGATGCTGAATTTACAGTGGAACGCTCTCCTGCTCTACCCGGCGGGTTTCTTTTCACGACGCATTCTGGTCGCGGCGGGCGTCGAGCTCCCCGAAGGTTGGGGCTACGGCTGCGCGCTCGAAGGCTCGACGGCCGAGGGTCGAGTCACGCGCTTCAAACCGGTCGCCCTGGACGTCCTCGTCGACTCGCCGGTGTTTGCCGGACGTCACTATCGGTGCATCGATCTCGAGGACGGAGGTCGAGTGCGTCTGAACCTGGTGGCGGATCGGGCGGACCTCCTCGAGGCGACGCCAGAGCAGATAGCGCCTCACCGTGAGCTGGTACTGCAAGCAGACAAACTCTTTGGCCCGCGCCCTTTCGATCACTATGACTTCTTGGTCGCACTGAGCAATGAGCTCGGCACGATTGGGTGTGAGCACCATCGTTCGACGGAAATCAAGACGGCGGCGGATTACTTCACCAGTTGGCAGGGCAATGCACCCAACCGTGATGTCATGGCGCACGAGTATACCCATGCTTGGAACGGGAAATTTCGCAGAGGCGCCGATTCGTGGACGCCGACTTTCGATCGTCCCATCCGCAATAGCTTGATGTGGGTTTACGAAGGCATGACCCAGTACTGGGGAAATATTCTGTCGACTCGATCGGGACTCTGGACCTTTGACCAGGCGCTCGAGTCTCTAGCTCTGACCGCAGCTATCTTCGAGAACCGCGCTGGTCGACGCTGGCGTTCGATGAGCGATACTACGCGCGACCCGATCATCGCAAGCCGTGCTCCCCAGCCGTGGCTGAGCTGGCAACGCAGCGAAGACTACTACTCTGAGGGGCAGCTGATGTGGCTCGACGTCGATACGAGGATCCGGGAGCTATCGGGGGACACACGCTCTCTCGACATGTTCGCAACACGCTTCTTTGGTACGGCCATCGACGGCAACTTCGCGACGTCGACCTACGATTTCGACGAGATTGTGCGAACGTTGGACAGTGTCGCCTCGTTCGACTGGGCCGCGTTCCTGCGTGAAAAGCTCGAGGGCCCCGGCTCCGATCCCGCGCTGGCCGGCATGGAGCGTGGCGGCTACCGGCTCGTGTACCGTAAGGTACCCAGCGCGTTCGGGCTCGATGCCGATCGGCTCTTCAACGTGCTCAGCCTGCTATTTTCCATCGGTTTGAACGTCGGCTCCGATGGCAGGGTCAGAGAGGTGCTTTGGGAGAGCCCGGCCTTCGACGCGGGCGTCACCGCAGGCGCCCAAATCATCGCGGTCAATGGGCGCGCCTACACCGCGGACGAGTTGAAGCAGGCCGTTGTCCACGCAGAGAGCGGCAGCCCAATCGAGCTCGTGATCAAGAGCGGCGCCCGCGTTCGCACGACCGCCCTCCGCTACCATGACGGTCTCCGGCACCCATACCTCGAGCCGGTCCCTGGTACGCGCCAACGCCTCGACGAGATTTACGCGCCGAAGTGAGGGTCGAGTCGGGGGCGCAACACTCTGCTTGGGGGTCGCGAGGCGCGACGCTTAAGACGCGCCAAGCCTTGGCCGAAGCCATCGCACCCGGTTACATCGACGGTCCGAAGCCGCGGAAGTTGATGGTGGGCAGGCGGGACGCACGGTCACCAGTTGTCCGGGTCCCTCTTTCTGCCACAATGCCAAGAGTTCAATGGCACGACACATCGAGGCCGCCGACCTTCCAGAAGACATCGCGCGCACGGCCGAGGCGCAGGTTGCCGCCGGACGTTTTGCCAGCGTCGAAGACGTTGTTCGCGCCGGGGTCGAAGCGATTGCAACCCTCGAACAAAGGCGCGTCGCTGTGCGCGCCGCGCTGCAAGAGGGCGAGCTGAGCGGCGTCTTCGAAGGTGACGCCTTCGCCAGCGTGCGCGCTGAGCTTGGCCTGACTCGACAGTAGGCGCGGTTGCCATTTCGGTTTACCGCTCACGCTCGCGACGATCTACGCGATATCGCCGCCCACACGCGGGACCGCTGGGGCGACGCGCAATGCGATCGCTACCTCACCTCGCTGGAATGGCGCTGCCTGCAGCTGGCGTAGGAGCCGCGGTTACGCCGACCCTACGACGAAGATTCGTCGTATTGGCGCGCATTGGCTGGCAAACACGCGATCTTCTATCGTGTCGAGGCGGACGGCTCGCTCCTGATCGTTCGCATCTTGCATGCCGCGATGCTGCCGGAGCTGCACCTGCCGGGGCAATCGGACGAGGACGGCGAGCAAGAGGACTAGGTTCCGTACGGCCCGACCAAGCGGCCCAGCAGGGTGCGAACGATTCCGCTGCACCCCCTCGTGACCACGATGCTCCGGGCTCGGCGTGCCTCCCTTTGGGCCGAGCTGGTCGGCCACCGACCGCAGCAGACCGACCCGGTGTTTCCCGACCAACTCGGAAAGCCACAGTACAAGCACGGCGCTGCCCCCACCCTTCGAGCCGACCTCAAACGCATCGGCCTTTCAACGGAGCACGCCGGTCACGCCATCACCATGAAGTCTGCTCGGCGATCGTTTGCCACGTGGCTGCACGAGGCCGGCGTCGAGGAAACCATCATCGGCCGCTTGATGGGTCACGCCGCGATAACCGTCACGGGCAAGCACTACACCGCGGCCGACCTCGAACGGTTGCACACGGCCGTGTGCAGCATTCAGCTCGACTTGCGGGCCGGTGAGGTTGTCGCGCTCGATGCGTATCGCAAGCGGCTCGGGCTCGGGCGGTCCGGGCTCAGCGAACACCGCACCCCGAACCGTTACCCCTACTGCGGCTTGCTGCGGTCCGCAGTAAGGCCGCAGCAAGCAACCCCGGGAATTTGGCAAAAACTGCGGAGGTGAGGACCGGATTCGAACCGGCGTATAACGGTTTTGCAAACCGTTGCCTAACCACTTGGCTACCTCACCGTGCTTGGAAAGCGCGCGGACCTTGCCACGAGCCATCGGCAAGATCAATGGTCGTGGCTGGCCTCGCGTTTCCCGTGTCGACGGAATCGGCTGGGCGGATTTAGCTGCGATTTCGCGGATGTAGGGAGATCTCGTCCAGTGTCGCCGTAGCCACCCGGGTTATTGCAGGCGTAAGCTGGCGGCAAAGATCGACTGCGCGTGGGAGTGACCCACGGCGCTCTTGTGTCCCCCAATGAGTGAAACGATCGCCGTGACCCGTGGTCTTCCCAGCACGATTCGTGAGGGGGAAATTTTGGGCGGCAAGTTTCGTCTGGAGAGGGAGATCGGGCGCGGGTCGATGGGTACGGTTTGGTCGGCGGTGCATTTGACCTTGGGCCAACGGGTGGCGATCAAGTTGATCGCTGCGGAGCACGCCCAGGCGCCAGAGGCTCGCGCGCGCTTCAGTACCGAGGCGAAGGCGGCGGCGCGCTTGCGCTCTCGCTACGTAGTGCAGGTGTATGACGACGGCGAGACGCCGGAGGGCACGCCTTACATCGTGCTCGAGTACTTGGACGGTGAGACGCTCGAGCAGCGCTTGGAGCGCGAGCGCGATTTGCCGTTGAACGACGCGGTGCGGATCACGCGCCATGTCGCGCGGGCATTGTCGCGTGCGCACGCTTCCGGCATCGTGCATCGCGATCTGAAGCCTGGGAACGTGTTCCTCACGCGCTCGGACGACGACGAGGTGGGCTGGCTGGCCAAGGTGCTCGATTTTGGCATCGCCAAAATCGAGGAGCATGGCATCGCTTCGACCACTCGGACCGGGACGTTGCTCGGCACGCCGTTGTTCATGAGCCCGGAGCAGGTGCGCGGCGCCAGCTCCGTCGATTCACGCTCGGATTTGTATTCTTTGGGCATGGTCTTTTACACCATGCTGACCGGCGCGTACGCCTTCAACGGTGAGTCGTTTGCCGACGTTTTGGTGGCGATTTGCACGGGGCCTTTGCCGGATTTGAGAGTGGCCGCGCCGTGGGTGCCGAGCAGCGTGGCAGATTGGTTTCAGCGCGCCTGCGCGCGCGACGTGCAGCAGCGCTTTCAGAGTGCCGATGAGCTGATTGAGGGGCTGGATCTGGCGCTCGGCGTGAGCACCGGGGCGCACAATCGTCAGTCGGCGCACGAGCTGAAGCTCGATACCTTGCGCGGTCATGCGCCGCCGGTCCATCACTCGCTGCCGCGGTCCACGCCTTCGGATTCGGGCGAGTTTGCCAAGGGCTCGACCCAGGTGCTCAGCACCGATCAGGCGCTGCTCAAGACCGAAAATGCCAATTCCGTGCACACGCTCGACCGACAGCTGGCCGACCTGACCGCCCTGACTTCGTCTTCCTCCCGGAGACTTTGGGTGGTTGGAGGCGTGCTCACGCTGCTCGTGCTGCTCGCTGGTGCTGCGCTGCACTTCGGGCGCGCGAGCGCTGCGCAGCCGAGCGCTGACGCCGCAGCGCTGCCGAGCGGTCAGGTCGCGAGCGCGGCACTGGTCTCGCCCATTCCATCCCCGCCTCCACTTCCGTCTCCGTCTCCGTCACCGTCTCCGCCAGCCACGACGAGCGAGCGCGCAGGCAGCGTCCCGAGCGCGGTAACCGCCAGCAAGCCGAGCGCCGAGCGAAAGGTCGCAAAGCCGAGCTCCGCAGCGCCCAACAAGATCACCGCCAATGTCGCCTCCCCGCGCACAGCCCCGCCCCGAAACGCGAACACCGATATGGGGTTCTGAGCGCCCCGCTTTTCACCCCGCACAGAGCCATCTTGGAAAGTAATGTCATGACTCAAGCGTCCCTTCCACCTGCCCTGCTCCCGCTGAACCGCCAACGTCACGTGCTGGGCGCGTTGTGCGCCGCCCTGGTGGCAACGCTAGCGAGCACAAGTCACGCCGATGAGGCAGCGGAGAACACCGCCGCCGCGCGCACACTCGGCATTCAGGGTGTGCAGCTGGCGGACGCGGGGAAGTGCCCCGAGGCGATCGAAAAGTTGACGCGCGCAGAAGCACTGCATCACGCGCCAACGATCCTCGGACGGCTCGGTGAGTGCCAAGTGAACGTGGGCGAAGTCGTCACGGGTACCGAAAATCTGAACATGGTGGTACGTGAAGTGCTGCCCGCGAGTGCGCCGAAGGTATTCCGCGATGCGCAGGAGCGGGCGCAGAAGGTGCTCACCGCTGCGACGCCCAAGATCGGCCATCTGGTGATCCGCGTCACGCCGGCGAATGTGAACGCCAGCGTCTCGGTCGCGGGCAAGCCCGTTCCCGCCGCCCTATTCGGTGCGGAACGCCCCACGGATCCGGGCACCCATCAGGTCACGGCTAGCGCCGAAGGTTACAAGCCCGCGAGTGCGACGGTCACCTTGGCCGAAGGCGGGCGCCAAGACATCACGCTGCTGCTCGAGAAGGATCCGAATGCGGTCAGTGCGTTGCCCGCCAGCACGACCGCAGCGGCCGCCGCGACGACGGCCGACACCAGTGCGCCCGAGGCGGGCGCCAAGAAGTCGAAGACCCCCATCTACGTCGCGTTCGGGATCGGCGGCGCGGGCCTGGTGCTGGGCGGCATCACCGGGGGGCTCGCTCTCTCCAAAGCGTCGGACTGCCCGAACAAGGTGTGCGAAAACCAAAGTGACTTGGATAGCGCCAAGACCATGGCAACGATCTCCACGATTGGCTTTGGCGTCGGCATCGCGGGCGTCGCGGTCGGCACTATTTTGTTGCTGACCGGCAGCAGCAGCAGCGAAAAAGTGGCCGCTTCGCCTAAGCCGCGCACGGTCGCAAAGGTCGAACTACAGCCGTGGTTCGGGCTCAACAGCGTCGGTGTGACGGGCTCATTTCAATGAAGCGAGGCGGCGCGAGGCAACTCGCCGCCCATTCGTCGCTTGCGCGGCTGTTGCTGCTCGCGCCGCTCGCGCCGCTGAGCCTGCTCGGCTGTGCCTCGATCATCGGCCTCGATGAATACACGGTCAGAGGCTCCGGCGGCGGCGCCGGAAAAGGCGGTGGCAGCAGCAGCGGCGGCGCCAGCGGCAAGGGCGGCGAATCCGGGAGCGACTTCGTCCCGCCGGTCGTCGGCTGCGACGGCGAGAGCGAGCTGCAAGCGAACCCGCAAATCGTACGCTCGTGCATTTTGCGCGCTGGCTGCGATCCGACATTCGCTCCGGTGCGCACCATCTCCACCTGCGTGACCTACAACACGCAGGCCGCGCTAGCGGGAGAAAGCTGCAACCTGACTTCGACGAGCTGCGCAGACTTCGAAGCCTGTGAGCACATCGGCATTGCACACGACGACCTATGCGGCCCGCAAACGGACGGCACCCGTTGCCAAGGCGAGCTGGCGCTCAATTGCGGTAACTACGAGGGCGACGATCGCTTTTACGACTGCGTTGCGTTGGGCGGTAGCTGCGGGACCTTCAGCCACGACGGCGTGCTGTTCGCGGACTGCCAGCTCGACATTGCGCCGGATTCTTGCGCGGGCGTGCCCAACTCGGACTCGCAGTACTTTTGCCATACCGGCCAGGAAAACACGGACGATCTGCGTTACTACTGCTGGGAGGGCCAAGCCTACGGCGCGTCCTGCTCGCCCGTCGCCTCGTGCATCGACGCACCGGACGAAAGCTCGGACGGCAATTCGCAGCTCGGCAATGCCAATTGCTTCTTCGACACGCACAGCTGCAGCGGCGGGGACAGCGTGAGCTGCAACGCTGACGTCGCCACGGTGTGCTCGAGTGGCGCGCTGTTCGAATACGACTGCGGCTCGGTCGGCCTTTCCTGCGGCGTTACCGCGCACGACGGCTACTGTCTCGCGCCGGGCTGCAACGCGGCGGACGTCGACTTCGTGTGTCAGGAGCGCTGTTCAGACGACGGTTCGAGTCTCACGTTCTGCTATGGCGGCGCGCCGTACACGGTCGATTGCAAGGACTACGGCTTCACCCGGTGTGCGACTGGCAGCGACCCTAACAGCGGTCAAACCTTCGCCGCCTGCCGCTTCTAGCCACGCCTACTCCGACGATCCGTCCAGATCCTCGGCCAGGTAGCTCAAAATCACCTCGTCCAGCGACTGCTCGCTGATCGCGCCGTCACCGAAGATGGATGACGCGCTCTTCGGCGGGACGGCCGCGAAGCGCGAAGCAGGGCGCGACAAATTGGCGGCTGCAGCTGTTGCCGCGGCGCCAGCCGCTGCAGCTGTTGCTGCGGCGGCTGCGGGCCCTGGCGGCGTGGGGGGCGCTTTTCGGGGCGCGGGCAGACTCTGCGCGAGTAGCCCCGCTGGCTCCGGGGTTCGCTCCGACGAAGACAGAGGCTTGGCGGCCAAGCGCTCGAGCGAGGTGACGTCCACATCCAGCGGGACTGCGACCGGCGGGGGCGCCGAGGGCGCGACTTTGCGCAGGTTGGGGTTGGAAAGAACGTGGTGCCGATCGCTGCGATCGGCGGTGCGTTCATCGTCACCGAAGGCCGACGAGATTGGGGGCGTTTCGAAATCCGGCGCGGACGGGCCACGCGCGGCCACGACTGGCTCCGCAGCCGGCGGCGCCGCGCTGGCGAGCGGCGGGCTCGCGGCCGTCGCCTTGCTCGCTTGCGGCGCTTGCTCGAACGGCCCACACACATTCTCGAGCAGCTGATCGAGATCGCCCATGCGCAAGGCAGTGAACATGCCCTTGTGCTGCTCTTTCATCAGACTGCGCACGAAGGGCTGCATGTCCGGGCGAGCCACGTGCTCCGTGTACTCGGTGCGGGTGGTCTTGATGATGCGCCCACCGTCGGCGAACAAATGCGTGACGATGCGCGGGTTCTTGACGCCGGAGTCTTCCGTTTGGATGTGGAAGATGCGGCCCCGGTGTCGGACGTTGTTGTTGAATCCGAGGAGTGGGGGGGGCACGTTGGACACAACCAAACCCTTCACGGCAATTCAGTACGATACCACGCCTGGGAGGCGGCGTGGACTCTGCGGCTGGGTTCGGCCGCTGGGCGCTCGCGCGTCGCCTTTATCGCGGCGCCGCTTCATCCAGACGGCGCATGCCCTCCAAAAGTAAGGCTTCGGGGCTGTCCTGAATCACCTGCTGCGGAGCGACGAAGTTCGGATCCAGCGAAAACTCGCCTTCGACCAGGCTCAGCATGGCGAAAAACGCCTCCTCACCGCGCAAGGTGGCCCAGAGCGCATTGAAGATCAGCCCGCCCACGAAATGGATTTCGCCGGAATTCGCGCCCGAACGGATTTTGAGGGAACCCGACTTCCGACCGTACCAGAGGACCTGCACCATCTCGGGCAAGCCCATCTCTTGCAGTGAACCCGCGACTCCTCGCGCGGGACCGCCGCGGGTCGCCTCGCGTTCGATGATCTGCTTCAGCTTCGCGACCAACAGGTCGGACGAAACGGGTTTGGTCATGAAGTCAGTCGCACCGAGCTCGAACGCTCGCTGCGCGTCCGTGCGACCTCCGCCGCTGCGGCCGGTCACGATCACCCAGGGCACCTTCTTCCCCCAGGGTTGCTTGCGCGCTTCGCTGAGCAGCGCAAAGCCGTCGCTCGGTTGCAGATCGAGCTCGCTGATCACGATCTCGATGTCGCCCTTTTCCAAGAGCTTGAACGCCTGATCGGACTGACGTGCCTGCGAGACTTCGAAGCCCTGCTCCACGAGTCGAAGCTCGAGCACGGTCGTCTCTTCCGGATCCGGGTCGACGATCAAGGCACGGTAGCGGTTGGCCAAGAGCCGTGCCTTCAAATCCTCCCCGGTCACGGTGTGCTTGAACAAATCGACCATGTTCGGGTCGAAGATCGTTCCCTTGTAGCGCTCGAGCACTTCACACGCTTGCACCGGACGCAGCGTCTTCCGGAACGGGTTCCGGGGATTCTGCGTGAGGTCCGCGTAGGTATCGGCGATCGCCAGGAGGCGTGCGCCGAGCGCGATCTCTTTGCCCGAGGAGCCCTCGGGCAGGCCTTTGCCATCATAGCGTTCGTACATCTGCTCGACGGCTTGCTCGACCTCGCGCGGGAGCTGCACGGCCTCGAGCAAGCGCAGCGGCGCCTTGTACTGCTTTTGGGCCTGCGTGCGGTGGCCTTCGTACTCTGCGACGTTGAGCGTGGTCAGGTGATATGCGCCCATCTTGCCGAGGTCGTGAATGTGGCCAGCGACCACCAATGAGTTGCGCGTGACCTCGGGCAAGCCGATACGCTCACAGATCTTCTTGACCAGCCGCGCCACCTGCGCTGAATGCCCGCGCAACTCGGGGCGCGTGTTCTCGATCAGCGAAACCAGGACGTTCAGCGTTTCGAGATAAGATTCGTCGTTGATCCCCTTGCCGGAGGTCGCCGTGCGGGGCTTGGCGAAATCAGCACTGCCGAGCATGCGCTCACCCGTGTTGGCCTCGCGGGCGACGGACAAGGTCAAGCTCTCTTCACTGACCAAGTTGCGCTCGTACACGTTGAGCATGGTCGTGAACTGTTCGTGCGCGCTGCGGTCGAGCGTGGCGAAGGCGTGAATATCGCCGTTGAACGCCTTGTTGATCGCGGCGCGCACCGAACGCGGGCGCCCCACGAACGCGCGCACCTCCTTTAGGTTGGAGGCGAGCTGAATGTCGTGCAGCGCTGGCGCGTTGTCCGGATTCGGCGTCACGACGCTGAGCACGTTGCTGCTGGTGTCGTACAGCACCGGAAAGATCAGCTCGCGCTCGGCCAGCTTCTTGGGCACCTTGTCCAGCGTCAGCCGATCGATGTCCGCCTTGGCCAGCTTCTCCGTGGAGACGAAGCGGGTCTTGTGCAGCGCGGCCAGGTATTTGAGGAGCGCGACTTCCTCCAGGAACTTCAAGTCGAGCAGCGCCTCCTCGACCCGCTCGCCGCTGCGCTGCATGTAATTGAGCGCCGCCTCCTGTTGTTCAGGGCCGAGCAGCCCATCGGCCACTAGACGCTCGAGAAGCCGCGGACTGCCAACGCTAGACATCGTGAAGCCAGGGAGTATAGCGGTTCGCTCGGCAATCCGGCGGGTTTCGGGAAACCACCGCCACAGCAAAAGCCCGCGTAAGCCCTGACTTATCGGGCGAGAACCCAGGCCGGCCACTGGGCCCACAGCGATTCCCGGGGCCGAACTGAACGAATCTTCTACGGGGATTTCTGCGGTGCTTGACGCAAGGCGCGGCGGACGCTAGTAGACCGACCCCTTTCCCCGCGGCAGTGCCGCTTTCGAGGTCCGTTAAGATGCGCAGTTACGTGGCAAAACCCGCTGAAGCGATCGCTACCCGCAAGTGGTGGGTGGTCGATGCGACCAATCAACCGCTCGGACGCTTGGCGTCCAAGGTGGCTTCCGTTCTCCGCGGCAAGCACAAGCCGACGTACACGCCGCATGTCGACACCGGCGACTTCGTGGTCGTGATCAACGCCGACAAGGTGAAGGTCACCGGGACCAAGGCGAAGAACAAGTTCTACCACACGCACAGCGGCTACCCGGGCGCCATCCGCTCCGAGAGCTTCGAGAAAGCCATCGTGCGTCACCCGGATTTGCCGGTCACCGAGGCCGTCAAAGGCATGCTGCCCAAGAACGTGCTCGGGCGCGAGATGCTCGGCAAGCTGAAGGTGTACGGCTCGGCCGAGCACCCCCACAAGGCGCAGCAGCCCGCCGTTTTGCCGCTCTGATTTGCAGTTTTTCGAGGAACACTTAGATAATGTCCGAAGCTCAGACGTACGCCACTGGTAAGCGCAAGACCGCCGTTGCTCGTGTTTGGATCAGCGCCGGTTCCGGTCTAATCACCGTCAACGGTAAGACCATCGACGAGTACTTCGAGCGCGAAACCGGCCGCATGATCGCCCGCCAGGCGCTCGAGCTGCTCGAGATCGTCGACAAGTACGACGTCCGCGCCACGGTCGCCGGCGGCGGACACAGCGCGCAAGCGGATGCCATGCGTCACGGCATCGCCCGCGCGTTGACCACCGAAGATCCGGAACGCCGCCGCCCGCTGAAGAAGGCCGGCTTCCTGACCCGCGACGACCGTAAGGTCGAGCGTAAGAAGTACGGTCAGGCCGGCGCCCGCAAGCGCTTCCAGTACAGCAAGCGCTGATCTTCCGCGGCTCCTTTGCCCGGACATATGGCCGCCACGGTCCCGTACCTTGGCGGCCTTTGCTCGTTTTGCGAGCGCGGAGACGAGCGCGAATCAGCGCAGGGTTGAAACATGCGCTGATCGTGACAAGCTGGGAGCTTCCTCCGAGATGCCCGATTTCAAGCTGCGCAGTGAGTTCGAACCGAAGGGTGATCAGCCTGCGGCGATTGAATCATTGCTCGGCTCGTTCGAGGCGGGCATCAAGCAGCAAACCCTGCTCGGCATCACCGGCAGCGGCAAGACGTTCACGATCGCGAACGTCATCCAGAAGCTGCAAAAGCCGACGCTGATCATCGCGCCGAACAAGACGCTCGCAGCGCAGTTGTACGCCGAGATGCGCGACCTGTTCCCGGAGAACGCGGTCGCTTTCTTCGTCAGCTACTACGACTACTACCAGCCCGAAGCGTACATCCCGACCACCGATACCTTCATCGAGAAGGACGCGATCATCAACGACACGATCGATCGCATGCGCCACTCGGCGACGCACGCGCTGCTGTCGCGCTCGGACGTGATCATCGTGGCCAGCGTGAGCTGCATCTACGGCATCGGCTCGGCCGAGACGTACTCGGGGCTGTTGATCGAGATCGTCAAGGGCGAGGAGATGCGCCGCGACGAGCTGTTGCGTCGCCTGGTCGACATTCAGTACGAGCGCAACGACGTCGACTTCCACCGCGGCACCTTCCGCGTGCGCGGCGACGTGGTCGAGATTTTCCCCGCCTACGAGGAAGCCACCGCGATTCGCGTGGAGTTCTTCGGTGACGAAATCGACGGCATCAGCGAGGTCGATCCGCTGCGCGGCAAGGTGCTGAGCGCGCTCGACCGCTACTCGCTGTTTCCCAGCTCGCATTACGTGACCCCGCGTCAGCAACTCAATCGCGCGATCGAGGGTATCCGTGAGGAGCTGCGCGAGCGCCTGGACTATTTCGACAAGGCGGGGCGCTTCCTGGAGAAGCAGCGCGTCGGCCAGCGCACCTCCTACGATCTCGAGATGATGGAGCAAATGGGCTTCGTGCAGGGCATCGAGAACTATTCGCGCCACCTCTCGCAGCGCAAGGCGGGCGATCCTGCTCCGACCCTGATCGACTATTTTCCGGAAGATTTTCTGCTCGTGATCGACGAATCGCATCAGACGGTGCCGCAAATCGGCGCGATGTACCGCGGCGATCGCTCACGCAAGGAAACCCTCGTCGAGTACGGCTTTCGCTTGCCGAGCGCGCTCGACAATCGTCCGCTGAAGTTCGAAGAGTTCGAGAAGCACATGCGCCAAACGATCTTCGTTTCGGCGACCCCGGGAGACTTCGAGCTCGAACGCTCGCAAGGCGTGGTGGTCGAGCAGGTGATTCGTCCCACCGGTCTGATCGATCCGGAGATCATCGTGCGCCCGGTCACTGGCCAGGTCGACGATCTGCTGGGCGAGATCCGGATCCGGGTCGGGCTGGGTGAGCGCGTCTTGGTGACCACGCTGACCAAGCGCATGGCGGAGGATCTGACCGAGTACTATGCGGAGCTCGGGGTCCGGGTGCGCTACCTGCACTCCGACATCGACACGATGGAACGCATCGAAATTCTTCGCGATTTGCGCGCGGGTGAGTTCGACGTGCTGGTCGGCATCAATCTCCTGCGCGAGGGCTTGGACCTGCCGGAGGTGAGCCTGGTTGCGATCCTGGACGCCGACAAGGAGGGCTTCTTGCGCAGTACGCGCTCGTTGATCCAAACCATCGGCCGCGCCGCCCGAAACGCGCGCGGTCAGGTGATGATGTACGCGGATCGCGAGACCGACGCGATGAAGTTCGCGATCAGCGAAACGTACCGGCGACGCGCGATTCAGGTCGCGTACAACACCGAGCATGGCATCACGCCCGCGACCATCAAGCGCGCCATTTTCGACATGAACCCCGCGAGCGGCCAGACCGACTACTATGCGGTGCCGAAGAGCGGCGCACGCGAGCGCCCCGACGGCAGCAGCAAAGAGCCGAGCGAGCTCGAAGTGCTGGAGAAGATCGAGGCCGTGCGCCAAGAGATGTTCGCGGCCGCCGAGAACTTGCAGTTCGAGACTGCGGCCCGCCTACGCGACGAATTGAAGCGACTACAAGGCCTCGCCGGAGACGCCATTCCCGCCTCCACGCGTGGCCCGTCTTCTTCGCGCATCGGGCCGCGTTCCGATCGTCCCGCCGCGCGCCCCAAGGCGCGGGCCGCCGCCCCGCGCAAACGCAAATAGCACTCTTCTCGCGCACAGCTCAGCGACACACGCCGTTGATCTCTTTGACCAGCGGCGCCTCGCGCTGCGCGACGGTATCGAACTCCACCCGTTTTTGGCGGGCTTTTTCCAGGTCTCCGCGATCGAGCGCATCGGCGACCTCACGCAGAGTCGCAGCGGCGCTGTCGGCGATTTGCTCGTAGCGTTTGACCCGTGGCGCGAGATCCTCGGCTTCCACCTGGAGCCCGGCCAGGCGCTGGGACAGCTCGGCGTAGCGCTGAGCGGTCCGCCGAGCTTGGGCTGCGATTTGCTTGGGATCGTTCGACGTACCTGCGTCGGCCGCGTTCTGGGCGTCTGCGCTAGCCAGCCAGCTGTTCACTGTCTTGACGAAGGTACCGCACTCACGCGCCTGCTGAAACTTACCGCAACCGCCGCACAACAGCGCGAAGGCACACAAAAGTGCGGAATGCTCAGAGACGAAGCGGTTCAAACAGGATCACCTCGGCCCTTGAGCGCAGCCACGATATCCCGCACGTCCTGGCAACGCTCGCGCGGGATGATCAAGAGCGCGTCGTCGGTGTCCACGACGCACAAATCATGAACGCCGACCAAGGCGATCACGCGCTTGCCACCGGGCACCGTGCGTAAATTCTCGATCAAATTGTTTTGCGCGTCGACCAGCACGGCGGCGTCATTCGCCACGTTGCCGGCCGAGTCCTTCTTGCCGAGCTCCCAAACCGTATGCCACGAGCCCAGATCGCTCCAGCCGACATCGGCCGGGATCACGGCCAGCTCACGCACTTTCTCCATGATGCCGTAGTCGATGCTGATCGACTCCAAGGCTTCGAAAACAGCGACGGTCTCGGCGCGCTCGGCCTGTGCGCCGAGCTTGGCGGCGCGCTCGATGCGCTCGATGCCCTCGGCCAATTTCGGCATGTGCGTGGCGATCGCGTCGAGCATGGCTTGCGCACGAAAGAAGAACATGCCCGCGTTCCACAGATAGTTGCCGCTCTGCACATAGCCCTCGGCCACCTCACGCGTGGGTTTCTCGACGAAGCGCTGGACACGACGCACACCGGGACTCAGCTCGCTACCGACCTCGATATAACCGTAGCCGGTTTCGGGACGATTCGGCTTGATGCCCATGGTGACAATCGTGCCGTCCTTGGCGATCTCGAAGGCCTGGGCAACGGCCGCGCGAAACCCCGCTTCGTCATCCATCAACTGATCGCTGGGCAGCGCGGCGATCAAGGCCTCCGGATCGCGGCGGGCGATGATCGCGCTGGCCCAGCCGATACAGGCGGCGGTGTTGCGCGCGACTGGCTCGGCCAAGAACGAGCTCTCCGGGAACCAGGGCAACGCTTCACGGGTCACACCGACCAGTGAGCTGCCGGTGGCGATGATCGCTCGCTCCGCCGGGATCAGCGCTTCGATGCGCCGAGCGGTGCGCGCGATCAGCGGATCCTTTGCGCCTGGACCGATCGCGAGCACCTGTTTGGGGCGACTCGTGCGCGACGCCGGCCAAAATCGAGTTCCGCTGCCACCTGCCAAAATCAGAGCGAATGCTTGTGCCATCTGAGTAGTCCTTGTTTAGCACTCCTCAGGGCGATTCTGGCAATGAAGAGCAGCGGGGGGACGCTCACTCGGCGTGGCAAAGTGTCACCTACGGCGCCTTCTTCGGCAGCTCTTTCAAGGCCTTTTGTAGGGCGTCGAGCGCGGCGCTGTAGTCCTTCTCGAGCTTCTCGCAGCGAGCATCCATCTCCTGTACGGCGCGTTTGGCCTGCTCGACTTCGATGTCCAGCCCCGTGCCCGCCTTCTTGGCGGCATCAGCGCGCTTTTGCGCCACGCTCTTGGCCTGTTTCGACGCGCCCGAGTCGCTCAGCACGGCTTGGGCGTCGGAGTCGCTCTGCGCGAGCGTCTTTTTGACGTCGGACGACTCGGCAATCAGCTCAGACAGCTGCAGCTTGAGCTGCTTGACGCGCACGTGCACGAGATAGCTCGCGAGCGTGATGTCGTCGGCTTGCTTCTGCAGCTTTTCCAGGTTCGCTTTGCCGAGCGCGTCCTGGTGATCTTCGATGTAGCGCTGCGCCTCATCGTGATCGCGCAAGCGATCCTCCATCGCCTTGTCGACCCCGTGATCCAGCGCACCGACTGCAGGGCTGGCGACGTCGACCGTGCACTCCTTCTGCTTGGCGGCGTATTGCGCTGCACCGCCGACCTTCTGGTTCAAGCCGTCTTTTTCTTCGCTGAAGAAGCGCGAGACGTGGCTCTGCTCCTCCATCTGCTGCGCGTAGGCGCCGCTCTTGCCGGCTGCGTCGGCACGGCTCACCACCGCCGACACCTTTTCGCCATCGGGATTCGTGAGCGCAGCGGGGTATTGGGGAAAATCAGTGAAGATCTCGCGCGCACGCGTTTCGTCGGCAGCAAATTCGGTACGAGCCCCGAGCAGCGCCGTCGGATAGCGCTCGGCATACGCCGATTCGTTGGCCGCGGAGGCGAATGCCGGCGCGGGCTGGTTGGTGCAAGCACACGAGAAAGCGGCTGCTAGCAGGGCAATCGAAGTCAGCTCAAAGATACGCATGGCCCGGGACAGTTGTCCGAGCCAATGGTGTGGTCAAGCCAATGGCGGCGACCCGCGCTGCCCAGACGCGCTTTTGGGACGCCGGTGAGCCCATTTTCGCGCAGCAACGGAGCTGCCCGGGGTCTTGGCGGTTGCTCAGCTGCCGGCGCGAATACTGTCGAGCAGTTGAAAAAACGATGCGCGCGCCGCAAGGACGGTGCGGGCTGGGCCGGTCATTTTGAAAAAATAGGCGCCGCCCGGTGTTTCGACGATCGCGCCTTCGAGAGCGTAATCTTTCTTGGGGCCCTTGGCGCCGCCCATGGCCATTTGCCCGGCGTCGAAGCTGCCGTGCTCGATCTCGACGGTGTGTTGGCGAAGCCCGTTGGCTTCACGGTCGGCGCGCTTCACGTCGCTCGCCGAAATACCGGAGAACTGTTTGACCCAGCGATCGACGTTGGCGTCGATCGAGCCACCCTGGCCGGGTCCGAAATAGAACACCGCGAGCTCTCCATCTTCCGTGTCGCCGGCAGCATGTGGAACTTCGTAGCTGGCCTTGCGCATGGCGCTCTTGGGGGGGACGCGCCGCAGGGCCGGCGGATCGACCCAGGTGATCTCGACGCCAGGCACCGCCGAAGCCACGGGCGGCGCGTGCGGGGCCGCCGGCGAGCTTTTGGACTCTTGCGCGCCCGGCTTCGAGCCCGCACCGCTCGGTTCCGGCGTCTTCCGACAAGCAAGCCCGAAGGCCAAGCCCGAGACCAGACAAATAACGCGAATTTCTCGACTAAAACGGCCTGACATGCGCGTTCCTGCTTCTAGCATGTGGGAGCCCACCATGATAGCAAGGCGAAGATGTACACGAGCGCACGCCCGTTCGAATGGGCCGTGTTTGTCGCCGTCGTTATCGGCGTAATGGTTATCGATATTGCGCTTCTGGGCAAGCGCGGGCGGCACATGTCGTTCCGCGAGGCTGTGGTGCGCAGCCTGTTCAACGTCGCCGTCGGCTTGCTGTTCGGGGTGTTCGTTTGGCTGCGCCTGGGGCAGGAGCTGGCTGCGAGCTACCTCGTCGCATACCTCGTCGAAGAGTCTCTATCGGTCGACAACCTGTTCGTGTTCCTGATCATCTTCAGCTACTTCAAGCTGTCGGACTCGCGCCAGCACCGGGTGCTGGCCTGGGGTGTCGCAGGCGCGATGATCATGCGCGCCATCTTCATCTTCGCCGGTGCAGCGCTGCTTCATCGCTTCCACTGGCTGACCTACGGTTTCGGGGCATTTCTCATCTTCACCGGCCTGAAGCTCGCCTTCCGCAAGGGAGAGGATTCTGTCAATCCGGAAGACAATATTGCGCTCAAGCTGGCCCGGCGTTTTCTGCGCACGACCGAGGAGTACCACGGCGATCACTTCACGGTCGTCAAAGACGGAGTGCGTTACGCTACGCCACTGTTTCTGGTGTTGGTCGTGATCGAGGTCACCGATCTTTTATTCGCCGTCGATTCGGTGCCTGCGGTGCTGGCGGTCTCGAGAGACGTGTTCGTCGTATACACCTCGAACATCATGGCTATCCTGGGGCTGCGAGCGTTGTATTTCGTACTCGCTGGCATGATGAACCGCTTCCATCACCTGGGCACCGGGCTGGCCCTGATCCTGATCTTCATCGGCGCCAAAATGGCGTTCGTGGATTTCGTGCCCATCCCTACCCTGGTCTCGCTCGCGGTCATCGTGGCCGTGCTCGCCGGTTCGATCGTGCTGTCCTTGCTCCGCCCGCCGGATGGCGATGCCGGTGCTGCTAGCCCTCGAAAGTGACTTTTCATGAACGCTTTCTCGGAACGTTGTAGCGGGATCTTGCTTCACCCCACCTCCTTGCCAGGCCCGCACGGCGTCGGTGACCTGGGTCCTCGGGCTCATCAGTTCGTGGACTTTCTGGCCCGCGCCGGACAACGCTATTGGCAGATGCTGCCCGTCGGTCCACTCGGTGGTGGAGCATCGCCGTACGACAGCCCTTCCGCGTTCGCGGGTAGCCCGCTTTTGATCAGCCTCGAAGTCTTGGTCGAGCGCGGACTGCTCAGCGCGAGTGAGCTCGGCGATCCGCGCGCCTTCGCCAGCGGTCGTCAGGCGCGCTTCCCCGCGGCGATGCGTTATCGTGAGCGCCGGCTGCGGCGCGCATTCGCACGCTTTCAGGCGCGTCTGGGCGACGGTGAACGCGCGGAGCTTTCACGCTTCGTCGAACGGCAGCGCCACTGGCTGCCCGACTACACGCTGTTTCGCGCGCTCAAATCCGCGCACGGCGGACAACCCTGGACGAGCTGGCCGAGCGAGCTCAAGCGGCGCGAGCCGAGCGCGCTGGAGCACGCCCGGCGCGAGCTCGAGGCCGAAGCCCAGTATCACGAGTTTTTGCAGTTCGAATTCGCCCGCCAATGGTCGAGCCTTCGTGAGCACGCAAACTCTCGCGGCGTGAAGCTGCTGGGCGACGTGCCCATGTTCGTCGCCCACGACGGCTCGGACGTCTGGGCGCATCAAGCCATCTTCCAGCTCGACGAGCACGGCCAGCAGCGCGTGGTTGCCGGCGTTCCCCCGGACTACTTCAGCGCGGACGGGCAACGCTGGGGCAATCCACTCTACGACTGGAACGTGCTGCGCGAGACTGGCTACGCTTGGTGGCTGGCTCGCTTCGAGTCCACGCTCGAACGCTTCGATGCGCTGCGCTTGGATCACTTCATCGCCTTTCATCGCTACTGGGAAATCCCGGCGCACTCCCCGAGCGCGCGTGAGGGCCGCTTCGTGGGCGTTCCGGGAGAGGATTTCTTCGAGAAGGTGCGCAGCACACTCGGTCAGCTGCCGTTCATCGCCGAAGATCTGGGGCTGATCACGCCGGAGGTGGCCAGCCTTCGCGATCGTTTCGAGATGCCGGGCATGCGCGTGCTCGAGTTCGCCTTCGCCGACCCAAACTCGCGGGACTATCAACCGCACCGCTTCCCCAAGCAAACGGTGGTGTACACCGGCACGCACGACAACGACACCATCGTTGGCTGGCTCGCTGGCTACGAACGAGCGGGCAACGAGCACGAGCAACGAGCACTTCGCGCAGAGCGTGAGCGTGCGCTCTCTTACGCCGGGAGTGACGGACGCGAAGCGCACTGGGACCTGATCCGGGTCGCGCTGATGTCCACCGCCGACACCGCCATCTTCCCCTTGCAAGACTTGCTCGGCCAGGGCACGGAAGCGCGCATGAACGTGCCAGGTACGGCGTCCGGCAACTGGCAATACCGAGCGTTGCCCGAGGAAATCGATTTGGCCGTGGCCGACCGCATGGCAAGCCTGTGTGACACGTACGAGCGCATTCCAGCGGATCTCCGGCGGATGGGCTAAAGGGACGTCGGGAATGGAGCGGGGGCGGCGTTCTCCATTGAATGAATGCGCACTTGGCCACGTCTCACTCGAAGTGAGGCGCGCGCTCGCCCGTGTCACGTTCGCCGCGCTGCTAGCGCTTTGCGCGCTTTCCGCGGCGCTGCCCGCGCACGCCCAAACCCCAGCGCCCTCTGCGCCCGTCGCGGACGAAGCGAAAGCGGGGGCCGACACCCCACCCTCGCCCGCGGCCGACACTTGGGGCTCGGGGACGCCATCGACCGCGGCGCCGCCCGCGGACGCTCCAGCGCCCGCGTCATTGCCCGAACAGGACAAAGCCTGTCCGTGCGAAAGCTCGGAGCCACCCCCAGAGCCGCGCACGACCCTCGCCACGCAAGCCGTGCGCTACACCCTCGAGGGCGTGGAGGTGCGCGGCAATACGCGCACGCGAGCCCAAGTGGTGCTCCGCTACGTGCCCTTCAAGCGCGGGGATGTCTTCGACGTCGACGACACCGAAGTCGAGCTGTCGCGCTATCGCTTGCTCGGCACGGGTTTCTTTCGCGACGTACAGTTCTCGCTCCGCAAGGGCTCGGCACGCGGGCTCGTGGTGCTGGTGATCGACGTCGTCGAGCGCAACACGATCGTAATCAACGACGTGCGCATGGGTATTTCTGCGGACGCCGATACTCACGGCAACAAGCGTCCTCTGACGGCCTACGCCGGGATCGACGTTGCCGAGACCAACCTGCTCGGCACGGGGATCACCCTGGGCTCGGCCATGGCCGTGGCAGACCAGCAACTCGCGCTGCGCGTGCGTTTTTTGGATCCGGCTTTTCTGGGCAGCTCGTGGATGACCAGCGGCACGTTGCTGTACAACGACGCGCGCGACTTCTTCGGTAACGCACAAGTCCTCAAGGAGGACGTTCCGGGCGAAACCACCAGCTCACAATCGGCGGTCGTCAACTACACGCGTTTCGGCGGCGCGCTCGGCGTCGGTCGAGATTTGTCGATTTCTACGCAGCTTTGGCTCAATTACCGGCTGGAGACGCTGGACGCCAGCTATCCGCTGGAAGCGTCGCACGTGCGCGGCGACCAAATCGAGCCGATCGACTTCGATATCGTGCGCGGTCGCAGCGTGCTGTCCACGCTGGGCGCCACGCTCGAGCACGACACGCGCGACCATCCCTTCTTGCCCACCCGTGGCTGGCACGCTTCGGTCAGCGCAGAAGTGGGACTACTGCCGGCGGGCTCGGACTACGACTACCAACGCGCGGAGGTGCAGGCCTCCCATTGGTGGCGCCTGCCGTGGGACGAGCACGTGCTGCGTCTGGAGCTGTTCGCGGGAGCGATCTCTGGCAACGCTCCGTTTTTCGAGCAGTACTACGTCGGCGACTTCTGTGATTTTCTGCCCTCGCGCGTCCTGGGAGTGAACTTCGATCGCAGGCCCACCCCCAATCTCTTGGGTACGGACATCGTCGAGGTTCGCTACGGGAAGTACGCGTTCAAGGTAGCCGGTGAATACCGCGTGCCGCTGTTTCGCGGGCACCGCTCGATCTACGGCATCGATTTCTTCGCCAGCATGGGTATCTTCGGCGTCGCGGGCACGCGGGATATCACCAGCCCACCCGTCGGCTATACGGGATGGTCGAAAATTCCCATCGATTTGACGGGGAATTTCGGCTTCCGCATGGACACCAGCGCCGGCGGCTTCGTGTTTGCGTTCTCGAACGTGCTGGGCTTCGTGCCCGTGCACGGCAAAGGGCCCGCTGGTGGTCAATAGGGGGCTCGGGCAGGGCTCGGGGGGACATTGGGGGCTGGCCGCTCTACTCAGCGTGGCCATTGCGTTGATCTGCACCTTTTCGATCCGTCCCGCATACGCACAAGAAGCGAGCGAAGAAGTCGTGACCCGTGAGGCCCACTTCGACTGGGATGCCGATACCGGCCTGCTGTATTTGGATTTACTGTTCCGCGACATCATAGACGCGAATCTGCAAGGCAAGCTCAGCCGCGGGCTGCCGACGACCATCGTGCTGACGGCCGCCGTGTACCGTACGGGCGTGACCAAGCCGCTCTCGACCACCGCGCAGACCTGCAAAGTGACCTGGCACGTCTGGGAGGAGGCGTACCTCGTCGAGGTCATGCGCCCAGGCTCGACGCGCCAGAGCTGGACGACGACGACCGAGGGCGTGATCCGCCGTTGCACCGAGGTGCGCCATTTGCTGGCGGGCGATGCCGGGCAAATCCCCGTCGGCGTGCCGCTGTTCGCCGCGGGCAAAATTCAGGTCAACCCAGTCAGCCCCGAGCTGCTGTTGAAAATCAAGCGCTGGGTCATGCGCCCGAGCGCGACCGGTACCGCCGCGCCAGGGGACGCATTGTTCAGCACCTTCACGGGCTTGTTCCTGCAACGGATCGGCGACGCCGAACGACAGCAGAAGTTCTCGACGCAAGCTCAGCTCCCAGTAACGATTCACTCCAAGGCCAGCCAATGACAGATCCCGTTTTTCCGATTGCACTCTTGCTCAAAGGCCGCGCTTGCCTGGTCGTCGGCGGGAGCCCCGAACTCTTGGACCGGACTCGAGCGCTACTCTCGGCAGGCGCCTGTCCCACCGTCGTCAGCAGCGCCCCCAGCGAGGCCATCCGCACGCTCGCCCGGGAAGGCAGCATCGCGCTCCACGAGCGCGATTTCATCGACGGCGACCTGAAAGGCAATTGGCTCGCAGTCCTAGTCGACAACGACGACGCGCTCGCCGCGCGCATGGCAAGGGTGGCCGAAGTCGAACGCGTGTTCTTCTGCGCGGTCGATCAGCCACAGCACAACAGCTACGCTCACATGGCTCAAGCCCGCGCGGGCCTACTCACGATTGCCATCAGCACCGCCGGTCAAGCGCCCGCCTTGGGGCGACGCCTGCGAGAAGAGCTCGAGCGCCTGCTCGCGGCCGCAAAAATGTCGGAGTTCGTCGAACGCCTGGCAGCCCTACGCCAGGCCACGCCTTCTAGCGAGCGCAGAAAAGTGCTCGGTGAAGCCGTAGCCGGCGTGCACTTCAGCGGCGAGCTCAAACTCTAGCGAGCGCCGCTCGGCGCCGCCGCTCAGCGCCGCTCAATGAACCAAATTGGGCGGGGCGAAGTTGAAGCCCCAGGGGTTGTCGAGATTGGTGAGCGTGCTGGGAAATTGCCGGAATTGATTGGTCGATTCGCGAGCAGCGGGCCCGGGCACGCCGGAGCCCACGTGCCCAGGGCGGGCAGCATAGGACGACGCACCCAGCAGCTGCATGTACTGCATCATCGCGACTTGCTGCTGCATCAGGTACACGTCGCCTTGACGCACGTTGGTGACGTTGGTCACGTAAGTGTTGTTGATGTCGCCAATATGGACGTCGGGCGGGCGCGAGTCGGCTTGAGCCACGAGCACGGGCGCTGCGGCCACTGGCGGCGGGACCTCGGCAGCGGCGGGCGCTACCGGCGCAACCGCGGCCGGAGCGATCGGCACCGGAGCCACGGCGGCGACCGGAGCCACGGCGGGCGCAGCCACCGGCGGAGGTTCCACTCGTGCGACGTCGGGAGTTGCGGGTGCGGGCGCGCTTGCGACTGGAGCTTCCTCGGGGGCGGCGGCAGCAGCAAGTCGCCGACGGTAGGCCGCTTCCAGATCCATCAACACATCCGAAACCGCACTGCCTGCTGGCGCGGGCGCCGCTGCCTCCGCCTCCACGATCGAGGGTTCGGCGTGCGCGACCGACGAAGGCGCGGGCGCTTTCGGGTCATCCGCGATCTCTGGCGCCTGCTTGGGGCTGGTGGCCGCGCTCGAGCTCACGGGCAAAGCAGCGTGATGGGCGACTTGCTTCTGCGCGGACGCAGCCTCATCTGCCCGCCACAATCCGAGAACAACGACGCTGCTCAGGCAACCGCCCGCAAACGCGCACAGGAGCGACTGACGAATCGCGTTCATCGCGTGCCAGCCTAGCACGTCGCCGAACTACTCCCCGGCGCGCTAAAAGAATTGCAACCAAGCCTGTACGAATTCGCAAAGCAATTTTCGGGACTTAGCGCGACACGCCGGCTGCCGCGCTCACTCGAAGTTGGGCGTGGCGAGCGGATTGTGGGGCTGAGAGCCGGCGGCGGACGACGGGGCGTTCGCGGGCAGGTAGGTCGCCAAGACAGCGATCGTGTAGAAGCGGTACTGGTGCTGCGTGTTGCTCCAGTCCGGAGACACGAACGCGCGTTTGATGCAGTTGACCGCGCGGCGCGCTTGCTTGCCACGCCATTGGCCGCTGGCGCCGGGGAATAGGTGCAGCGATTTGCGTTGGAAATCGACGGTGAGCACGTAGTTGACCGTGCCCTGTTCGTTCGCCTTGGGCGCGCAGTCCGGGTTTTCACGGACCGCCTTGCTCAGGGCTTCTTCGAAGAACGGCACGCTGTCACAGACATTGCCCTCGTGCCCGCCGTTGGCGCTTGCCCCGCAGCGCACGTGCTGTACTGCCGCGACGCGCAAGCGTTCGGGCGGCTTGCCACCGTCCAGGGGCGTGATCTGGGCGCCAGCCGAACCGGGCGGGGCCGGAGGCTTACCCGCATCGAGCATGGCGCTGGCGCTGCTGACGGCCGCGGATTTTCCGCCCGGACGGCGCAGTAAGTAGAGCGGCACGGCGATCAGGATGCATACGGCCACGAGCGCCACCACGATTTGTGCGCGAAGCGGGCGATCGCGACCGCCCGAGCCCACGCCTAGACGACGCGACGGCGGGTCGCCGGAGCCAGACTGAAACGTGGAGCGTGAAGGGGGTCCTGCCATGCCGAGCCGAGCTCCGCCTTACTCTGCTAGCCGGCTCGCTCAATCATCGAGCAGGGCCTGCACCTGGTGACCTGGCTCGACCTTGACCAAGGTGGCGGCGAGATCGAGCGCTTCGGGCATCAGCCCTTGCACTTGTGAGACTACCTGTTCGACGACGTTGCGCGCTTCATCCGGGTTGGGGCCGGCCATGATCAGCGCGAACTTGAGCGGGCCGATGCGGCCGCCGGTGATGGGCACGATGCTGAGCAGCAGCATCTCCGTGAGCTCGACCACGCGTTGCGCGGCGCGGCGTAGGGCCAGCATTTCGCCGATCGTCGGGCGCTCGCTGACGTGCCGATTGGGACCACGAATGTGATAGCGCGCGACGGACAACGGCACGGCCGCCCACTCCGCGAACGCGCGTTCCTCGTCGAGGGCCTTGATCAGGTGGTCGCGCTGCAAGAGCCCGGTCAAGCCGTCGCGGCGCGCGAGGTAAGCGCGAGCGCGCTCGTGCGGAGGCGAATGCTCTTGGAAGCTGACCAGTTTGACACGCGATTCACCGAGCTGAACTTCCGCGCCGTGGAGCAGCGCGATCGTCTTTTTGCGCTCGTAGCTGTGGTCGGCGTACGTGCCGTTGGTGCTACCGGTATCTTCGATCGTCCAAGAGCCGGCGTTCCAACGAACGACCGCGTGCGAGCCAGAGACCGTGGCCTCGGGCATCACGATGTCCTGCCCGCTGCGACGGCCAATGGTGATGATCGGCTTGTCGAGCACGAACAAGGTGCCCGCCGCCTCCGGCGCATTGGTGCAGTAAGTCACGAGCAGCGCCTGCGAAGAGGGGGCGAAGGCTTCACTCGATGCGCGGCCCGGCGGCGCGCCGGGCGCGATGCGCTCACGCGGGATCTGGACCTGGCTCGTGGTGAGCGAGCTCGGGTTGAAGAAGCGCAGGTGGCGCGCGGTCGGACGCAAACCGGAATCGTCCGACAAGCAGCGGAAGATCTGCTTGATCTCGTCCACCGACAGCCCCGAGGGCACGTCGAACATGATCTGCGAGCGCATCGGTTTGGCGCGCGGGCGATAGCCGGGCTCGGGCACGCGACAAGTCCACATCTCCCACAGCGTCAGGCCGAGCGCGTACATGTCGTCCTCGGGGCTCGCGCCGCCGGAGCGAAGGCGCTCGGGTGCCATGTAGTTCGGCGTGCCGCCATCGGGCGGTGCACCGGGACGACGGGCGCTGAGCCGGGCGCGCTCTTGCGCAAAACCAAAGTCGAGGATGATGGCGCGGTCACCGGTGACCATCACGTTGCCCGGCTTGAGATCGCCGTGCACCAAACCCTGCGCGTGGATGGCGGCCAGCCCCGCGGCAACCTCGCTCGCGATCTTGCGAAACTCGTCCGCGGTATAGCCGCCCTGAGCCTTGCGACGTCGGATGTGCGTGTGCAGCGTTTGCCCGGCGATGTGCTCCATCACCAGGATCGGCCCCCACGGGCTGGGCGCGAGGTCGTGCACGCGACACACGTTCGGGTGGCTCACCGAGCGCGCGAGCAGCAATTCTTGACGCAGCGCTTCGTCGTCACCCGGCATGCGCGACTCTTCGCGCACGACCTTCAAGGCGCCGGGCTGCTGCGTACTGCGGTCGTACGCGAGGAACACCTCACCCATGCCTCCTTTACCCAGGCTTTGCCGGATCTCGTAACGATCGTTGACGACGGTTCCGTGCCCTAACGGCGGGACATTTTTCGGGGATTGAGCCATTCAGAGCGGCGCTTCGGCGAGCAGGTAGCGTCCTCGATTTAGGAGTACACTGCAATCAGCTATGTTCCTAAGTGGCGTCGAGACCGCCCTGGACCTGGGCTCACCGGCCATGGTAGACGCCGGCCTGGCTCGGTCGTTCGACCGGGCCCGCGAACGCGGTCCAACGCGGCCTTTCCGCCGAAATCGGTGAAAAGGCCTCCAGGGAAGCCGGTGTAATGCCGGCGCGGCCCCCGCCACTGTAACCGGGGACAAAGTCCGACAAATCCACTGGGCGACGAGCCTGGGAAGGGTCGGACCGAGGAAGATCCGGAAGCCAGGAGACCTGCCGTGCTCGCGCCCGTGCCCCCAATTTTTGGGGGTCGGTTCGACTTGCGATTCCGCGGGGCGCGGAGGCGAGACGACGCAGGGCGACGATCCGCGCCCGTGCCGTTTCATTTTCTTGCCCCCGGCATCGCGTAACTGGAGGCACATATGGCAAAGCGGCACTTATTGATGTTGGGACTTCTCTTGGGCGGCGGCGCGCTGTCCTCGGCCTGCGATGACAAAGATATCGCGCCCATTGGTGGCGACTCGGGTGCCGCCGGCGAGGCGGGCGACACGGGCGAGGCGGGCGGCAAGGGCGAGCCGGGCTCGGCGGGCAAGTCGGGCTCGAGCGGCGTAGCCGGCGGCGGTGGCGCAGGCGACCAAGCCGGCGCGGGCGACCAAGCCGGCGCGGGCGACCAAGCCGGCGCAGGCGACCAAGCCGGCGCAGGTGGCGATTCCGGCGAGCCCCCTTACACCTTCCCGACCTCGCTCGATCCGCAAGACGTCGTGGTGATTGGCCCGGCCCCAGCTAGCTCCGCGCACCTGCTCGTCGGGGCCTCGAATTACACGACCCTAAAGGCCGAAGTCGTCAGCATCACGCTCAGCTCGGGTGCGGTCGGCACGAATACCACCTTCGAAGACAGCGATCTCGTGGCAACCAGCAGCGCTGGCATCGGCTTCGCAATCGAACGCACGAACGACAAGCTCCACCGGCTCAGCGGTGGCACCGTCAGCACCACGTTCGATCTGAAGAATCCCGGCACGGACACAGCGCCTGTCGCCAGCAAAGCCTATGTTCCGTTTCTGAATCAGAGCCTGATCGCGATTTTGGATCTGGCCCAGGGCAAGGTCAGCCGCCGCATCGACCTGAACGAATACAATGCCGCAGGTGACGGAGATCACAGCGCCGACATCGCCGAGGGCGTGTACGACCCGACCAGCAAGGTGACCTACTTCCTGCTGCAACGCATCGACCGCGGTTCGATCAATGCCGCGTCCAACTTCAATTTGCCCTGCACCGCGAGCCGGGGTCTGATCGTGGGCATCAACAGCGAGACCGACGCGCTGGTCGACTTGAACGGCAGTGCCGCGGGCAAAGCGATCGAGCTCAAGCTCGTCAATCCGCGTTCGCTCTCGATCAACGCCAACGGCACGAAGCTCACCCTGCTCGCGGACGGCTGCTACGAGGGCATCAACAAGCTCCACCGCGGCGTAGAGATCGTCAACTTGAGCGATCACTCGACGGCGGTCGCGTACCAAGCTCTCGATAGCAACTACCTAGCGAGCCTGATTTTGACCGGGGGCGTGGACGCGCTGCTCCAATCTTACGACGCCAATTACGCGACGCACTGGAACAAGTTGAACATCGAAACGGGTACGCTCGGAGCCGAAATCCACAACGTGCCCTCGGCGGTCAGCTTCGACGGCACGGATCTGCTGGGCGTGGAAGCCAGCGCCAAGGTGGGCAAAGTCGTGCGCTACAAGCTCGCGACTGAAACCTCGAGCGTGATCAGCGAAAGTTCTTGGGTCGGAGATTATAGCTCTGCCTCCGCCACTGCGCTCGTCGAGTGAGCTCAACTGCGCTTGCCGGCGGCCCAAGCCGCTGCTGATTCCGTAACAGTTCCGCGCCTGGAGCGCACGCTTGCCAAAAGCGCGCGTGCGCTCCAATGGCGCCTCGATTCGCAAAAACGCCCGACGTTGCTGCGGATCGGCGCACTGCTACCTTGAAACAGGTGATGCGAAAGCGTAGTGCCCTCGGCATTTGCCTCGCAGCAGCCGCGCTGCTGCTGGCCTGCGGCCAGGGCTCGCTCAACGCGCCGAAGCCCGCGCCGCCAGCGGATGTCGAGACGCGCGCCACGCCACAAAAGCCGCTCCGCGACTTGCCGCGACTGATTGCGCCGCCCCCCGCGTACGGCAACAAGATCGTGATGGCGCAGGCGAGCTCGCCGGCACAGCGATACTAGCGCCCGCGCCTACTGCACTTTGAGCGTGACACCCGACCAGGCCACGCCACCGCGGTTGTCGTGCGCGATGGCCCAGATGCGCGCTAGGCCCGGCTCTTTCGGAGCGTAAAAATCCGTGCCGTAGTCGTCGTTCCAACCATTGGTGGCGTCGTTCAACAAGCGCACGGGTGATTTGAAGCCGCCTGCATCCGTGTAGTAGTCGACCCACATTTGCTCGCCGACCGTGCGACCGAGCTGGGCGGCCGACACGTCGTCGATGTCTTGGTTCGCGAGCTCGGTCTTGTCGATCGTGGGGCGGAAAGCGTACGCCGGACACGTCGAATCGCCGTCGTCTGCGCAAGTAGGCACGCAGCGCGCGCTCTGCTCCGGGTCGTTGCAATCGAAGTCCACGGCTGGCGCGGAACCGGCTAGCGCCTGGCACTCATCGAGGAGACAGACTGCAGAACGCGGCAGGGACTGGCTGCGGAATTCGAAGCCTCCGATCAGCGGGTTGTGATTGGAAAAGCCCTCGAACGAGTAGATCGAGGTGTAACCCGCGACGAAATCGTCCGCGCCCAGCGACTTGCCGCTGGCATCTTTGCACGCTACCGGAAGGCTGGTGCCATCGCCGGGCGGCAGCAGCGATAGCTCGCCCGCGCACACCGCGAAGAACACGTAGCTGATACCGTAGGCCGTGTTGGAGCCGTCCGTCGGCGGCGGGCGCCGCGAGATGATATCGAGCGGCACCTCGAACGAGGTATGCTCGCCTCGCGACAGCATGCCTCCGAACAAACTCGGATCGCTGAAGCAGGCGTAATACAGATCGCCAGGAGGATCGAAGCACGGCGGTGACCAAGCGACCGTGATCGGGCGATCGGGCCCCGCGAGTAGCGAAGCGTCCTGCCAAAGCATCTGCAAGTTCACGGTCTGGCCCGGCTGCGCGTAAGGCACGTCCTTCTCCACGGCCAGCACGCGCAAAGAATGCAGCTCACTCGGCGGGTCGAAGTCCGGCCCACAGCCGAGCAAAAATAGGCACAGCAACGCGATCAAGCGTGTCAACCCACTGGCGAGCGCGATGCGCATCAGAACTCACCTCTCAAGCCCAGGCTGGGGATGATCGGGATACCCGTTTGGTAGGACTGCCGGCTGTAGTTGTAGTTGTAAGCCAAGCCTTCGACAGCCGCGTTGTTGTACACGTTTTGAACGTCCAGATAGGCAGACAGGCGCCAGGTCTCGAACTGCCAGCGCTTGTCGACGCGCAGATCCAACTGATGAAAGAGCGGCAAACGGTTGCTGTACGGCCTGGATTGGACTGGGGTGTAGGAGCCGGCGTCCGCCGCGTACAAGGCGGGCAAGCCAGACGACACCACCGGCGTGTCCAGGCTGCCCGAAACAATCCGGAAGCGCCCGCCGAACTCCCAGCCGTGCCCGAGGCGGTAGCTACCGAGCATGATCAGGTTGTGGGTCTGATCGTACTGGAACAAGTACTCCGGGCTGGAGGCGTCGTCTTGACGCACGCTGCGCGAAAGCGTGTAGGCGATCCAGCCGAAGAAGCGCTTGCTCGGCTTGTACTTGAGCAGCGTCTCCAGGCCGATGACCGAGCCCAAACCGTGATTACCGTAGGTGTAGCTGCCGGCGGCGTTGGGCGTGCGTGAAACTTGATTGGTCAGATCCTTGTAGAAGCCCTCCACGCTGATCTCGACCTGGCGCGTGAGCTCCTGCTCGATGCCCAGCGAGTAGTGAACGGCACGGTTCGAGCTCAACCCCGGGGTGCCAAACACCGGGTCTGTCTCTTGGAACTGAGGCGGCTGATAAAACACACCAACACCTCCTTTGAGGGTCGTGCGGCGCGCTTCTCGTTCGGGGTGATTCGGATCGGTGCCCTTCACCAAATCATAACGGGCGACGAGGCGCGGCGCGAAGTCGGCATGGCCGGTATCACGGGAATAATCGACACGCAGGCCGGGGATGATGCGCAGACGACTGTTCGGCTGGAGCTCGGCCTCTCCGTACCAGGCGGGACGAAAGACCGTGCTCTCCTGGTGGGATTCCTTGGGCGGGCGGGAGACGAACGGCCCAGGATCGGGCTCGCCGGGCCGCGGCGGCTGCGGGAAGCGCACCGTGACCTCGTACGGCGCGATCGCGAAATCGAAACCGGTGTTGATTTTGACGCCCGAGGTCACCTTGAAACCGAACTCGTGCCGCGCGTAGAGCGCGTAGTTGTCCAGATTGAACAGGTAGTTGCCGATCGAGAAACCGGCCTTGTCGCCACCGAATGAGACCATCGAGTTACTCGAGACCGAGTGCGAGAGCTCGGTCTCGTACAGCGCTTGCACACGCCAAAACGACGTCCCGAACTTGAGCGCGCCACCGAACGCCGGATCCTGCGCTGACGGGTCGGTAACGATGATCCGGAACTTGTCGTCCGAGCCGTAGGCTCGCAGGCTGAAGCGAGACCCGCGGGTCTTGTGGTCGACGATCGCCTGGTAGTCGTAATAAACCGGCGCAGACGTGACACTGGAGCCTGCGCTGTCCAACACCGGCTTGAGCCAGGAGTCGATCCAGCTGCGCCGACCCGCCACGGCGAACGTCCAATCCTTCATGGGTAACGGGCCCTGCAGCATCAGCCGCCCATCGATCATGTCGACCTGGGCCATGCCGTGGAAGCAGCCCTTGCGATCCGTTGGAGCACCTTGGGGGCCGCTGCATTGGGTGTCCGGGCTGCGCAGGCTCACATCCACGATGCCGCCGCTGACGCGACCGAAGCGAGCACTGAAGTTGCCGGGGTAGAAGTCGATTTTGTCGAGCAGCTCGGTAGGCACCACGCTCGACAGGCCACCGAAGTGGTAGACCATGGGCACGAGGCCGCCATCCACGTAAACCTGGGTGTCGGTGGGCGCTGAACCGCGGACGATCAATAGCCCCGCGAGGCCCGGCGGACGAGCCACACCAGGCAAGCTCTGGATCGAGCGCAGCGCGTCTCCGCTCGTGCCCGGGATGCGGTCGATCTCTCGGCGCTCGATGGTACGACGAGTCACTTCACGGGGCGGCCGCTCACCTTGAACCGTGATCTCGATGCCCTCGGAGACGGGGGTCAGCCGATAGGTGGCTTCGGTTTCCTCCCCGAGGCCCACCTCTTCTTGGTGTTCGAGCGTGCGAAAGCCGGGGGATTCGACGCGCACCTGGTATTTGCCGGGAGGCAGGCCATCGAGACGCCACTTACCCGTCTCGTCCGTCAGCACTTGGCGCTGCGAGCCGTCCGCGAGGGTGACGGTGACCGTGGCGCCAGCGAGCGGCGAGTTGCTGTCCGCCAAGCGCACGCCGCCCAACAGATTGCCGGTCGTCGGCGCCGGGGGCGGCGCTTCAGCGCCCGGCTTCACCGTCAGCGTGAACGAGTAGCGGTAGGGGATGACCACCGGGATCGGCACGCCGTCGCGCGTGGCGGGCGTAAACTTGAATTTGAGCGCGGCGGCCTGAGCCGCCTCGTCGAAGCCATTGCCGACCGGGGTAGGCACATCCGCCTTCGTGACGTTCCCTTCCCGATCGACGGTGAGCTTGAGCACCACCTCCGCCTGCAGGCCGGCCTTCTCGGCTTCGGACGGGTATGCCGCGTGCTCGAAATGCACGAGCTCGGGTAAGAGGACGACCGGCTTTTTGGGCGGCTCTTTCACGGGTTCCGCAGGTTTGACGACGGCGCCGGAAATGCCGCTCGGCACTGCGCCTTGATCGTCCGACTGCGCGACCGCAAGCTCGCTGCGAGCGAGCAACGCAACCAGCAGCAACGAAGAGACTCGGGTCGGAGCAGAAACCATGGAAAGCCCGCTACTTCGCTAGTGCACACGCGGGCCCCTGACAAGCGTTTAGGAGCCTTCAGGCGAGCTTCTCGCGAGCTTCTCGCGAGCCCGAGGCGCGCCTCGGGCGCGACAGAGCGCCGAACAACTCGGTTGCGAGCGGCAGCGCGCGGTACTACGGCGGGCAAAGTGAAAGTCGCCACCTGGAACGTCAATTCGATCCGCGCCCGCCTAGACCACGCTTGTGATTGGCTGGAACGTGTGCAGCCCGATGTGCTGTGCATGCAGGAAACCAAGGTCACCGACGACGATTTCCCGACCGACGAGCTCATGCGCCTCGGCTACGGCATCGCCATGGCCGGCCAGCTTTCGTACAACGGCGTCGCGATCCTGTCTCGACTGCCCATGAAAGAGATCACGATCGGGCTTTCCGGTCAGGCTCCGGATGCGGACCGGCGGGCGATTGCCGCGACCATCGCCGGGGTGCGCATTTTTTCGGTCTACGTACCGAATGGCAAAAGCACGAGCTCACCCTCTTTCCCCGAAAAGCTCGCCTGGCTCGAGCGGCTACGCGTCACGCTCGACGAGACCACGAATCCCAACGGGGACGTGCTCGTGTGCGGCGACTTCAACATCGCCACTGACGATCGAGACGTCTACGCGCCCGAGCTGTTTCGCGGCAAAGTCCACTTCCATCCGGACGAGCACCGCGCGCTGGCCAGGGTCCGCGATTTCGGCTTGAAGGACGCGTTTCGCGAACACTGCGCGGAAGCGGGCCGGTATAGCTGGTGGGACTACCGCGGCGGCGGCTTCCGCAAAAACGAAGGCCTGCGCATCGACTACGTCTTCCTGTCAGAATCGCTAGCCAAGCGCTGCAGCAGCGCGATCATGGACGTCGAACCGCGCCGGCTGGACAAGCCTTCCGATCACATCCCAGTCATGGTGGAGCTCGGCTAATTCCAGGTTTTGTTTTTTGATGGTCGCGCATCGCGTCGCGCCTCGGCGTGGCCTTCGGCGTCCATGAGCGTTTAGACCGCTGAACCGCGACGCTTCGTCGCAACCCTTGAAGCACTCGGTTCAACTCCCAGATTTTTTACCGCAGAGCCGCAGAGGCCGCAGAGGGAGAGCGCCGAGAGGGATTGTGGGTTAACGGTGCGCGTCGCAGTCCGCCATTTCCAGGCCGTGAACAATCGCCAAAAGCGAACCCCAAATCTCTGCTCTGATCTCTGCGATCTCTGCGGCTCGGCGGTTAACTCTCGGGTCGTACAATGCCCCGCATAGAAGTCACCGGGTGCCTGAGGCCAGCCAATTGGCGCGCGGACCGCCAGCGGCGTGAAGGTGCGTTAGTCGCGCCGAAAGCCGAAACCCGCGCGGCAGGCGCGTGCCGCGTCCACGCTCACGCGGCCGTGCTCGAAGTAGCCCTCGAGCTCGGGCTCGGCCTCGAAGGCGCGCGTCACGCGAGCGAGCGAAACCAGGTACACGTACTCGCGCGCGAGCCCGCCGCCGCGTAGCGCACGGCAAGCGGCTTCCACCGCACTGGTGATGTCTTGGCCGAGCCCGAGCAAATGCTTCACGATCTCCTGGAACGACGCGCCCGAGCGCACCGCCCGCGCGGCCAAGTGGCGACGGGCGAGC
>Ga0247779_1000286_pt1 | contig 35987 bp, 26 predicted proteins | sample UWRJL221509R5_FD_179925 | JGI IMG/M metagenome (GOLD analysis project Ga0247779, IMG submission 179925) | Plant litter microbial communities from Arlington Agricultural Research Station in Wisconsin, United States - UWRJ-L221-509R-5 | ecosystem: Environmental > Terrestrial > Plant litter >...
CGGCGAGAGAGTGGGCGCTGGAGGGAGACGAGACGAAGAGGCGTGCATGTGCATGTGCATGTGCACGGGGAGGGGACACGAAGACCCGGCGTCAACGCTCGCGGGCTAGCCCCGTGGGCGTTGCGTTACTTGGCGGGGATGCCGATCCAGCCGCCCGCGCCGGCGAGCGGTGCAGTACCGACGGCGGGCGGCTCGTCACTCGAACCCGCCTCGCCGCCAGCGCCGCCAGCGCCGCCGATCGACGGGCCCCCGCAGCTATCCATGCCGTTTTCCCACCCGGGGGCTCCGGCGCCCACCACTCCGGGTGCGCCTGCGATGGCCGGCGCGCTGCCCACGGCATTGCCAATGAACCCGATCTGGCCGCCCCCGCCTGCGTAGTGCGGGACAACATCGCCCACGAAACCTGCGCCTGCCGCGCCCGAGCCACTGGCACCGGCCTGGCTCGGGTGCTCTTGCGAGCCACTGGCACCGGCCTGGCTCTCCGGCTCTTCAGAGGAGGAGCGCGTTACTGAGCCCCCGCAATTGGTTACGCCGCCCCCAACCAGTAAAACGCAACCAATCGTCAGTGAACGCTTCATGAATCCTCCCGGTGTGCCCCGTACATAAGCAACGCGCATGCCAGGCGGGTGCCGAAAAAAATGCATAAAACCCGGGTGTTGAGCGCCGCGACTGGCACGCACTGGCACAAGGCGCGCCATCCGACCCTGTCAGGCCCGGGTCTCCTCATCCCATTCGATCGCGGGTAACGGTCGAATCAGCGCGGCTCGCGCGAGCCCGTCGAGCAGGTTCAAGAGCTCGTCGATCTGGAAATCGTCGAAGCGATCGCACAGCTCGTTGCTGGAGAACGCGCGCTCCGATTTTAGGATCCATTCAACGACGACTCGCGCCTGAGCGTCGAATGCGAGCACGGTTTCGACCGGCGGCCGGTTGAAGGCGCCACTCTGAACCCGGCAACGCAGCTTGCCCAGCGCGGAGTCCGTTTCGAAGCTCGCCGACGAATTGGGCAGCTTGATGAAGCGTGCGAAGCGCGTGCGCTCGGGATACTCGCTCAGCGTTCCCTTGGTGAAGGCATCGACGCTGAGCGCGGCGAACGCATCCTCGGTCGGCAAGCGGGTCAAGCGTTCTCCCAGCTCATGGAACAAGCGGGCAAAGGCCTGCTGTTCGGGCTCGGCCAACGCGGCGTCACTGGACCAGCCGCTATACGCTGATTCACGCCAAGCGGGCGACTGCGCGGCGTAGTAGCGAATCAAGTTGAGCGCGACGTCCAAGCGGCTCGGCGCGCGCACCGCCACGACCAGCGACAACGCGTTGTCCGGCTGCTCGGCGGTCGTGTGCCACAGGCCGCCGGGCATGAAGATCACGGAACCAGGCTGGAGCTCCACCGATTCGAGTGGTTGCTCGAGCAACGCCTGCGTCGAAGGCGGAAAGCCGTGGCGATAGCTTTGCCCCCACTCGGCCGGCGCACTCGCGAACGGCGTGAACTGCACGCTCGGTTGCTCGACGTAGCGATTCGGAAGATAGCGAAACACCTTTCGCCCGCTGATCTGAAATAACAGCTGATCGAAACGGTCATGATGAAGCGGAAGCCCGGAGCCCGGCGCATTCACGAACGCCGAAAGTCCCGCGCTCGTCGGGATACCCAGGGCGAGCTCCAAGTGCTGGAGAAAACCGGGCGCGGCGGGCAGCGCGCGGCGTAGATCCTTGAAGTAGACGGTGAGGCCCAACTTCAAGAGCGCCCACGGATTCACGTCCGCGACGGCGACTTGCAGCCCCTCGCCGGTGCTTCCTCCCGCGACGTCGAGCTGCCCCGTGTAGCCGCGACACAGGCTCTCGATGCTGGCCAGCAACCCTTCGCGCATGAACGCCGGCAAGCGCGTCACGGGACCATGACTTACCTCGAAGCGACGAGCCCGAAATAGCTCGAGCGCCGATACCCCGAACAACTCCCGAATCGGATCCACCACCCTCGGAAGGTAGCAGGAGTCACGCCTCGTCACCTGCAACAATCAAGGCTTCGCCATGCCCGCCAAACGAAACAACGGTTATTATTTCCAGACCTCCGCGGGTGAGCCCGCCTGGGCCTACTTCTCCACGTCCTGACGTCGGCCTGGGAAGGCTGTGGTGGCTGGCCGTCGTCATCCAACACAGCGGCTGCGGGGCAGAGTTTCTGGTGGCGTGACAGTCAGGTAAGCATGCAGGTGTCAATTAAATAGTGACGGTCTGGGTAATTTCAAAGACACTCGGGGCGAGATTTTTCTCACTGCCATACCGAACATTCCGTTCGGATCGCGCATTATCCCAGCGGATGGAAAACAGCCGCCCGTTATCGTTGGTACCGAAGCCGCCGGCTACGACGGACGGGCTCGAGTCCCGCACTGACGACGAGCTGATGCTGCTCGCACGTGGCGGATTCGATGCGGCATTTGCGACACTGATTCGTCGCCATCAGGCCCGCACGTTGCGCATGGCGGTGCGCTATCTGGGTAGGGATGCCTTGGCCGCCGACGTGGCACAGGACACGTTCGTAGAGATATTTCGGGCGCTGCCGAGCTACCGAGCCCACGGCAAGTTCTCTTCTTATCTCTACCGGGTGCTGCTCAACCGCTGCCACATGACCTGGCGCTCGTCGCGCGCTGAACAACGGGCGCTCGAGTACGCCTGCGAAGAAACGACGGAAATCCCAGAGCTGGAAGTACTGCTCCGCGAGCGCCGGCGCGATCTCCGGGTCGCCCTCGGCGAGCTGTCCGAAAAATTACGCAGCGTGGTGCTGCTGCGCTACAGCGCCGGACTGAGTTACGACGAAATCGCGGAAACGCTCGAAATCCCGATGGGCACGGTCAAGCGCCGGCTGTTCGATGCGATGACGAAGCTCCGTGACAGCTTGGAGGGCGCATGAGCTCTCGTTCACGCGTCCCGCCTGCGATGCTTGCCGCGCATTTGGAGGGCGAGGTCACGCTGTCCGAGCGCGCCGCCATCGAGGCCGAGCTCCGAGACTCCGCGCAGGCCCGGCGCACGCTCGAGCAGCTGCGCAATCTGAGCGAGCTTTTGGCCGCGCCCGCGACCGATCTGGAAAATATCGATCTTGCCTCGCGCGTACGCGAAAAAACGCGTCAGGTCTCGAGGGAACGGCCGCCGCGTTCGCGCCGTGGGGCCGCGCTGCTTCTGGGAGGACTCGCCGCGTGCCTCGGCGGTGCGCTGTTCTTCGTTCACCGTCCGCAGGAGATTTCCGAGTTTCGCGAAAAAGGCAGCGACGCGCCTGCCCTTTCCGGCAGGCGCTGGGCGGGCATGCAAATCCAGCGCGTGGCCCCGCACGGCAACCCGGGGCCGCTCGGGACCACGATTGCTCCCGAGGACGGACTCCTGTTCTCGTACACGAACTTGGGGCCACACCCGTTCGACTATTTGATGATCTTCGCCACGGACGCCAGCGCGGAGGTGCGTTGGTACTATCCGGCGTACGAGAACGCCGCTGACAATCCTCAGTCGATTGCAATCGCGCGCGGTGGCGCCAACGTGCCGCTCGGCGAGCTGGTGCAACAGGACTTCGCGGACGGACCGCTCTCCTTGTATGCTCTGTTCACGGCGCGGCCACTCAGCGTCAGGGAGGTCGAGGCCTGGTTGAAGCAGCACGGGCCGTCAGTGGCAGAGTCTCCGGTTGCCGATGGCGTGCTCCAGCGCATCGAAACCCGGGTCGAGCGATGAAATGCTTCGTCTGGCTGCTCGCGCTCGCACTCGCGCTGTCCGCGAGCCGAACAGCGCGTGCGGCAGGCGCGGCCGTGCAACGTTTTGCGCTGGTGATCGGCAACGATCGACCGGAGGCTGCCAGCGACGGGCTGCTTCGTTATGCCGACGATGACGCGCTCGCGACGCACCGGTTGCTCTCCGACGCTCACGTACAAAGCTTGCTGTTCGTCACGTTGGACGAGGCCACGCGCAGCATGCATCCGAAGCTCAGCGTTGCCGGAGCCCCGCGCTGGTCCGAGATCGAACGCGGCTTTGCCACGCTCATGGCGCGCATGAAGGAAGCTGCGGCGCACGGCGCGCGAACCGAGTTCCTGTTCTTCTACAGCGGGCACGGCGATGTCGAGGGCGGCGAAGGCTTCGTCGTGCTCGAAGATCAGCGGCTGACTCGCTCGATGCTATTTTCGCTCTTGTCGCGCTCGCCAGCAACGCACAACCACGTCTTCATCGACGCATGCAAATCGTACTTTCTGGTCTTCGATCGCGGCCCCGGCGGGCACCGCGCTCCCTACGTGGGAAATTGGGCGGAGCGAGTGCCCGCGCACCTGGCCAACACCGGCTTCGTGCTTTCGACCTCGTCGGACCGCGCAAGTCACGAATGGGAACGCTACCAAGGCGGCATCTTGAGCCATGAGCTGCGCTCGGGCCTGCGTGGCGCGGCAGATGCCGATCTCGACGGCGCGGTCAGTTACGCTGAGCTCGGCGCTTTTCTGGTCACCGCCAATCGCGCCATTCAGAACCCGCGCTTCAAGCCAGATTTCATGGTGCGCGCTCCGGGCCACAATCTCGAGCACGAAATCTTGAGCTACCCAGCGAGCGTCGGGACGTTGTTCTTCGCGGCACGTAACTGGGGTCACTTTTACGTGGAGAACGCGCGCGGCGAGCGGGTGCTGGACGCGCATCCCCGGGCAGGCCAGGCGTTGCGGCTACTGGCGCCTGCGGAGCGCCCCTTGTTCGTACGCCAGAATGACGAGCTGGCAGAATACGCGATCGAGGCCGAAGGAGCGGTCGAAGTCGCCGCGTTCGCGCCGATGATGCCTCAGGTCGCCCAACGCGGAGCCCAGAGCTTGGCATTCCAATGGACGTTCTCCACGCCGTTCGGCCAAGCGGAGGTGCGTGACTTTCGCACGAGCGCCGCGGCCGCGCGCGACGAGCCGCCGGAGTCGAGCCCCAAGCCGAGCTCGACACGTCGCAGCGTGGCGCGGATAGCCGGCATCACCGCGCTCACCGCGGGCGCTGCAGGGCTCACCCTATCGGCGTTGGCGATCGGGACTTCGGCGCAGGCAAAAGGCGACTCCCAGGCCAGCCTCGCGTCGAGCAATCAGCAAATCGTCAACATGAACCGCGCATCACTCGTGTGCTACGGCACCGCGCTGGCCGCCGGCTTGACTTGGGCCTGGGCCAAGTGGTGGCCGGAATCGAATGTCACCGTCAACACCAACTCGAGCGGCCCAGGGCTCGCCGATGGCCTGCTCCTGGATTTTTCGGGCCGCTTTTGAGACCTGCAAGATGCACTCATTTCACTGGCTCCTAGCGAGCTCGATATTCCTGATCGGTGGCTGCACTCGTGTGCTCGAGGGCGCGCCGTGTCCTTGCGCCGCCGGCTACGAATGCTGCGTCGCACGCAACGCCTGTTATCCTGCCGGCCAAAGCTGCGCTTCGGATGGCGCGGGCAGTACCGGTCAAGGGGGCAGTGGCGAGGGCAGCGCCGCGAACGCGGCTGCCGGTGTGGATATGGCTGGCGGAAGCGCCGGAAAGCTCGGCGGAAGCGCCGGCAGCGCCGAGAGCGCAGGAAGTGCCGGCAGCGCCGAGAGCGCAGGAAGTGCCGGCAGCACCGACAGCGCAGGGAGCACAGGAATGCTAGCCGGCGCTGGAGGCCGCGCGCCCGAGCCGCGCGGAGGCGCGGGCGGTTCCGGCGGGGTGAACGGGCGCGGCTTCGTATTGGTGCCAACGCAGCACAATGACAACGCGCGCACTGGTGCGAACCTCGACGAGTCCGCGCTCAGCGCCTCCAGCGTGAAGCCAGCGAGCTTCGGAGAGCTTTCACGTCGGCCCGTGCGCGGCGCCGTCTTCGCTCAGCCGTTGGTCGCGCCGGCCGTGAAAATGCCGACTGGAGGAGAGCTCGATCTGGTGTACGTGGCGACCATGGCCAACGCGGTTTACGCACTCGATGCGCGAAAGCCCGAGCGGACGCCGATTTGGAGCCAGGCGCTCGGCCCTTCCATCGTACTCCCCGATCCGCTGATCGCCAACGGAAGTGGTCAGATTTGGCACGAGATCGGCATCCTCGGGACGCCCGTGCTCTCCGTTGCCGACGGCGCGTTGTATGCGGTGGCGGCCACGAAGGAAGGCGATGTCTACGCTCACCACGTGCACAAGCTCGACCTGAGCACGGGAACCGTGCTCAGGTCGGCGGCCATCGCGCGCGCGGACTTCGTGAACGCCAAGCAGGCGCAACGCAGCGCTCTCACGCTCGCGAATGGTGTTCTGTACGTGCCATTCGGAGACTACAATCCGGGCTCGGATGCGAGCGGTTGGGTTTTCACGTTCGACGTGAACCTGTCCCCGCTCGGCGTCATTCGGCTCGGTAACCCGAGCGGTTCGGGTGTGACGATGAGCGGGCAGGGGCCTGCCGCAGACGACAGCGGCTCCATCTTTCTCTCGACCAATCCCGGAGCTTCGACGGCAAATGATGGTTCGAACCCGTTCGCGTCTCGGATCCTCGCGCTTCCCGACCCAAGCGGCGCTGGCGTGAGTGAGCTGTTCAGCTGTTCGTCCGCAGCTCAGTGCCCGAGCACCGAGCTGGGCAGTAGTGGGCCGCTCTTGCTTCCCGACTCGGGCCAACTGCTGGTCGCCGGGCAGCGTGACTTGTACCTCCTTTCGCGGGGGGCTCGAGCGGGTGTCAGCTCGCTGGTGCAGAAGTTTCGCGGCAACGGCTCGCTTGCCTGTGATCCGTCGGCAGTCAGCTGCGGCGCGATGCCGAGCTCGCCCGTGTATTGGCCCGGCTCAGGGGCAGAGCCCAAGCCCCGGTTGTTTGCATGGGCGTCGAGCGATCGACTGCGCGCGTTCGAGTACGACACCGCAAACGGGCATTTCGAGTGTCCCAATCCCGGCAACGACGGCTCCTGCGAGACACTGGCGAGTGATCTCGTCAACTCCACTGACTGGGAAACGCACATCTTACGGAGCGCGGCACACCTCAGCGTCTCGTCCCACGGCAGCGAGCGCGGTAGCGGCATCGTGTGGGCCGCGCACGCCTACAGCACCGACAGCCTCAGAAGTCCCGATGGCATTTTGCGCGCGTTCGACGCGGAAAATCTCACTTTCCTCTGGAACACGGAAGCTGCTGGTAGACCGCTCGGCCCGCTCGCTCCGGGCGCAACGCCGACGGTCAGCGGCGGGCGCGTGTTCGTCGGCACAGCAGATGGCATCAGTAAGAAACGGACATTTTGGGATACCCCGACCGCTGCCACCCCGGCGGTGACCAACTTCGCCGACAAGAGTCTGGTGCTCGCCTGGACCGTGAGCGATCCGCCGAATTCGGGGTTCAAGCTGACGGCCGCGTCGGACGGCGTCGGCTTCGGCGAAATCAGCAGTGTCTCCGACTCTCTCTTCGAGTCGTCCGAGCCCGCATTGGCAGCGGATGCCGCGCACGTTTACTTGGGCTGGACCGCGTGGATCACGGGGCTGCCGCCGAAGCGAACCGTCAGGGTCGCGGTGTCCGCAGATCCATCATTCGCCCACTATGACTTCATGACGCTGCAGAGCGCTTCCGGAACGCCGGAACCGCTCGCGGCCGCGCCGATCAGCGCGCCGGCTCTCGCCTACGGCAATCACCGGCTGTTTTTGGCATATCACGAGGATTACGTAATCGTCGTCCTTTCCAGCCAGGACGGCTCGACGTTCGACCCGTCCACGCGGGTCAACATCCCGCTCGACTACCCGTCCTATCGCGCGCCGGCGCTTGCCTATCTGAACGGCAAGCTATACGTGACGTCGACCGACCTGTTCCAACACGTGAAGCTGTACGTATCTGCGGACGATGGCGCAAACTTCACTGGCCCAACCATGCTGCCGATATTGAGCGAAGGGCATCCAGCGCTGCTCATGCTCAATCCGCAGGGGGGGAATGAGCCCGACCTTCACCTGCTCTGGTCGGACACGACCTCCACCACCGCCGATAAGAGCCGCATCAAGATCGGCTCGGCCGTCGCTGGTGACTTTTCACGCTTGGCACGCAGCCACGAGTTTTTTGCGGATCTGGCACAGACTTCAATCTCAGCGACTTTGTTCAAGGACGCCTGGTACGTGGCGTGGATGGGGGTTGGCAGCACCAACCACCCCAATGTGGCCCGCTACAGTCCCGGTGAGCTCGTGACCTACGGCCTCGCAGCTGCGCGATGATTCCGCGGCGCGCGACCGTGGTCATTGGGGGCTGGCTCTTGTGCGCGCTCGGGGCGCCATCGTGCAGCGGCAAGCCATTCACCAGCGGGGAAGCCAGCGACGGCGCAGCGGCGGGTGGCCCGGCTGCGCTCGGAGGCGCAGGGAGCGGCTTCTCGGCTGGCGCTGGCGCGGGAGGCACTTCAATCGGCGGGGGCGGGTCGTCGGCCGTGAGCAATGCGGGGACGTCGGCCATGAGCGATGCGGGGACGTCGGCCATGAGCGATGCGGGCACGTCGGCCACGAGCGACGCGGGCGGGGGCAACGCGCCGGACGGTGTCGACTGCGCCGCGTTTCATGGCGAAGAGTTCGGTGGGCACTGCTATGTCGACGCAACGGTCGAGTCCAGTTCGGCCCAGCAGGCGGTCGCGACCTGTGGCCAGCTGGCGAGCGAGCATCAGGTGTCGGGCCACTTGCTGGTGCTCGACTCGGCTGAGGAGCAGGGCTTCGTGCTCAAGGGCCTCTTGGTTCCCTTTACCGACGTGAGCGACGCTTGGCTCGGGCTGACGTGCGACCAGCTCGAGCACCCAGACATCAACGATTGCTATTGCTCGGGTTGTAGCAAAGCCCTGCTCGCAGAAAAGCAAGCCACCTGGGCTTGGCTCGGCGGACAATCGTCGACCTTCGGCTGGATCAACGGCAACCCAAACGGCGGCTACCGGTGCGCGGCGCTCGCCTACAACTCAGAGTCGACCATTTGGGGCTGGGTCGATCGTCCGTGCGACAAGAGCTCGTTCTCCCCCAGCGCCGGCCACACGCATGACTATCGCACCATCTGCGAGCTCGAGCCTTAGCGCGCGGGCTGGGGGCCCGTTCGGGGCGAGAGACAATCTCTGATCACAAAAGTGCGCGGTTCCTCGGGGATCGCGCGCTGGTCTTGGTGGGGGCGGGAAGCGGTGTAGGCTTCGTGCTCATGACCCCCGGCGAAAAGAACATCGTGAAGTGTCTGGTGGCAGTGGCCTGGGCCGACGGCAAGGTCGCGGCGCCCGAGTCCGGAGTCATCGAGGGACTGTTGTGTGGCTTCGACGCCAGCAGCGAGGAAGAACGAGAATTGCTCGAGTACGCCAAGTTCAAGCGCACACTGAACGTGGATGCCCCGTTCAAGGATCTCTCACGCGAAGAACGCGAGCTCTTGCTGGCCAACGCCGCGCTGCTCACGCACGCAGACGGCGAACAAAGCGCGCCGGAAAAGGAGCTCTTGAACAAGCTCGTGGCGCTGCTCGAGTTCGATGAAGAGGCGGCAGGTCAGATCCTGGAGTCCGTGCAAGATGGCGCCCTGAACCTCGGCTCACGGGTGCTCGAGCCCGACGAGAGCGCTTAGACTTCCAGCGTTTCGAGGCGAACACTGTCCGCCCTTCACTACATGCTGGCGGGGGGCAACACCGATTGCCCGACACCGAGCCCCGAGACGCCGCCGGAGATGATGAACGTCATCAGCTCCGCGCTATTCACGTCCAAGGCCTCCACGTGCTCGCGCGGCACGATCGCCAGGTAGCCGGCGAAGTTGTAAGACTGCGGGAAGTAGACGGACACGTGCAGCGGCATGTCGAGCGCATGCAGGCCGTCGCGCGTGATGAAGCCAAGGGCCTTCAAGCCGCTGCCCGGATTCAACGTCACCGCGACCGGACGATTGAAGCTCTTCTTGTCGCCCATGAACGCGTTGATCAAGTCCTTGATCGAGGTGTAGATGAGCTTGACCAGCGGCAGCTTCTTCAGTGCGCGATCCGTGGCTTCGACCACGCCGCGCCCGATCACGTTCGAGGTGAGCATGCCCACGAGCGTCACCAGGCTCAAAGTGATCAACAGACCAACGCCCGGAATGCCAATGGGCAGGAACTGGTCGACGGCATGCAGGATGGCGTACAGGATGTACAGAGTCAGGCCCAGGGGAGCCAAGACCAGACAGCCACGCACGAAGTAACCGACCAAACGCTTCAAGGTCATGGTTCGCCGAGCATAGCGCCACTCATCGGCGAACGCGCTAGCGCGCTAGCCTGCGGGGTGCCAGGCCGCGAGTTGTTCGAGCCCTTCGAGTCGCTGCAAAACGAAGCGCTCCGGCGGGCTCAGCTGAGCCGTGCGCGCCTGCAGAAAATCGGTGTAGCTCCGCAGCAGCTCGCGGTCGATGCCGCGCACGTGCCGCAGCACCGTGTACATCTCGTCCACGATCGGCAGGGGGATGGTTTGGCCCAGTGCATCGTACAAGCGGAACGCGAAATCCAGCCAAGTCGGCTTGCCCGTGGCGGTCGCGAGCTTGACGGCGTATTGAGCGCAGGTACGCGCTACCTCGGGGGCAACGGCGCGGCCGGCGGCCGCGTCGCTCAACGCGGCGACCAAGTGCGTCCCGAGCACGTGCTCGGCCTCGTGCCCGCGGCCCAGGGCCAGCGCCTTGTCAGCCACGCTGCCCAATAGCTGCAGGGCGTCCGCGCGCCGCGTCGCCACCGGGCCCTCGTCAGCCGTGGCCGCATAGCTGCCTGCGGGCACACGTGCGGACTCACGGGGCGTGCGCAACTCGGGTCCGCGCGAGTGTGCACCACTCGTGGCTTCGACATCGGTGAGCACGAACTCGTGCTCACCGATGGTGAGTCGGTCACCGATCAGCAGCGCTGTCGGGCTCGTGATTTGCACGTCATTGACGAACACGCCATTTTGACTGTCGAGATCGATCACGATCAGCCCGGCCTCGGTCTCGTGGAACTCGGCATGTCGACGCGAAACGAGGGAGCCTGACAGCACGAGGTCGGCGTCGGTAGCTCGGCCGACGACCAGCGGGCTCTTGTCCAAGCGGTGATCGGTCGCGCCATCACGCAACGCGTAGCTCGTTCGCGCGCGAGCATGGAGCCCGCTGCCGGCCGTCTCACGGACCTCGCCTGCCTGACGCTGAGCCACTTATCGAACAGGTTAACGATCTGGCGCACTCATGTCTACAGTGGCCTACATCCGGACCTCGGGCCTGCTAAGTGGCTCGCGGATAGCTGCCGAGGACTCTCACCATCGAGCAAAGTCGCTCGAGGTCGGCCAGTGCGCCGGCGACCGCGGTGTCCTCCCGATGCCCCTCGAGGTCCGTCAGGAATACGTACTCCCAGCGCCGCCCCGGTGCGGGGCGCGACTCGATTCGGCTCAGGTTGATCCCGGCGCGGTCGAAGATTTCGAGCGCTTGGCGCAGCGCACCGCGGCTGTGTGCGGTCGAAAAGACCAGACTCGTCTTGTCGTGCCCGGTTCGCGCGACGTCGGTTTTGGCGATCACGACGAAGCGCGTCGCGTTCTCGGCGTGGTCTTGAATGCCAGCGACGAGCACGCGCAGCCCATTGAGCTCGGCCGCCAGCGGACTGGAGATGGCGGCAAGGGTGGGGTCGCTCGCGGCGTCACGCGCGGCCGAAGTGGTGGAAAGGGACGCCACCTGCTCGGCGTGGGGCAAGTGCTGGGCGAGCCAACGCCGACATTGCGCCAGGCCCTGGGGGTGCGACGCGACGCGCGTGATGGCGCCGAGGTCGCTGGCCAGGCCGAGCAAGCACTGCGCGATCTCGAGCACGATCTCGCCCCGGATCCAGAGCTTGCGCGTGAGCAGCTCGTCGACGGTTTGGTTAACCCCGCCCTCGGTCGAGTTCTCGATCGGCACCACGCCGAACGCGCAGGCTCCGCTCGAGACGGCCTCGAAGACTTGTGAGATGGTCGAATTTTCTCGGTACTCCGCGGAGGCACCGAAGGCCTTTCGCGCCGCGGCGTGGGTCCACGCACCGAACTGACCGAAGAAGGCGATCGGGCTCTCGGGCGCGGCGCTCGATGCGTCGAGGGCCATCAGCGACTCCGCTCGATCATGGCGCGCAGCACGGCCGCGGCATGGACTCGAGCATAGTCCTTCCAGCCGAGGAGCTCCGCCGTTCCGTCCACGATCGCCGCCCAGTGATCGGCCTCGTCGTGAAGCTGACGCACGACGAACAGGGCGCGCTCGAAGGGCATGCGATCACGTACCGCCGAGGGCAAGCTGCTGTGCAAAACGCCGGCGCACGCGTGCTGGGCTGCTTGCAGCTGTTGGCCTTGTCGGGGCGTGCGGCGAATCGCTCCGTGCGCCCGCCCGACCAGGTGCGCCACCCGCAAGATGTGCGCCTCGCTCGCGCCGCTCATCGACCAAGTTGCCCAAGTTCGAGCAATCGCTGCTTGGTCGACGGCGTCGATGCTGCCGCTGCGGATGCGCTCTTCGAGCCAATCCGAAAGCGTTCGAGCGGCGCGCATCCATTCGGGCGAGAGCGGCGGCAACGACTCCCGCGCGTGGCGAGTGGTCTTGCCTCGGCTGTCGGCCTGGTCGTCGAATTCGTCGTGCTGGTCGAGCGCGGCCAACTGCAGCTCGCCGGGCGAAGAGGTGCTCAACGTCTGCTTGGGATCCGCGGCAAAATGGCCGGGCTGGCTTTCGCCGAAAAGCGGCCATGTCGCAGCGAGATCGGCGTTTTTTGCCTTTGGCCCGCTCATCGCTCAGCGCACGATTGCAAGCAGGCTCTGCAAGCGCAGGGCCAAGCTCATGTCCCCTTCGACGCGCAGTTGATTGCCGAAGAAGAGCTGCTCGCCCGTGACCTTGCCCTCGAACAGTGCCACGCCATTTTCTGCCGACATGGCTAGCGTGCAATCGGAAGGCCCGTCACCGGCGGTGAGCGTGGCGTCGCCCTTCAGGTTCATGATCCAAGTCCCACCGCCGTCGCCCTCGAGCACGAACTTGTAGATCGCGCCGATCGCGGAGGCGGCCTCTTTGTTGGCCGCCAAGCGTTCGCCGACCGTGGCCATGATTTCTTGGGCGGTGCTCATGGCTTGGCCGAAGCGCTGGGGGCAACCGAGGCTGTGGTCGTCGGCAGCGGTTTGGCCGCGGTCAGGGCAGGCGGACGCGTGTCCGTCGGGGTTGTCGCGGTCGGAGGTGTCGTGGGCACGGCGGTGGCCGTGGTGGGGGCGCTGGCCGTGGTCGTGACCAAGGGCGGGTTGGTGACCGTGGCCGGTGCGGCGGCCGAGGCACTCGCGGCCGCAGGCGGCGCGCTGTCTGCCGGTTTCTCGGTGGTGACGTAACAGGCCGGCACCAGCACTGCCAAAGTCAGCGCAAATGTCAGCGCTTTATGCTCGATATTCATGAAGTCCTGCCTCCAAGTGAGAGTCCTCACGCTAGCATCCTTCGCAGCCCGGTGGAGCCCCTTCGGCTAGCTGGATTCAGGCGGCTTGCTGAAGCCGGTTCTGGCGTGCGCGCCGAATTTCGTGGCCAGCAGGGTGGCGGCTTCCCGGCCCAGATCGGTGCGTGGCACGTACGCGTCCGGCGCGTTCGAGAGCAGCCGTGCCTTGAGCTCTCTGCCTTCGATGCCGATCAACACTTCCAGATCGGCGATCAGCTCGTCCATCGTCCCATAGCGGCGTTCCCGGTCCTTCTGCGTGGCCATTTGCACCACGCGATCGACGCGCGGGTCCAAGTGCTCGTTCAGCCAGGATGGCGGTGGGACAGTGGAAAACAATTGATGGCGGAGCAGATCGGCCTGGCCCACGGATTCGAACGGTAGATGCCCGGAGAAGACACGGAACATCACCACCCCCAGACTATAGATGTCGCTCCTGGCATCCACCGGTTCGACCAGGATCTGCTCGGGTGACATGTATTCGGCAGTGCCCATGACATTGTGAGCATCGCCGCCGGCCTCATCCACGTCCCACAGCTTGGCCAGACCAAAGTCGATCACCTTGAGGCCATACGGCTCGCCGGGTGGGCCGAGCAGCAGGAAATTGTCGGGCTTCACGTCGCGATGCACGATGCCCGCACGATGCGCAGCGCCGAGCCCGGCCGCCGCCTGGCGCAGCAAGATCAACGCGGTATCGAGCGGCAGCGCGGCACGTCGCACGTACTCGCCCAAAGATTCCCCGAGCAAGGCCTCCATGGCCAAAAAAGGAATGCCCTCTTCGGTCTCGCCGACGTCGATCACCGTCGCCACGTTCGGATGCGAGATGGCCTTCATGGCTTGGCCTTCACGCCGCAGACGAATGCGAAACTCGGGCGAGAGCGCAATCTCGGGCGCCAATATTTTCAACGCGACGGGCGAGCCGGTGGTCAGGTCCTCTGCCAGATACACGCGCGCGTGCGCTCCGCGCTGCAAAAAGCCGCGCACCTGGTAGCGGCCCGCGAGCACCGCCCCACTTCTCCTCGATTCTTTGGCGGCATACGAGGAGAAGGGGGAGCCTGACTCGATCTCGTCCAACGGTTGCGGGGGGAGCTCGGAGTCAGGGGTCACTTTCATACGGAGCTCGAGTCAGAGACGGACTCAGTCGGTCTCGCGTTTCGTACCCGCGGCGGGCGCGACGGAGGCCGGCGAACGCTTGTCCATGGGTACGAAATCGCGCTCGTCGTAGCCAGTATAGATCTGGCGCGGACGCGCGATCTTCTGGTCCTTGTCGAGCAGCATCTCTTCCCACTGCGCGAGCCAGCCGGAGGTGCGCGGAATGGCGAACAGCACCGGGAACATGTCGGCCGGGATTTGCAGGGCTTCGTAGATCAAACCCGAGTAAAAATCGACGTTCGGGTACAGCTTGCGCGACACGAAATATTCGTCGGTGAGCGCGATCCGTTCGAGCTCGAGCGCGACCGGCAAGAGCGGGCTCTTCTTACCCACCAGGTCGAACACTTGGTCCGCCAATCGCTTGATCACCTTGGCGCGCGGATCGTAGTTCTTGTACACGCGATGGCCGAAGCCCATCAGGCGCGCGCCGACACCGCTCTTCACTTCTTTGACGAAGGCGGGGATGTTGGAGACCGAGCCGATTTCGCGGAGCATGCGCAAAACCGCCTCGTTTGCGCCGCCGTGTAGCGGGCCGTACAGCGCCGCCGCGGCGCCGGCCACCGCCACGTACGGGTCGGCGCGCGAGCTGCCGATCGAGCGCATCACGTTCGTCGAGCAGTTCTGTTCGTGATCGGCGTGCAGAATGAACAGCACGTCGAGCGCCTTGACGATCTCGGGGTGGACCTCGAACTTGGGCTCTGCGATGCGCTTCATCATCTGCAGGAAGTTCTCGCTGTAGCTGACTTCGTTGCTCGGATAGACGAAGGGCATGCCCATGCTGTGCCGATAGCTCCAGGCGGCTAGCGTCGGCATCTTGGCGATCAAACGCACCATCTGTTGGCGGCGAATATCGTGATCGAGCACGTGCTTGGCTTCGGGGTAGAACGTGCTCAACGCACTGACCGTGGCGCACAGCATGCCCATCGGATGCGCGTCGTAGCGGAAGCCATCGATGAACGTGCGCACGTTCTCGTGCACGAACGTATGATGGGTGATGTCGCTCACGTACTTGTCGAGCTGCGGTTGCGTGGGCAGCTCCCCGTTGATCAGCAGGTACGCGCACTCGAGGTAAGTCGCCTTTTCGGCGAGCTGATCGACTGGGTAACCGCGGTAACGCAGGATGCCCTTGTCGCCGTCGATGTAGGTGATGGCGGAGCGACACGACGCCGTGTTCATGAACGCGGGGTCGTAGGTCATCAGTCCGAAGTCACCGTCCTCGACGTGGATCTGCTTGAGATCCAGCGCCTTGATCGTGTCTTCAGTCACCGGTACCTCGTAGGTTTTTCCGGTGCGGTTGTCCGTAATCGTTAGTGTTTCCTTAGCCATTGATCGCTTCGCTTCTCGCTTAGGAATGAGGGGAGACCAACCCGTCCAGCGGGTCCAAGGGCTGCACAGTACGCCGATTTTTGGGCCCAACCGTCAGCTTTTGGGCATGTGTCAGCTTATGCTTTCGAGGCCACGTTCCGGTTTCCGCTCAGCGACCACTTCGCTCGCAATTTTGGCCTGCGTCGCAGGCTGCAGCGGCCCGAGCGCCTTCGACTCCCAAGATCCGGCGGCCTCTCGGCTCAAGCCGGAAAATGGTGGAGTTGTCGCAGATCCCCTGGATTATTCGCGGGTTCCGGTACCCCCGGCGGACGGGCCGCAGCTGCTGCCCATCGCCATGACCGTGGCCGTGATGCGGAAGCCCGACCCCAAGGCCGAAACATTGGGCTACCTGCGCATCGGCGCCCGCGTTGCCCGGTCCGAGAAACCGATCGGCAACGAGGGCTGCCCGGACGGCTGGTACGCGATTCGCCCGGCGGGTTTCGTGTGCGCCGGCCAGAACGCGACGCTCAAGCTCGACCACCCGCTGTCCCGGGCGATTCAAGTCGAGCCGGATCGCACGAAGCCGATGCCTTACAAGTACGCGTTCCTGCGTTCGATCGCGCCGAACTACATGCGTGTGCCGAGCAAGTCCGAGCAGTTCGAGTACGAGATGCGGCTCGAGCGGCACTTACGTAACTGGACGAAGCTGCACCACAAATGGGACGCGCTCGATGTGGGCGCGAACGACGTGCCGCTGGACGCAAACGGCATCGCCCTCGGTGGGATCCCGGAGCAGGCACGCCCGATGGATGAGAACGTGCGCTTCGGCGGCAACGGCGACGACCAAGTTCCCTGGTGGCTCCAGGGCGAGCGTCGCATTCCGAACATTTCGAGCTTCAAGGCGCCGAGCTTCGCGGTCATCGCCGATCGCTTGAAGCGCCACGCGGGCGTCTCGCTGATCGGGACGTTCGTGGCCGGGCCCGAAGCTCAGCATCGGCGCTTTGCCATCGCTACGGACGCGCGCTTGATCCCGGCCGACAAGCTCAAGGCTGAGTCGGGCTCGCCATTTCACGGCGTGGACATCAAATCAGTCGGTTTGCCCGTGGCTTTTGCCCAGAAGGACGGCACCAGCTACTACGATCTCAGCGGAGGCTCGGCCGTGCCCGGCGAGGCGATCCCAGGTCGCGGCTTCGTCTCGCTCTCCGGAAATATCAAAGAGCTCGGCGGGGAGCGCTTCGTCCAAGCCCGCTCGGGTCAATGGCTGAAAAGCGCCGAGCTACGCACGGCCGCCAAGGCCAGCCGTCTGCCCGCCTGGGCGAACAAGAAAGCCAAATGGATCGAAATCTCGATCGTCAATCAGACGCTGGTGCTGTGGGAGGGCGACGTTCCGGTGTACGCGACGTTGGTCTCGAGCGGGCGCGACGGCCTGGGCGATCCGCAGAAGACACTCAGCACGCCGACGGGCACCTTTCGCATCTATCAAAAACACATCACGACCACGATGGACTCGAGCGTCGCCGATCACGAGTTCGAGCTGCGCGACGTGCCGTGGGTGATGTACTTCAAGAGCGGCTACGCGCTGCACGCATCCTATTGGCACGACGATTTCGGTCACGTGCGCTCACACGGCTGCGTGAACATGTCGCCCATCGATGCGCGTCGCACCTTCTTCTGGTCCGCGCCCGACGTGCCCGAGCATTGGCACGCCGCCTATGTCGGCGAGGGCCAGGAGCAAGGCACCATCGTGTACATCCACGCCTGAGCTCTGTTTCTCCCCGTGAACGACGACGACAAATCGAAGCGCGCTCGCAGTCCAGCGACCCACCTTGCGGGACGCTCGGTTTCCGCCGCGGGACATCCGACGAAAACGGCAGGGACTCCAGCCGCGCTCTGAAGGCCCGCTCGCGCAGAAACTATACTGTGCGAACACAGTATAGTTTCTGCGCGAGACGATCGTTCTCGCGCGATCGTGCGCCACGAGCGCTTCGCGCGGGCTCTCACTGAATCGTGAAGCTCTTGCTCACCGTCACTGGGTCACCCGAGAAGGGCGGCACCTTCGCCGCGCGGAAGATGCGCGCAACGCAGCCGCCCACCTCGGTTCCGGCTAGGTCACCCGCCACGCTGGTCGCGGTGGCGCGACCGCTCGGTGCAAAGGTGACCGAGACCTTGCCGGATCCGGTTGGCCCGTCGGGTTTCTTGCAGCTGCCGGCGCTCGCGGCCGCAGCGCCGAGCGCGGCAACCGCTGCATTCTTGTCGAAGGCAGCTGCTTCTGGCGTCGCGGCTGGCGCTGCTGCGGCTGGCGCTGCTGCGGCTGGCGCGTCCGGTGCCTTCGCGGCGGCGGCAGGTTCAGCTGGCTTACTGGCAGCAGCGGGAGTGGCGGGCGTTGCGGCTGCTCCGGGGGCGATCGCTTTCGTGCCGGCGGCGCCGGCCGTCGCAGCGATCGCTTCGGTGCTGGCTGCGGGAACGGCACTGCTGGCACCGCTGGCACTGGTTGCGGGAGCGGCGCTGGCTGCCGGAGCTTCGCTGGCCGCGGGCGCGGCGTTCGCGCTGGGCGCACCCGTGACGAGCGGTTCGGCAGACGCGCGCGCTTGCGTTTCAGCGCTGGGCGCGCTCGCAACGGCGTCGTCGGTCGTGGGCTGCTTCTTCATCATCACGAAGGCAACGGCAGCGGCTGCCGCGATGGCTATGAATCCGACGATCAAGATCACGCCGCCGCGGCCCTTGTTGCCCGTTGCATTCGGCGCCGCCAGTGGATCGCCGGAATCGACCGGTTTCACGACCTTGGAAACCGGTTTCGTGAAGTCCGGAGCGGCCAGCGCACCGAGCCCGCTGCTACCCAAGTTCATCAATGGGTCCGACGCGCTTTCGCCGAACAGCGCTTCATTGGCCGCCCGTTCCTTCTCTTTCTCTTTCTCTTGGGTCTTGCTCGTTTTGGGCTCGGACTTGGTCAGCGCGTCGAGCGAAAACAGCACCGAGCTCTCGTTGCGCGCCCCAGTCAGCTTGTGCCCTCGCTCGTCACTCGAACCGAGGTCGAGCGAGACGTCGCCTTCGCTGCCTGCTTCTGACACGCTGCCAAAGAGATCGACTGCGCCGGCGCGCCTTTCGACCCGGCGCGCCGCGCTGGGCTTGTCGATCAGGGGCTGTTCCGCGGCGGGCGCCGCAGCACTCGGCTCAGCGACAGGCGCCGCAGCGACGGGTGCCGCTGCGACAGGGGCCGCAACGACGGGGGCCGCGGCGGATGCTGCGATGGCTGCGGCAAAGCTCGGATCATCGAGCGGGGAGCGCACGACCAAGGTGGCTTCGTCCTCCGCGGCGGCGAAAGCCGCGCCTGGGGCCCGGGGCGCGACGTTCTTTGCGCGAAATGCGGCGGCGAGCTCGGGTACGTCGAAGGGCGACAGCCAATCGGCCATGCCGTCTTTCCACACCAACGCTTCGTCGTCGATCTTGCCCGCGCTGTACAGCTCGACGATCTGAGCGACCGTGTGCGGGTGCTGGCGGTCGTCCGTGAAGCCGACGATGTACATGGCTTCGGCGGCTGCGGGTGCCGGCTTGGCCTGAGCCGCCTTTGGAGCTTCGCCGGCCTTCGCTGGCGAGCTGACCGGAACGGGTGCGGCCGTCGGCGAAGACGCAGCGGCCTTCGCCGGGCCCGGCGCTGCCGGCTTCGGCCCGCCATCGTTCGTGTCCACGGCGCCGGTGCCGTCCACGACGATGTTGGTCCCGCAGTGCTTGCAGGTGATGCGGACTTTTTTCCCGCGAACTTTCTCGTCCGGAACCGCGTATTTCGCCGGACAGCCGGTGCAGGTCACATTCATCGCTTACGTCCAACGCCCGCAAATGTGGCGGCTAGGGTCACCCAAACGCCAGAATTACCACGGCTTTTTGGCGCTGCCTACGGCGGAATCCGGGCCCTTCCTGCGAGCTTTGTCGGCCTCGCGCCTGAGGCCGCGCCTGGGCCGCGCTTAGGCCGCGCCGGAGGCCGAGATCCCCGGGCCGGCACGCCAGCCAAAAGACTGACAGACTCCGGCTCGGGCATGTCGATCGGGCACCTTCTACGGGCGGCGGGCGTCACGCTTCGCATCAGCGTTCCGACGCTGTTCGACGCGCTCTTGGGTCGCCTGACTGCGGAGGTTTGCGACGCCCGGCTCGACTGGTGGTCGAAGCGCCTGCTCGAGCAGGCCAAAGTCTCGCTCCAGGTGAGCGGCATCGAACACGCCGGCGGAGCGAGGCAAGGCGCGATCCCCGGAGCGGGAAAGTCCTTCGTCGTGATGTCGAATCACCAATCCTTGTACGACATCCCAGCGCTTTACCAGAGCTTGCCGCTGCGCTTGCGGATGGTGGCCAAAGCGGAGCTGTTCAAAATTCCGATCTGGGCTCAGGCCATGCGCGTGGCTGGCTTCGTCGAGCTCGACCGTTCGGCGCGCGAGCGAGCGATCGCGAGTCTGGAACGCGCCAAGGCCGCGCTGGCTCAGGGCACGAGCATCTGGATCGCGCCAGAAGGCACGCGCAGCCGTGACGGCTCACTCGGAGCGTTCAAGCTCGGGGGCTTTCACCTTGCCGCCGGCGCGGGCGCGCTGATCTTGCCGGTCAGCGTGGCCGGGACGCGCTCGATCTTGCCGGCCAAGGGAGCGCGCGTCGTGGCCGGCGCGATCGTGCGCGTGACGGTCCACCCGCCGATCGATCCGGCAGCGTACGGTAGCGAAGTGAACGACGCGCTCGTGCACGCGGTCAGGAGCGCGATCGAGAGCGCGCTCGACTGAATCGCTTCAGACTTTGCACCACACGCGCACCACGAGCGCACCCTTGACGGTCCACGGGGTCACGTCCACGCGCTCCACTTGGGCCATGTCTTTGCCTGGTAAACGCTGCAACAAGTGAGCTTCGACAAAGCGTCGACGTTGCTCTTCCGAGGCCAGACTCGCAGCGTCCGCCGCTTGCACGACGAACGTGAGCATCTCGAAAATCGCCAGCGCGGCAGGCTGGGGAGCCGGGCTCGCTGTCACGGCGGGCGCGCGGCTGGGCGTTTTCGCGCCAGGCGCGTTGGAAATGCGGTCGCCGTAGTCGAGCGTGGCTTGCACGCTGCGCATGGGACGCGCCATATCCGTGATCAGCGCCAGCGTTTCACGGCCAGCAGGACCCTCGACTACGGACACTTCGGGACCGTCGTCATCGATGTTCGCGTGAGAGCGCCCGCGCAGCACGAGCTCCTCGGTGATCGCTGCCATGGTCTCGTGACCGGCGGGCGAGTACCTCACCTGGAGCTCGGGCTGGGAGGCCTCGGGCGGCCTTGGGGGACTGGGACGGGGTGACTTACTTTTGCGAGAAACTCGTGAGGTCAAAACCCTTCGAGCCTTGCACGACCCAGCGTGTGGGTGCCACGGACCGCGGCAACCACCGGCAAAAATGCGGTAAATTCAAGGAGATCGTTACGGTAGCTCGGAGCGACCCATCAAGAACTGATCGACGTTGCGCGCGGCCTTGCGGCCCTCGGCGATGGCCCAGACCACCAGTGATTGTCCACGCTGACAGTCGCCCGCCGCGAAGATACCCGGGATGCTGGTCATGAACTGTGGGTCGACCTCGATGTTGCCGCGGCGATCGAGCTTCAGTTCCAGATCCGTCACGATGCCGGGGTGCTCGGGATGCACGAAGCCCATGGCCAAGAGCACCAGATCCGCCGGCAGCTCGAACTCGCTGCCCGAGACGCGCTCGAAGCGGCCGCCCTTGAATTCGACGCGCACGCAGTGAAGCTTCTCGACCTTGCCGTTGCCACTGACGCGCTCGGTGGACACGCTCCAGTCGCGTTTTCCGCCTTCTTCGTGCGAAGACGAGGTGCGGAGCTGCAGCGGCCAGAGCGGCCAAGGCGTCGACGAGGCGCGCTCTTCGGGAGGGCGCGGCATGATCTCGAAGCTCGTCACGCTGAGCGCGCCTTGGCGATGGGAGGTGCCGATGCAATCACTGCCGGTATCGCCGCCACCGATCACAATCACGTTCTTGCCCGTGGCCAAGATGGCTTCCGAGTCAGGCACGGGTAGCCCCGCGACGCGGCGGTTCTGCTGCGTCAGGAAGTCCATGGCGTAGTGAATGCCGGGCAGCTCGCGGCCCGGAACTTCCAGATCGCGCGCATGGCGTGAGCCGATGGTGAGCACGGTCGCGTCGAAGTCCTTTTTCAAGTCGTGCGCGGTCAGGGTACGGCCGACGTCGACGTTGGTCTTGAACACGACACCTTCGGCGGTCATCTGCTCGATACGACGCTCGACCAGCGACTTTTCCATCTTGAAATCGGGGATGCCGTAGGTGAGCAGGCCCCCGATGCGATCGTCCTTCTCGAACAACGTGACGTCGTGGCCGGCGCGCGCCAATTGCTGGGCCGCTGCCATCCCCGCGGGCCCGGAGCCCACGACGGCGATCTTCTTGCCGGTTCGGGTTTTGGCGAGCACTGGCTTGACCAAACCCTCTTCGAAGGCTCGGTCGATGATCGAACGCTCGATCAACTTGATACTGACCGGGTCTTCGTTGATGCCGAGCACGCAAGCGGCCTCGCACGGAGCCGGGCAAACTCGGCCCGTGAACTCTGGGAAGTTGTTGGTGGCGTGCAGCGAGGCGATCGCAAGCTCAGGCTTGTTCTTGTACGCGTGGTCGTTCCAATCGGGGATCAAGTTCCCGAGCGGGCAGCCCGTATTGCAGAACGGGATCCCGCAGTCCATGCAGCGCGCGCCCTGTGCGGCGAGCGTCTCCTGCACGATCGGCAGCTCGAACTCACGGTAGTCTTTGACGCGCTCGCGTGCCGGGCGTTTCGACGGGTCGACCCGTTCAATTTCAAGAAATCCGGTGATTTTTCCCACGACTTTTCACTCTCGACGTTGAGTCACAAGCAACACGGCAATACGACGACTAGGCGGCTAAACACGATGCAGCGTTCATTCGGCGGTAGCGCCGGGCTGTAACACGGGCAGGCTCTGGCTCGACGCCGCCTTTTCGCGTTTGGCCATTTCAGCGAGCACTCGGCGGTACTCGGTCGGAACGACCTTCACGAAGCGAGTCTGCGCGGTTTCCCAGTTGGCCAGCAGCTCGGCTGCCTTCGGGCTGCCCGTTCGCGCATGGTGCTCTTCGAGCAACTTCGCGACGAACAGCGCGTCCTCTGGGGCGAGGGCTTCGAGCTCGACCATGCCAAGGTTACAGCGCACTTTGAAATCCGAGGCTTCGTCCAACACGTAGGCGAGGCCACCGCTCATGCCGGCCGCGAAGTTCCGGCCGGTGCGACCCAGCACGAGCACGTGTCCGCCGGTCATGTACTCACAGCCGTGGTCACCCACGCCCTCGACGACCGCGGTGGCACCGCTGTTGCGAACGCCGAAGCGCTCACCGCCGCGACCGTTGAAGAACGCTCGACCGCTGGTCGCGCCATACAGCGCGGTGTTGCCGACGATCACGTTCTGTTCGGCGTGGAACTCGACGCCGACGCCGCGCGGCGGGCGAATCGCCAGGATGCCGCCAGACATGCCCTTACCGACGTAGTCGTTGGCTTCGCCCTCGAGACTGAGCGTCATGCCGCGGGTGACCCAAGCGCCGAAGCTTTGTCCTGCGGAGCCGGTGAAGTGCAGATCGATCGTGCCCTCGGGCAGGCCTTCCTGACCGAAGCGGCGCGCGACTTCGCCCGCCAGCATGCCGCCGATGGTGCGGTGTGCGTTGCGCACGGGCACATCGAGCCGCACGTGCTCGCGCCGTTCGAGCGCCGCTTTCAGGCGCTCGATCAGCATCACGTCGAGCGTCGCGCTCAGGCCATGGTCTTGCTCGATGGTCTTGCTCACCTCGACGCCGGGCTTGGCGGCGGCCGGCATCAGCACGTCCGAGAAGTCGAGCTTGGAGGCCTTCCAATGCGTGACGTTGGTTCGCTGCCGAATACGGTCGACCTGTCCGACCATCTCCTTGATGGTGCGGAAACCGAGCGAGGCCATGATCTCGCGCGCCTCTTCGGCGACGTAGAACATGAAACGCACGACGTGCTCGGGTTGCCCGTTGAACTTGGCGCGCAGCACCGGATCTTGCGTGGCGATGCCCACCGGACAGGTGTTGAGGTGGCACTTCCTCATCATGATGCAGCCGCTGGCGACCAGCGGAGCCGTGGCGAAGCCGAACTCTTCCGCGCCCAGCAGCGCCGCGAACACGACGTCGCGACCGGTGCGCATTTGCCCGTCCGCCTGCAGAAACACGCGGCTGCGCAGGTCGTTCTTGACCAGCACCTGGTGCGTCTCGGCGAGCCCGATCTCCCAGGGCACACCGGCGTGCTTGATCGAGGTCAAGGGCGAGGCGCCCGTGCCGCCGTCGTGGCCGGCGATCAAGATCACGTCCGCGTGAGCCTTGGCCACGCCGGCGGCGACCGTGCCCACGCCAGCCTCGGCCACCAGCTTGACGCTGATGCGCGCGCGCGGGTTGACCATCTTCAGATCGAAGATCAGCTGCGCCAAGTCTTCGATCGAGTAGATGTCGTGATGTGGGGGAGGCGAAATCAACGTCACGCCCGGCGTGGAGTGGCGCGTCTTGGCGATGATCGCGTCGACCTTGTGACCGGGCAGCTCGCCGCCTTCGCCGGGCTTGGCGCCCTGCGCGACCTTGATCTGCAGCTCGTCACAGTTGACCAGGTAGTAGGTGGTCACACCGAAACGCCCGGAGGCCACTTGCTTGATCGCGCTGCGCCGCGAATCGCCGTTGGGGTCGAGCTGGTAGCGTTCGTCGCGTTCGCCGCCTTCACCCGTGTTGCTCTTGCCGCCGATGCGGTTCATGGCGATCGCCAGGGTCTCGTGCGCCTCACCGCTGATCGAGCCGAAGCTCATCGCTCCGGTGGCGAAGCGCTTCACGATCTCCGTGGCGGGCTCGACCTCGTCGATCGGGATCGACTTGTCGGTCTCCACGAGCTCCCACATGCCGCGCAGGGTGATGAGCCCCATGGTCGAGATCTGTGAATTGATCAGCGCGGCGTACTCTTTGTAGCTCTTCACGTCGTCCATGCGCACGGCGCGTTGCAACGCGGCGACCGTGCCTGGGTTCCACAAGTGCCGCTCGCCCTGGGCGCGGTACGCGTACTGACCACCGATATCGAGCATCGGCGAAGCTTCGGTGATCTTCGGGTAGCTGCGCTCGTGGCGCAGCCGGCACTCTTCGGCCAACACGTCGATGTCGATGCCGGAGATGCGCGAAGAAGTGCCGGTGAAGTAGGTGTCGATCACCTCGGGCGAGAGCCCGATGGCTTCGAAAATCTGCGCGCCCTGGTAACTTTGCAGGGTGCTGATGCCCATCTTGCTCATCACCTTGAGCAAGCCCTTGTTGATCGACTTGATGTACTTGGCTTGCGCGGCTTCCGGGTCCTTGAGGTTCGGGAAGGTGCCCTCGCGCACCATTTGGCTCACCGTTTCGAGCGCCAGGTAGGGATTGATGGCGCCCGCGCCGTAGCCCAGGAGCAACGCGAAGTGATGCACCTCGCGTGCGTCGCCGGCTTCGACGATGATGCCGATCTTCATGCGTGTGCCGTTGCGCATCAGGTGGTGATGCACGGCGCCCGTGGCCAGCAAGCTCGGCACCGGGGCCATGGCTTCGTTCGAGCCACGGTCGCTCAGGATGACCAAGCCGTGGCCGTTGAGCACGGCCAGCGAAGCTTGACGACAGAGCTCGTCGATCGCCGACTTCAGACCCTCGCCGCCTTCGTCGACGGGGTACAGCATCGGGATGGTGGGCGGCTGACGGACCTGCTGCAGGTGCGTTTCACGCAGCTTCGCGAGATCCATGTTGGTCAGGATCGGATGCGGCAGCTCCAGCATCTGCGCCTGGTCGGGCAGCTCGAACAGGATGTTGCCTTCGCCGCCGATGTACGCCTTCAGGCTCATCACCAGCTCTTCGCGGATCGGATCGATCGCGGGATTGGTGACCTGCGCAAAGTGCTGCTTGAAGTAGTTGAACAAAAGCTGTGGCCGGTCGCTGAGCACGGCCAGCGGCGTGTCGGTACCCATCGAGCCGCGCGGCTCGTCGCCGTTTTGGGCCATGGGCGCCATCAAGAAGCCCAGGTCTTCTTGCGTGTAGCCGAAGGTCTTCTGGCGCTGCACGAGCGAAGCCAATTCACGCCGGGTGGCGCTGGGCGGAGAGGCATCGATATCGGCCAGCGAGATCTTGTTTTCGCTCAGCCACTTGCCGTAAGGGCGGCCCTTGCACACGGCATCCTTGATCTCTTCGTCCTCGACGATGCGACCGAGCTCGGTGTCGACCAGGAACATGCGCCCGGGCTCGAGCCGCCCTTTGCGCAAGATGTTGCCCGGCTCGAACTCCAACACGGTCTCCGAGGCCAGCACGACCAGGCCGTCCTTGGTGATCGTGTAGCGGGCGGGGCGCAGGCCGTTGCGGTCCAGCATGCCGCCGATGCGCTTGCCGTCCGTGAACGCCAAGGCCGCGGGGCCGTCCCAGGGTTCGACCAAGCACGAGTGATACTCGTAGAACTCACGCTTGTGCGCGGGCATGAGCTCGTCGTTCTGCCAAGCCTCCGGCACCAGCATCATCATCACGTGGGGCAAGCTGCGGCCCGCGTGCAACAGCAGCTCCGTCACGTTGTCGAGCGTCGCCGAATCGCTGCCGCCCGGGGTGATCGTGGGCAAGATGTGGCGCACGTCCTCGCCGAACACTTCACCGTTGAACAGCTGCTCGCGCGCTGCCATCCAGGCGGCGTTGCCGCGCACGGTGTTGATCTCACCGTTGTGGGCCAGGGTGCGGAAGGGCTGCGCGAGCTCCCAGGTCGGGAAGGTGTTGGTGCTGAAGCGCTGGTGCACCATCGCCAGGGCACTCACCATCCGCTCGTCTTTGAGCTCGACGTAGAACTCCGCGAGCTGCTCGGCCAAGAGCAGACCCTTGTAGATGATGGTGCGGCACGAGAGGCTCGGGATGTAGAAGGAGCCCTTACCCGCGAGCGAGGTCTCGCGCACGGTCCGTTCCGCCCATTTGCGGATCACGAACAGCTTGCGCTCGAAGGTGGCTTCGTCTTCGCAGGTCGAGCCGATGAACACTTGGCGGATCACCGGCGCGCTCTCGCGTGCCGCGGGGCCGAGCACGCTCTCGTTCACGGTCACGTCGCGCCAGCCAATCAGGCGCTGACCGGTGCCGAAGATCTTGTCCTCCAAGATCTGCTGGCAGCGACGGCGCTCCTTGCGGTCGCGTGGCAAGAACACGCAGCCGACGCCGTACGTTCCTGCTTCCGGCAAGTCGATGTCGGCTTCATCACACGCGTGCCGGAAGAACGCGTCTGGCACCTGTAAGATGATGCCCGCACCGTCACCCGTCAGCGGATCACAGCCGGTCGCGCCGCGATGCACGAGGTTGAGCAGGATATCGATGCCCTTCTTGACGATATCGTGCGAGGCCTCACCCTTGATGTTGGCCACGAAACCAACGCCGCAGGCGTCGTGTTCGAATTTCGGGTCGTAAAGTCCTGAGCGAGGCGGAAGTGTCATTTCGGTGGCTCGATGTCGGGGAGTGAGTTGAAAGGTGGGGGGGCCCACCCGAGGGGTGCTGCGCGAGGTCTGTGAAGTCTCTAAAGGGGCCTGAGAGGAAGCGGACCTGGCAGACCGCGAGTATATGGCGATCGCGGGGCCGGGACAGGCGAAGCTACGCTAATTTTCTGCCATAAATTAACGCGCTGCGCAACAGGTCTGGCGGCCGGGGAGCCCAGTGCAGCTCGCGAAATCTACTCGACTTTTTGCGGTTACGTTGACGACCTGTCTAATGACGATTTCGCCATTTTTCAAGCCCCGAGCGGCCGGCTAATCGTTTTGTTGGTCGTTGGGCCGCTCTGGGCCTGGACGGCTTCGGGCGTGGCAGGCCGAGACGAACCCACACTGCGCCTTGCGGCAAGCGGGCTCGGCGATGGGCGGCCACGAGTCGTGAAAGCGCGCCTCGATCAAGCGCGTGCCGAGCTCGAAGAAGTCGAACGCCGGAGGCGTCTGCCAGTCGGGCTCGTTGTTATCACCCAGCAGGTGTACGAGCCCGGTGCGAACGCGCTCAATCCCAAAATGGCGCTCCGCAGCCGCGCGATAGGCGGCAAGTTGAAACGAATAGCGATCGCCGTCGCCGCCGCGCGAGCGCTTGTAGTCGATGACGTCGATGCTGCCGTCCGCGCGTTCAATCACGAGATCGAGCGTGGCCTTGAGCACCACGGTTGCGGACAGCAGCTCCGGATCCGGCGCGTCGATCCTCGGGCGGAGCGCGAACAGCTCCAGTTGGCCGGGCGCCACGCGCCGGCCTCGCGTGCGAGCGCTGCTCTCGGGCACGCGTGCCGGCGCCGGCGCGCTCAGAAAGGGGATACCCAGCGAAAGCTCGCGCCGAATGCGCGAACCGTCTTCCCTGACGGAACGCGCGTACGGGCCCGCCAAGAAGCGAGCGATGCCGCTCGCGGTGCCTTCGCTCGATTCGCCATCGGGCTGCAAGCCCTCGCGCGCGAGGGCCGCCAAGATTTCTGCGGGGTCGACGGCGGTTCCCCAACGTTCGCTCGGGAAGCTCTCCAAGACGCGATGCGCGGCACTGCCCAGGGCGCGCGGATCCTCGCCGCTCGCACGAGCCACGCGCGCTCCGGCGCGAGGCTCGGCGAGGCTCCACAAATGGGCCAGCTCGAAACGTCGCGCGCAGATCGCGAAGTCCGACAGCGCCGTCACGCCGATCGTGGCCAGGGTGACGCGCGGGCGAGCCGGGCGCATGGGGGGTGGCGCGGGGGGCGTGTCGTTCGGGGTGGCGACGAAGGGCAGCTCGCCGAACAGGCGGTGCGCTGCGACACGGGTGAGCCCTGGGATTTCGTCGAGCCGCGCGGAAGCGTCGACGATCGATGCGGCCAGTGAGTCCGCGCGCAACTTGCCGGCGGGCAAGACGATGGCCAGGTGCTGGCGCGCGCGGGTCAGCGCGACATACGAAAGCCGCTGTCGCTCCGCGCGAGCGCGCGCCAGTGAATCCTCCGAGGCTCGACGGGACAGGGGCGTGGCCAGACTGCCCGCATCGGTCACGTGGCGAATCACCAGCGAGGTTTCGTGCTCGCCACGCAGCAGCCCGATCGGTGCGGAGCTCGGACGCTCCCAAGAGCCCGTGTCCAGTACGATCGTGGTCGGAAAGGCCAGGCCCTTGCTGCCGTGGATGGTCAGCAGTCGCACCGCGTCGTCGTCGTCTGCGAAGACCGCGGCTTCTGCTTCGTCGGTCTCGTTGGCAATCTGACGTTCCAGCCAGCGCACGAAGCTTTGCAGACTTCCGCCTTGGCGTGCCGCGATTTCCAGCAGGCGTTCGACGTTGCCGAAGCGGGTGCGTCCGCGTGGCAGCAGCGAATACAGCGCTTCGAGTTGGAAGCGATCGGCGATCAGCGAAAGTGCGTCGCGCGGCGACAGGCGCGGCGCGACCTGGCCGATCTCGAGCAGTCGCTCACGCAGCGTGCTCAGCGCCTCGTGCTCGAGCGGATCGCTCAGCCGGGTCACGCTCCAATCGCGCACCGGGTCGAGCCCGCGCCGTGGCGTGCACAGCTCCGCCAGGGCGCGGTCGCTGAGCCCGCCCAGCGGACCGCGCGCGAGCACGGCCAGCGCATGGCGATTGCCCGGATCGATCTGCAGGCGCAAGGCGGCGAATAGATCGCGCACCTCGGGCGTGGCGTACAGCGCGCGCCCCGCTACCACGAATGGAATATTGAGCCGGTCGAGCGCTAGCTCGAGCATGGGTAAGGTGGCGCGCCGGCGCGCTAGGATGGCAATCTCCGAGAAACGCGTGCCCGTGCGCGCGACCTGCGCGCACAATCCGGCGGCCGCGAACGCGCTGCGCAGCGTGCCCTCGGCTTGGCGCAGCAAGGCAGGCGCGTGAGGATCCTCCGGTGGCGAGCCATCGTCTTCGACGATCGTCACCGTGCCGGGCGGGGCTGCTTCGGAGCCAGAGGGCAGGGACAAAGCTTCTGCGGGCGTGTAACGGATCTCGAACGCGCGCTCGGGGCGTTCATTGAAGTCTGCGCTGGCGATGGTGTTCACCGCGTCGATGATCGCGCGCGTGGAACGATAGTTCGCGGTCAGGGTGTGAAACTCGGCGACTGGGGCCGAGCTCGGAAGCACGCCCTGCAGCTCCAGCTGCTCGGCGGCGGGCGCGCCCGCCAATTCCGCCGCCAGCTGCGCGAAGACCGAGACTTCCGCGCCGCGAAAGGCATAGATCGACTGCTTGCGGTCACCGACCACGACCAAGCCGCGGGGCATGATGTCTTGCGCTGCCGGCACCTGACCCGGCTTTCGCCGAGCGATCGAGCTCGGTCGCTCACGCAGCAATAACAGCAGGTCGCGCTGGACGCGACTCGTGTCTTGAAACTCGTCGACCAGCAAAACTTCGGTCTTCTGGCTCGCGCTTCGGGCAAGGCTCGGTTGGTCGCGCAGGCCATCGCGGGCCAGCCGCAGCACGTCACCAAAACCGAGCGTGCCCTCAGTGCGACGCCGCTCGCTCAGCGTGCGCTGAATCTTCGACAGCAGCTCGCTCGCCCCGCGTGCGTCGGCGTCCAGCTGCTCGGCGCGCTCGGCATGCTCGACCAGCGCCTCCAGGCGCTCGCGCTTGGTGCCGCCTGACAGGCCCTCTTGAAACTGCACGTAAGCCGCCCAGAACGGCAAGGCTTTGAGAGTATTGCTGGCGCGTACCGAAGATAGCTCCACGAGCGCGAGTCGGAGCGCGGCGAAATCGCCGGCCTCGAGCGCGCTCAGCGCCGCGCGCGAAGGTCCGCTGAGCGCAGACGGCTCAGCGTGTGCGATGCTCTGGCAGATCGCGCCCAGCGCTGCGAGCTGACGTTTGGCGTCGGCCACGTGATCGCCCGTCGAAAGCGCTTCTGCGGCCAAGCCTTCCTCGTCCAGGCGCGAGAGCAGCAACGTGATCTCGTTGCGCGCGCGGTCGAGCCCGTAGCAGGAGTCGAGCAGGCGTGAGGTGGCGGTCGATAGCTCGCCGCTGAGCGCCTCGTCGAGCACGTCGTCGATGCTGCGCTCAGCGTCCAAGAACGCCTGCTCTTCATCGAGGATCGTGAAATTGGGCGACAAACCGAGCTCCAGGGCGTGTCGACGCAGAATGCCCGTCGCCAAACCGTGCAGCGTGTCGATGGTGGCGCGCGGGAGCTCCTCGAGCACGCGCCGGGCCCGAGCGCACAGCTCTTTTTCGCTGATACCGCGTTCCAGCGCCAGCGCCGATAGTGAGTCTCGAGCGAGGGTCTCTGGCTGCGACAGTAGCCGGAGGCGAAGCTCCAGACGCTCGCGGATTTCGGCCGCCGCCGCGCGTGAGAAGGTGGTGGCCACGATGCGATCGCTTCCGACTTGCTTGCCGTCTCGAGCGAGCCCGAGCGCGAACGCGAGGTAGATGCCCGTGAGCAGCTGGGTCTTGCCGGTGCCCGCGCTGGCGGCAATCACCGCGTTCCGTTCCAGACCGGGCAGGCTCATTCGTCCGCCTCGTGGGGCGCGGAAAGGGGCCTGCGGCAGATGTCACGGGCATCGCAGCGCGTGCACGATCCGGGCAGCGCGGGTCGCGCCGGGATCCGTCCGCTGCGCAGCGAGAGGATCAGCTCTTGTGCGCGAAGCAGCTTGCTCTCGATCGCGCTCTCGCTCGGTTCGCTGTCTTCGACCGCGGCCCGCCACTCGGGCTTGCGCCGCTGCAGACTCAAATAGCCCGAGCTGACTCGCGTTGCCCGGTACTCCTCGGCCACCTTTCGGGCGTAGATCCAGGGCTGGAGCAGCTGCTCGCCGTGCTCACCGGTGAGCCGCACCGTCCCGGTCTTGTAGTCGATGATGCGGATGGCAGTGCCGTCGCTGTTGCTGTCGATGCGATCGATGCGACCCGAGACGAAGTATTCCCCGACCGCGAGAGCAGACCAGGCTTCGCCGCTGCCGAACGCGCGTTCGGCCTCGGCGAACCAGATGCCGTCGCTGTTGGCGAACGACCAGCGGAGCAGCGCTGCCACGTCGTCGAGCGCCGCATTCAACGCCGCTCCGCGCAGGTTGCTGCTCACTTGCTCGCGCAAAAACGTTTCGGCGCGCTGTAGGGCCTCGCGTTCGAGCTCGCTCGGATCGCGCGTGCCGAAGCTCGCGCGCGTGCCACTGAGAGCGGCGGCGAGCGCCTCGTGAATCAAGATCCCGCGTTCGCGCGCGCTGAGCCCGTCTCCCACCGCGTCCTCCTGGCTGGCACGCAGGACCAAGCCGGAAAATCCCAGAAAACCGCAGCGCGCGTAGCGCTCCAGCTGCGTGAGCGCGAGCGGCCGGCCTTCCTCCCCACCCACCCAGTGCGCGAGCGAGCCGGCACTGCCGTTGCTGAGGTCGAGCGGCGAATCCGGATCGGCGTAGAAGTCGTGGCGCCTCACTTCCAGCGCCGCGCGGGCCCGCACTTCGGCGCTGGGCGTGGCCATGGCCAGCACGCGTCGCGCGCCCGGGTCGAGCGGAGAGGCCGGCTCGACCAGGCACTCGTCAGGGGTCAAGTTCATCACTAGCCGGCTCGCGCCGCTGCCGCCGCGGGCGTCACGCTTGGCCCACGTCACGACCGATTGCTGCGCGCGGGACAAGGCGCAAGCGAGCGCGAATCGGGTGAACGACGCGCGCTCGGCGGCCGTCCGGGGACGCCGCCGCATGGGCAACTGCTCGACCAGATCGGGATCGAGCACGCTATCGGAGCTCGAGCTTTGCCAGTCGAGCGTCGTGGATGCGGCGCGACACACGATCAACAGATCCCAATCCAAACCAGCGACCTCTGCCGGTCCGGCGATGCGCAGCGTGCCCGCACGACCGGCACCTTGGCTCGGCCCGACCGAGGCCAAAGCGACCGCGAATTCTGCCTGGAAATCGGCGAGCGCCAAGCGTTCCTCGGAGGCATTCAAGAGCTCGGCGGCGCTCACCACGCGCTCCAGCGCGAGATCGATGGCGCGGCCGGCGCGCGCGTTCTGGCCCAGCGCAGCGAGCGGCGCGTGATCGTCGAGCTGGGCGTAGGCGATGGCCTGCGAAAGGCCGCGACGCGAGGCCGTGAGCAGGCCGAGCTCCGCGAACAGCGCGCGCGCGCGATCGCGAAACTCGCGGCGCGTGCTCGGCTCGCGCAATTGCTGGAAGCGAGCGAGCAAGCCCGAGAGCACGAGCTGCGCGAGCTGGATTGCTTCGAGCTCGCGCTCACGCTGTGGCGCGCAGCGCCGCCGTTCGGTCTCGAGCGCGGCGAGCAGCTCACGTCCCGTGCGATCGACGCGCACGGGCAGGCGCGCGATCACGTCCACGAAGGCCAGGGACACGGACTTGCGGTCGCCGAGCAGCGAGCGGAGCTCCAGATCCGGCACGCGCAGCACGTCGACCAGCGGGTCGCGCAGCAGCGGACCTTGCGCCAAGCGCAGCAACGTAAGCGCGGCGTGGGCCTCCGGCGCGGAGCTCGCTGGCCGAGCCCAGGCCTCGCTGAAGGGCAATCGGGCGGCGGTGAGCTCGGCACGCAGCGGCTCGAGGAAGGCGTCCGCTGCATCCACCGGCACGATCGCGATGCGATCGAGGGCCGTGCCCTGCGCCAGGGCGTCGAGCACGCTGCGGGCGACCGCGCGCGCCTCACTCGCCTCGTGCGCGGCAGAGATCACCTGGGGCCTTCGTGCTCCCGGGCGCGCATCGACGAACTCCAGCTCCGGATGATCGAGCTCCTCCGCCCAGCGTTGCTCGAGACGGGTGGCGTGCTCTGCCACGGCAGCCTGCAGCGGCTCGCCCAGGAAATCGTGCACCGTGGGTAGCTCCAGCACGACACCGCGCGCGCCCTGGGCGCGCAGTTTTCGGTGCAGCGCCTCGAGCAATGCCAGATCGCCATTTTCCCAGCTCGATAGGCCGCGCACCCGCACGCAGTGCACGCCCTCCAATTCCGGGATCGAGTGCTCGGCCAACGCGCGCGCCGCCAGCCAGGCGCTTTCGCGATGATCGCGCAAGCGATACTCGCGCAGCCGTGCATCGCACTGTGAAAGCGCGGTCTCGAGCAGGCGACTGCGTGCGCCGTCGATGCGCGAGAGGTCGCTCGGCTGGGTGCCGGCTCGACGCAATTGCCCGAGCGCGTCGTCCAGGGCGATGGCCAGTGCCGCCGGCTGACCGCGCAGGGCCTTTTGGGTGAGCAGGCGCGTGCTCTCCGCCGTGGTCTCGCGAAGATCGGGCTCGCTGGCTTCGTTCAGCCGCAGCGCGAGATCTCGCAAGCTGAGCGCGCGCACGCCACGCGCCGCCTCGACTTCGGCGTGCCGCTCGCTGGGCACCAAGACGAGCTCGACTGGAGTCTGCGGCGGGCGCTTCACTGCCCGTGCGAGTAGCGGCGCCCGCCTACTCCGTCAAGGCGGGCCTGACATTATCGGTCAGCGGGTTTTGCGCTTCTCGGCTTCGTCGCGGGAACCTTCGACCGCCTTGGCCGCGGCGTAGCGCACCTCGGGCACGACCAGCGAATCGGGCACCGGCAAATTCGGCACGATCAAGAGCTCGAGCGCCACTTGCGTATTCGAATCGTCCAACTTCTTCAGCCGCCAGGTGGCGTCCAGGCGCTTCACGTTGCCCTTGATCATGTGACCGACCACCACCTCGCTACCGTCGACTTGCTTGATCGGCTCGAAGCGCACGACGGCCCAAACCTTGGCCGCCCCCTTGAGGATCGGCACCTGCAGGTAGACGTCGGTCTTGTCACCCGAGCGCCCGACGATTTGCGACTTTTCGAAGCGCGCCATGAAGCTCGCGTAGTTCTTGTAGTCCAGCACCACGGAGCGCACGAGGTCGACGGGGGCCTCCACGTTCACACGCGCAGCGCCGGCGTTCATGTCGGCGTAGGGCGTCTTGACGTTGAAGCGTGAGACTTCACGCCATTTCTCGCGCTCCGGGCCCGGCGCAGGAGCGGCGGCGACCGAAATCGTGCTGAGTAACGTGCAAGCCAAGAGGGCCGATGCACTCGCGCGGCTCATCCCACGGAGTGAGCCCAGGAAACCTTTTGAACCAGAAGCTTTGGGGTTTTTCATGGTGCGCTTTGCGGGGCGTGACACTTACCTCTACGGCAGGGAGCGGCCGAACCTTCCTTCGTGCTGCTCGAGCTGCTGTCTACAGCTCCGTCCACTCCCTCCCCATTGCATCGGCCGTGCCGTGCAGGGAGCCCCGCAATTTGATCGCAGATTGTAACGGTTTTTAGCCGGGCGCGGCCAAAATCTCGGGGCATTTTGCGGGCGGTGGGGTGGCGGCGCCGCCCCAGTGGCGCAAAAAGAACCACAGGATAGCGAACGCGCGTTTACGGTGCGTCTTCCACTGGAGCCATGGTGCACGTCCCCGAAAATTGCACCCCCTTGTCCATGAAGATTTCTGGCGAGTGCAGCGTGCCCGAAACTCGGGCCGGAACGTACAGCTCGATGGCGCGAGCCGCGCGCACGTTCCCTTGCACCACCCCACCCTTGATGATCACGGTGGCGACGTCGATCTGCGCGTCGACGTCGGCGCCGTCGCCGATGACCAAGGTGTCCGCGCTGCGAATTTCGCCCCGAAAGCTGCCGTCGATGCGTACACGACCCTCGAACTGCAATTTTCCTTCGAAATGCGTGCCCCGACCGAGGAGAGCGGTGATTTCGGTCGCGGGAAGGGGAGCCGGCATGGGGCCACCATAGCCAAAAAAAAGCGACGAGAGTAAGGTCCTCGCAGTCAGCGTGGCACTTAGGACGAATTCTTGGCTCGGGCGAGCGGCATTTTTGTGCTGTGCGCTGGTCACGGCCCGCCCACTCCACGCCCAGTCCGCGCGAGCACGCGAAACGCCGCGCGGGGTCAATGGCCCGAGCCCAGACGGCATCGAGCCGACCAACCTGGCTTGGCGCGATAGCTACTTTTATTGGGACAACGCCGTGACCGCCAGCACCATCGGCGTGGGCCAGAACTATCAGACACGCAATCCGTTCTACGAAATGACGTTCGGTTTTCGGCCCCGTTACTACTTCATCGACGACGACCGGGTTACCCTCAGCTTGCGCGCCGATCTGGGCCTCGTCAGCGAGCGCACGAACAGCGATACCACCACCAGCCAGGGTGAATGGTCGGCGACCGATTTCGAGCTCTCGGGCTCGTACACGAACATCGTACGCCAGAGCGAGGACGACCTGACCGAGCTCTCGATTCGCGTGCCGCGTTTGAGCTTTCCGACCTCCAAGGTGAGCCAAGACACCGGCAAAATCCTCGGTTTGGGCGTGAG
>Ga0247779_1000287_pt1 | contig 35946 bp, 43 predicted proteins | sample UWRJL221509R5_FD_179925 | JGI IMG/M metagenome (GOLD analysis project Ga0247779, IMG submission 179925) | Plant litter microbial communities from Arlington Agricultural Research Station in Wisconsin, United States - UWRJ-L221-509R-5 | ecosystem: Environmental > Terrestrial > Plant litter >...
ACTGTCCAGAAGCCCATTGATCACATTTCAAATAAATAGGTCGCATAACAGCGCGTAACTCGCGCTAGAGTCACGCATCACGTTTGGCATCCTGTCACGATTTTGAGCTACCAGTACTACTTATACTTTTACTCTGATCTCCTTTACAGAATCCATTAAGCAAGGCCACCTCTTCAATACATTCTTTCTTCTCTGCGTGACACGACGTAAAACGCATCTTATCTGCTCTCTACATATCGATAACTGAGAATCTACGCGTCACTGTACATGTCTCTTGGACGTTACGATCCAAACGCTGCTAAACTGAGGTATATACCTCCGGAGCAATACGAGCGAAATCTTGCCAATATCGCGCAGGCAAAGGCCACTATCGAGACTTTTGAGAAAATGAATGATGAGGGAAGAAGACGACACGAACAAATGCAAAAAGAAGAGCTTGAATTGGAAAGGCGAGTCCAAGAGGGATTATTAGCTAGGTGCGCCTGTTTGATTAGTCGTATCTTCCTTACGCTAACACCCCACAAGTCAACGACTACAGCAATTAAGAGATCTGAAGACGTCTATGTGAGCTCGACTTTGTATGAGCTCTTCCCACCGAACTTACAACGCTTGTAGTGACTTGCAGGCCAACAATGGCAACAGAGGCGAGTTTATCAACTCAGCCAGGATTGAGGAAGTCAGTGCAAATAAGCAAATGGTTAGTTGAAATTTCTATTTATATATGGATGCTCATAAGTTATCTTTACGACCCACAGAACTTTCCTCCAGACCATCAATCGTCTTCGAGACAGCAATCCTACGTCCCCACCTCGAATAATTCCTATCTTCCTTCAAGTCAACAAGAAATTCCAAGAAAGCGCGACTCCCTCTATAGACCGCAAACCCACACACATTACAGTTCAGGGCTCACTAATTCTAATGTTCGAAATATTCAATCCATGCCGCAATCCAACTATGGTCCTTCCCGAAGGACTTCTTATTCAGATTCAAGCCGCAGTGGATACAATCTTGCTCCAACGTATTACTCAGACGTACCTTATCAAACTAACGTATACCAACCGTCGACAAATCTTCGTCAGACTTCTTCATATTCCACACAGACAAATCAATATCGATCTACTAGTCAGGTTGAAGGTCAATTAAGTCATACACCAATTACTTCAACTCAGGGTGTCAACGTCCAACAATCAGCCCAAGCCTCTGATAGCCACGAGCCAACGCAATTTTCCTTCACAGCTCATCAGCATCAGCAGGGCTACCAGAATTCCAAGTCCATGTATCATAGTCCTAAGGCCGGTATGTCATGTTTGTGTGCAATCTTCGATAATACGTTAACATGGCTCTTGACTCTTAAGGCATTTCTCCGAACACCTCTTCTAGTCTAGCTGGAGCCCTTGGTACAGTTGAAGCGACGACCCCTACATCTACGGTAAACCTGACATCACCCAACAACAAGATTCAAGACCCGCCAAGTACATCTATGAAGGAAAAGGAAACTTCAGTACCTTCAAGAAATAACTTTAATATCCCCATCTCTATTCCTCCACTCCCCACCCGACAATACATCCTTGATTTAAAAGACACTTTGATGCGCTGGAACGCTCAGGCCCCCGCAGGATCGCTTTTCCCCTCTACGATTACTTTCCGAGGCATACCCATTCGATGTGTCAAGCAGGGTAATGGTTCTGTGTTTCTGGTAATACCAACACTTAGTGGCGTACCAGCTTACCACCCTCTCAACAACTTTATCAACCATTTTTTGCAAACATATGGCGATTTCTCTCCCGCAAACACCACACCAGTAGCAACATCTTCTACTAGCACTCAGAATGACCAGCTGCAAGGAGGTATGGTGCCAACTACGGTACTCTCTGCTCAATTGCCGTCCTTTCCTCCTGCCCAGGAACAAGTCAATCAGAATATTGTACCTACACAAGGTGACCCTGCGACGGTGACTCAGAGTATCCCTTTGCCTATTGTCCCCTCTGGTCCTGCTCCTGCACATCCAACCTCAGGCCTTCCTGCTATGTTGGATAATGTCTCCCCTCCAGAAAAAAAGGAACACAGTACTCCTGTCCGAACCCCTCTGGACGCTAATTTAAAGCACCTTGCTCACGATATTCTATACAACTTAGGAAAACGCCGGAGAGAAAATGCAGATGCAAGTGAACAGATGGCCAAAAGGCGTTTATCAAAACCTCCACCTCATGCGCAGATCCCGAGCATACAAAACAACATAATAGCTGGAGTCACCATTCAATCGAGCATCGATGCAATTTCATCTACCACATCCATTGTCCCGCCCACGACCAACCTTTCTGTAGGGAACACAGCAGAACGAAGCAGTGTGAACCATCCAACTTCCCAGGTTCCTCCGCCAGAAGCAACCCTGTCAAGCCGTCCCGAACCCACTGCTCCCCTCAATCGTTTGTCTAATGTTGAGTGCGCCCCCCCTGTACATACAAGTACCACTCAAGTACCTGGCACAACATCAGAACTCAATGGAGTTGCAGATTCGTCACCTATGTCTTTCAAACCTACAAGCGTGCCTTCAACGACTCCTGTTACCAGTGAAGCATCTCTTCATTTGGTAACAGTCACTCCTGATGCATCCTTGGTCCCCCAGATAGCTACTATCCAGGCAATGGATAACGTAGCCCAAGAGAATGACACACCATCGGAGCCTATCAACATAATTGATTTAACATCACCCGATCCCAGCCCTCCTAGATTCCCGGAACCCGACATACCGATCTTTTCAGCGTCTAAACATTCGGAAAAGGAAAGAGAGCCACTGTTTCTGCCTTCTTCCCCTTCTTCCCAAATGGAAGACTTCCCAGTATTGGCTCATTCTTCCTCTGAAACACCCTCCATTCAGAATAAAGGAGAAGCTCATCGGACAACAGATTCAGAAACGGTTGTAATTCCTCATAAAAAGAAACGAAATTTTGCATATGTTCTGGTGCCATCACCTCCTAGTTATTTGATACGTTATCGTCGACGGCAAGCCCAAAAAGAAAAATCGATTATTTCCAGGCTTTCCTCTCGGTCTTCATCGAGTACAAGATATCACTCTAGGGAGAAGTCTCTGTCTGTGTCTGTGGGTGGAGGAGCAGGTGTGTGACGATTTAGGGAGATACATAGATTCCTGACTCTTTTGACCTTTCTTTCTTGGTAAATCTATTAAAACATTAGAAATTTCTCGTTTGTTCGAAAGTCAACGTAATTCCCCCCTTGGTGAGTGTCCGGGTGTTTGTGGCTTTCAGTAATTGCGCAGATTTTTTTTACCAACGCTGGATTCTAGATGACGAAGAGCGCGAAGCAATAAAATTGTCGTCTTCACGATTACAAAAATTATCTTGTCGTTGGGATGGGTGTGATTATCAATTGAATTCTGTGGATTCTTTGCTACTTCATCTTGCCCTTCATATGCCACAACACAGCTCAATCAATGTCAGTCATACAATTGTGACTTTATTAATTTGATGCATTAATTATCATATATATGCAGAAAACCTTTATGTGTAGATGGACACAGTGCGGTCAAAGTGGAACTCACTTCAAAGATGGTCATATTGCGCGGCATGCTCTACTGCCTCTGAGGTGTGCTTATTTAAGTGAATTTTAATTATCTTGCTGTTCGGGAAAGATTGCTCATGGCTCCGATGTCAATTATGAAGATTGTGATGGCTCCTTTCGATTTGGGTCTCAGTTACTGAAGCACTTTAAAACAAGACACAAAGATGGTATACTGAAGCCCTCCGCAGTACCTTCTCCGCCTGTGCTCCCACCATTGACCGATATACCCCACGTTGTTCCCTCTTACATATTTGCCACAAATCCAGTTGGACACAAGGCATTATCGAATGAAAGACATCAAGTTATCGGGAAATGGGTATGTTTTCTGTCCCCTGGGCCAACTTCTTATCTTATATATGCGCGTAGGTCGCTACAAATATAATATACTCGGATCAAGATGTGCATCAAAAAAAAAGACCAAAGAAGGCAGCGCGCAGTACGAATCGCAATGCTATGAATGTGGGAGACGTGAATAATGATTACGAATTTCTAAAGACAAGAACGACGAGACCATCTACGTACAGCTCGGAGGCAGTTGAAATGCTACTTGAAGACCTCGATTCTGCTGAAATTTCGAGGATGTTTGCATCGGGATTAACCCTATGGGGCTCAGGCGACGAGGAAAGCGACGACAATCATGCACTCGGTTCCCTTCCACCATCGGCTGAATCTCCATTGTCCGCGCCACAGCAACTAGAACAATGGCCTGATACTGATATCAAGGAGGAGGAAGAGAGCGAGGGCTTAATGTCATATGGCGGTGTCGAAAACCACAGGCAACATGTTGGTAGTGATGTAGAAGACGCAGCAGTTGAAAGCATGCTGACAGGCATGGCATTGACTTAATGGAATACAGGAGGATACAGGTTCCATACATGGCCCGAACAAATACAGTATGTAGTCATTCAATTTCTAGAGAGAGAAACTGGATGAACGGATGTATGCATGTAACTGAATCTTAATACATTTACTTATGATAGGGTGTGATGTATAATACCTGGGGTCGATTTACCTCAAATTTAGAACTTCCTTTGCAATAATAGACGATACGAGATTAATGTTTCTCTTAGGGATCTAGTCGAGATTGTAATTAAAATCATAAATAAAGAATATATCCTCTATCCTTGTAGTTGCATAGTCATGCAGGTGGGATAGTGGGTGGTCAATGTACTCGAAGTGCTACTTACATATGCTAGGTGGAGATGTGAACTCAGTTGATCATTGATAGATCGATGCTGCCGACGCCTGAGAAAGTTAACCGCTTTGGACCGGCTACATCAGGATTGGTCTGTTCTTGGAAAGTGTTTACGAACCCGCTCTTACTGCTGGCCTCCGACAATGCCTCACGTCGGTGAGGGCGACGGTAAGTATTTCTTCATCCTTACCTTGATTCATAAGTCTCATGATCTCAGGACCTTGCTTTATCTCTGCTCATTCGGCGGATGTCATTCTCTCTGATATCCGTCCTATAAAGCTCAAACCGGAAGCTCTGCAGGCTATCAATGTCTTACTCGACGAATTTCTGTCTAAAATTCTGACAGTTTCATCCTCTCTCTCGACAGACAAGCTTAGGGCGAGCCTCCTCAGTTTGCTGCCTACGAGTCTGGGTAAAGAGGCATTATTGGAGGCCGAAGTTGAGCTTAGGGCATATTGGGAAAGGACGGATTTTAAAGCTTTGACGGAGGATGACGCTAAAACTTTTCATTTGGAGTGGGCTTACGCGGTATGTTCTGCATTATTGATCTCTTTCTTCTCTGATATTAGTCGTTTTTAGCTATTACGCCTCAAATGTGAGGCATACTCTACCCTCAATGAACAGGATGAGGACCCCGCCGCTGAAGCGCGCCTGAATGAGCTGTTTGGGACAACGCATGACCATCCTCCGAATGAGGCTCTAGTAGATCCTGCAGCATTGTATCTAACGGCCATTCTTGAGTGCGTTTCTTTGACGTTATTCCAATGTATCGATTCTCACAACTATGCTGTTTAGGTCGATGTGCGAGTACGTATTTTCATTAATTAACAATTCTATTTTTCTGCTTTGCTAATCGTACTTTCTAGACATATACTCTCGAATGTTGGCAGAGTTGCCGCTCGTGATAGCAGCCGGACAACTGCTACCGTTAACGACCTATTTGTTGCCTTATGTGAAGATGATTCGATATATGGTCTTTTTAGACTGATGAACGGTCAGTGTTTCGTTGCTACTTAAGATGACTTCTGACTTCTCATAATGCCAATTCAGTCTATGAACAAATAGAACTTATGTCTAAAACCCCGAAGTCAAGGAGGAGTAAATCCTTCTCACGCAGTGACCGCCGTCTATCAATAACCCGGACGTCTTCTCCACAACATGATTTTACAACTAACTCTTCCTCTACCTCCAAAGCAAGACTCTCAACTGAGGCACAATCCCCAAATCCCTTGACTGCTTCCACAGCTGGCTCAAGAACGTCTTTCGAAAAGGCAAGAGCTATCAAGATGTTTACCAATGGCAAAGCTCTGAGCGACGTGGACGCCCAAGGAGCGCATAAGAAGTCAGAGTCGCTGCGAAGCGAAAACACGAAACTGCTTCCAGATGAAGAGTCGATGGATCCTGAGGAAGTAAGTCGCTTATGTTCCTGTAATAATAAAAGTTATTTATCTGCGACGTCTTATGTCTGCGTAGGATGCAGCCATGCAACGAGAATTCGATGATTTGATGCGTTCAACATCAACGATGAAAGTCTCCTTGACTCCTGACCGGCTAAAAACCATGGAGGTGGGTGACCTGTATAGCCTACGAGATTTGCTTAGTAAGCGGAAATAAACTTTGTTGCCATCTAGGTGTACAAACAAGAAAAAGGGCAACGAGGTGCGCCTCGGCGTCCAGGAACTCACCAATCTACAAATTCGGAGCCCGATATCCCTCCTGCTTCTCGCCCTAACAGTCAAAGGCAGCCACTTCGCCACGTTGACTCAATAGTTGAGGACGACGAAGAACAGCCTATTGTCAAAGGCCGTGCTCGTCAAGCAAGTATCGCGACTCCACCGACTGCCTCATTTTCAGGAGTTTTACCCACTCGTTCTCGCTCGGTCTCTACATCTGCTGCTGCCTACGACACCCCTCGAAGAACAGCTCGTAGTCCATCCGTGCAAGCTGCTCCATCGTCGTTCGCCAATTCTATCAAAGCCAGCGACATGCACAAAAGTAACGACTTCAGGCAAAATAAATTCACCGACAATGGGTTCCCGCCACGCACGAGAAAGAAAGGTCATAACAGGGATTCCATGGACTTGGACGATATCATGAATGGCTCAGATGATGATCAAGAAGTCTCTATTCCTGCCCATCAAACATCTCCCCGTTCTCCTCCAGCAAGGCGTGCGAACCAATCGCATGCGGTTTCGGCGAAAACACGCGAATTGATGGATTTTTTGGCAGAGGGACCTCCAGAGACACAGTTGTCAAAGAGTGGCAAAGAACTCATAGACTTCCTGGCAGATGGCCCTCCAGACTATAGCAACGGGGCATTGGATAACTCAAAGCCCAAAGGCGCAGGCCGCTTGCAAAGGATGATATCTAAGTTAAATTTGGGAAACACAGAGAAGCCGAAAGGCGTTTCAGAGGTACCAAGGACACCACAATCAAAACAGACATCCATTCCACCCCGGACCATTCCTCTTAATCACCAGCCGTCCAATGGTGCGTTGTCTTCACTGGCAAACAGGCCTATACCTCCTCGTCCCCCCCGTCCTATATCACCTCCTCGTCCTATCTCTCCGCCAGCTTCGCCACAGGAGTCATCTGACGAAAACAAATCTACTCGCAACCTAACCCGCAAACCACACCAGGATGGTAGTATATCTAAGGAAAGTTCATCAATTGACAGATCCATATCCGAAAGGCCTTCGCTAGGTATTCCCGCGACGCCTCCTGTGCCCTATTCTTCGGCCATTCATTCTTCCCCCTCTAAAGGGCAACCTTCACCTTCCAGGGGCGAGAAATATACCAGGTCCCCGCCCACATCTCCTGGTCGCCCTAGTGCAAATGGCAATGCAATTGTGGAACATATTTCTTCTCCAAAGGAAGTACTCTTCGAGGCGGCTCCTATAATACCTGCACGCACGGCTTCTATCTCTCCTCCGACTCGTAAGCCTGTCCCTTCGGTTGTACCCGTAGTGACGGCAGCTCCAGCCATCCCTGAGAACGATATCAGGGACATGCAGCGTCTTTTTTCTAGCGCCACTACTGCAGATGAATGCCGTCTCATTTTGGACATGTTTATGGCCCGCAACCATATTTCAAGAGAACAGAAAGCTCCTATTGTACCGTATCCCTCGCCTTCTCCCTCTGTTGTGAAGCACGCTGCATATGAAGGATCGGAGGCATCGCTAGAAAAATCTCTTGTAGAGCTTCTTCTAGGAAACTCAGTAGTCCCTGAGTTAGCTGGGCATCTCCCTTTAGCACAGGAAATCACGGCAGAGGGCCTTTCCGTCTTAAATGGTGCCGTTGATATCAACGACAACGTGGCCATTCCCTCCCATTCATCTGTCGTAAATGGAGTTCAAGCGATACCAGTTCAAGTTTAGTCATACCTTTATATTAATTCATATATCCTATACCACCTCTTCTACTTCTTCGCAGTGTGTTTATGCCGTTAGTATTTTTAGCCGAATATGCAGGAAACCCAGCTCGTCTTTCTTTATTTCGTAAGGGCACACCTATGTCGACACCCCTATCTTCCACTCTCTTCAGATTGTACGTGTACACGTAAGTTAACGTTAACTTCACAAGAATTGTAGTAACTGTAATTGGTTCACGGACGCAATATTTTATTTGTTATCCGATCCTGGTGTAAAATTAAAAATTTACTATGTAAGTATTACCTAACCTCTAGCGATACAGCAATGCCCATAGAAGCCAATTCCGCACATAAATATCTAAAGACATACGGTACGGCGACGATGTCAAGGTCCCCGCCTTTGGAGGCTGCTCGATTGAGTACATTTTCGGAAGAAATTGCTACACGGACATCAGCGTGTGGCCGTTGAAGATGTTGTCCAGTAGCCAAAACCTGGCGCTCGCGTTCTTCCTGTTCTTCTGCAGCCGCTCGACAAATTCTGCAGTATTCTCCACCCGGGCCTGTGGGCTTTAAAGAAGCAGTGTTTCCTACAACCATCTCCCCAAGGCTAATATCTTCGTAGCCGAGAGATATCAAACTTCCACAGGTTCGACACACCCACGCAGTTGAATAATCAGAGCAGTTCATCAATCTGTCTTGAAGCAAGAAGGAAGTTCCGTGTGCAATCAAAGCGTCGCGTTCCATCTCTCCAAAGCGGATACCTCCAGCGCGTTTCCGACCCTAAGTTCAACGTCAGCAATCCAACACATTGAATACTCGCATAAGAAAACTTACTTTGACTGGTTGTCGGGTTACTGGATCGACAGGGCCCGTCGTGCGAACCTGGAACTTGTCTAGCACCATGTGACGCAATCGTTGGTAGTACACAACCCCGATATAAATATCTGCAGCAAACTCTTGACCCGTTATGCCCGAGTACATGGGCTCATTCCCATAATAATTATAACCTGCAGCTTTCAATTGCTCTCCAAAATAGTTTATCGCTGTGTCCTCTTCTGTAAACCTAAATAGTTCATGAGTAAGTTGCTGGAAGAAAAACCAACAAGACTGACTTGAAGGGCGTGGCATCTTGGGCGAGGCCGTGCATAGCACCTGCCTTACCCGCCATACTTTCGACTAACATGCCAATCGTCATTCGACTAGGGAAGGCATGGGGATTGATGATCACATCGGGTTGCATCCCACTCTCACTGAATGGCATATCGACAGCAGGCCATTTCTGAGAGCAGACACCTTTTTGACCATGACGAGATGAAAACTTGTCTCCAATGACAGGAGCACGAGTAATGCGCAGGGTAATGTGGATTTTCTGCAGCTCACTGTCTCCAGAGTCACTGCCTTTGTTGTTTGAGAGCGTTTAGCAAGCTGTTAGTAAAAAGAAAACGAACAATTTTCATACCTAATAGACGCACTTGGTCCACGTAACCTATTTCATCACCTTTGTATTTCACGAATTTCGTACGACCCGTCGTGTCGTCGATGTAGGCGGCGATATAATCACCGGAGAGAAGTCTCGTGCCAACATGGGGAAGGCCATCAAAACCTAAGAATTCCAAACAAGGGTGTTCCTTTTCTCCAGACAGTGGTATATCTTTGCCCAGTCCAAAGTGCAAAGTAGGAGCAGAATTTGATTTGGAGGCACCGCGCATGTCTTTCAGGTCAACAATTTGCGATTTGTATACCGTACCATACGCAAAACCTCGCTCATGCGCAGACTTGTTTAAGATCATGGCGTCTTCCATGTCGTAACCTGTGTATGAAATAACAGCAACGATTGCGTTTGTGCCATTGGGGAAAGAATCCATGGCATAAGTATTGTGTAAAGCTGGTCGCACCACTGGACTTTGCCCTGTTTGGAGTCGATAAAGCTTGTTATCCGTCCTATGTTGCAAGGCTGTTGAAGGAGTACCCATGGTTTGTTTACCCATCTGAGAGTGCTTTAACATTGAGAAAAATGAACGCAACATTATATGACATACCTGACATTGGTAGATATTACGAGGACTCTAAAGATTACGAAAGGTCATTCAGTCAACTATATTTCTTCCTGGATAAATAAACAACTTACTTGGTTGAAATCCGAGAATGGAGTAAGATTGGCCAAGATTGACAAGAAATTAGTTGGATCGTGTTCGACGTGAGTAGATACACTCATCTCTACTTCTTCAGGTGTGCAAGCAATATCCATATAGACCTGTTCAAAGGGACCGACTTGGTCATCCCGACCATTAGCAAGATATTTCACTGGTCGCATCATGCGGGCCTTCGTTGAAAATAGGAACAGTCCAGGGTATTGTCCACCTTTTGATTCCGGTACTAAACCAATCTCAAGGTCGAGAGGAACGTCCATTTTGCCTTCCGTTTTCCAAATGCGTAGATTTCTTGCTAATTGAGCAGCAACGGTGGGGCGAGCCCAGCCGATAACCCGGCCGTCGAGTTGTACGCATACGTTCTTTTGCCCATCTATGCTCGGTGTAAACGCTTGAGTCATACCATGGGCAGCGAGTAAGCCAGGAATATGTGCAACTGAAAGAGGGCTGGTAACAATGCGACAAGTCCTTGACAAATGATTCAGGAGACCGCATGGCGATCCATCCGGAGTGTGTACCGGGCAAAGGAAACCTAGAAAATGATTTAGATGATTGTATTATGGGGAAAATATCTAGATATTTACCCCATGCTTCTGGTAAAAGCTTTCGGACCGTTGTTGTCTTGAGTTCAGCAAAGAAAGCACCACGATGTATACAACGGAAGTGACTGATATAGCGCTGCCAGTTGAGTTTTTCTGCAATAATTGTGAATCCAGATGCTTGTTGAAGATCGAGTCCAGTTGGCGATACAAGATTGCCCGTGGCCAAGAAATTTGACAATTTAGCACCAATATCGCAATTGACTTTTGACAAGGCCTTTAAGAAATACCGTTCTGAACGTCCAAAGATTAGCGCCAATATCTGAGAAACAAGATACGGAGTGACCAACTATCGTTGAAATCCACAGATATACCGCTCCTAACATCGGACATAATCACGCTTTTGGTATTGTTCAAGATCTCTTCCATGCGTTCTTTGATTATCATGCCATAAAGACTACCCGGTAGCAAGACTTCTTGATGTTGGGGAGAGTCGGGATTGTCAGCGCAACATGATCCAGACACTGTCGAGTACAATTTTCGAAGCATGAAACTAGAAATTTTGATTAGAGCAGTCTATCGAAGTGGATATACGCACTTACAGTAATAGTCTAAATTTATCCCGTGGAGATTCGACGTGGACTAGAACCAATTTCTTCAACAACCAGGCGCCTTGTGCAGCATTTGACCAATCTTCAGGGAGATTCAAGATAACACGGAATTTATCGCCCAGGTATTCTAAACATTGTTCCCCAGTGTGCATGGTAAACATCTTGAAGCTTCGCAAGAGGAGTTCGACACGGTCAGACAAGAATGTGTTATCGTAATCTTGCATCATGATGCCTTCGAAAATCTCCTTGTCCGAAGCGCCTACCAGCGCCTTCAATATAAGCATGATAGGTATTACGTATTCTTGTTTTCTCCAGGTGAATCGCAACATTGCACTGCCATTTTGAAGATAATGTAGAGTGTTTGTTACACTTGTCTGGTCGGGACGGACACAACGAATCTGAACAGCATATTGAGTATATGAGGGGCCTCGGTTAGCAAAGGAAGGACGAAGGAGAGAGATGACATGATTCCGTCGTGGTAAAATAAGATAACGAATGAGACGCTCATTGCCGTTAATGATAAAATAGCCTCCAAATTCCTCAGGCTCTTCATGATGTCGGACCAACTCGGCGGCTGACATTGCACGTAAGTTGCACCTCACGGACTGCAAGACCCTTGGTGAGAATGATGTTTCTTCTTAAGAAGAATAATAATCGTTGTCGTACCCGAACCATGATAGGTACAAGGCCACAATCTTTCATGGTATCATGTTGCTGGCCAGAGGGATCCGTCCAGCATATTTTTATGTTCATACGACCACGATACGACGTCAGTCTTTCACGAGCCTAATGAGTTGTCAGTTTGTAAGGGTTATCTCTTACACAAGCAAATACACTGACTTCGGTCGGAAATACTCTACGCTCCTTAGCAGTCCGGTCCTTGTCAGGAACCATAGGCCTTGCAATGGTAGCCTGTTCAATCCAAACTAAATATCATTAGAGCGTCATTTGTGCTCAAGTGGTAGTAACTCACTCCTCATTCTGTTTCCCCATCCTGACGGGCCACTCTCCGAATTTCCTTCGCTATGTCCATCGAATACAACGCGCTCCCCAATGTCTTTAAGTGCAAGATTAATCAAGCCTCGACCATCTCCATCTCTAGCTGGTAACCCCGAATCATCGAACAAAGCGTTGAACGATTCAATATGCGGTGTAACGAACTCGTTTAGGATATTGTACGTTGAGCCTTCCTGTGGAGGATTACGGAAAGCTTTCTCTCGAGAAAGGGTGTTAAAGGTAGATTTGCCTTTTGAATTTCTGGCTGAACCGTCAGGCATTTTGAACCACTGCGGCAACGAAGCCTACTCAGTTGAAGAGGTAGAGGTTTTGAAAACGTTAATAATATAGCTTTCCTGATCGAAGTCTCAATCCGACAGTCAAAAATTCGTGCACGTGCACGGAACCCAATAAGATGTAGACTTTGGTAGCGTGTGAAATAACCAGCCAGGCGGAGCCTCAAATGACTTGGGTGAATTTCTGCCTTGTCCGGCTTCAAAGGGTGTTGTGTGCTGGACTCAGCGATAACATCATCTTAACCATCCCCCATTTCCCTTCTTCACGATGTTCTCATCATCATGGGGTAACAACCAGCAAAGCCAGCAGCAACCTAATGCTTTTGGTCAACCATCTGCCTTTGGTTCTACCACCAATAATGGTGAATAACAGCGTTCGTTTTGAGTCGTCAAGCAGGACTGACTTTCTTCCAGCCTTTGGATCAACTAGTGCATTTGGCCAACAACCAGCTCAGCAGACAGCAGCACCACAAGTTAATCCAATGTTTGGCAACATAACTACGGCACCAGCGACCAACACGACCACTGGTGGATTTGGTACGCGACTCGTTGTATTTTTGGTACCAATCACTCACTTTTTTTTGCAGGTACTTTTGGTGGTAACAACGCAAACGCGTCGACGGGAGCTTTTGGGGCACTGAAACCTGCCACTGGATTTGGCGCGTTTAGTGGCGGTGGGACAGGCGCTTTCGGAGGTGCTGCAACAGGCGCATTTGGACAACCCGCAACCACTACTGCAGCTCCCAATACCTCCGTCTTTGGACAGCCAGCGTCTACGACTAGTGCATTTGGAGCTTTTGGTGGTAACAAATTTGGCACAACGACATGTAAGTAGATTTTCTATTCTTTTCCGCCATTAAACACCTGACATAGTGTTATGTAGCCTCCACTACAGGAAGTAATCCTGTCGTTACAACAGGAACATCTACTCCAGCATACAGCACGACCCCAGATAAGGATGGTACCTTAACGTTGCAGTACCAGTCCATTTCTTGCATGCCACAATATCTCGGTTACTCGCACGAGGTCCGTTTTGATAGCTCACAATATTTATTTTGCTAATATGTCTTCCAGGAACTACGAGTGCAAGATTATGCTCAGAACCGTAAAACAGCAAGCACAACCACTGGAGCCTTCGGACAAAGTGCCTTTGGTGCAGCTCAACCCACCACAACTGGTCTGTTTGGTGCCCAACCTGCACAACAACCAACTACTTCGATCTTTGGTGGCAACACTAATACGACAGGTACAACCACTAATACTTTTGGCGCGTTTGGCCAATCCGCTGCCCCACCTGCTGCGAACACAGGTTCGGTCTTCGGTTCCGGGACTGGTGCTTTTGGTCAGACCCAACCTCAGCAGACGACAGGTACATTTGGTTCCACAAATGTCTTTGGGCAGCAACAACCTCAGCAACAAACCAGCGTTTTCGGAGGAGGTACGGGTACATCTGCGTTTGGTACGACAACCAATAAACCAGCTTTCTCAGCTTTCGGAGGAGGGGGGGCAGGTGGGTAAAGTATATCTGTCATTCAACTTATACTCATTAAGCATATTAGCTGGGGGAACAGGCACTTTTGGTACAGGGACAGGTGCTTCTGCTTTTGGTTCTACACAGGCGCAACAGCAGCCTGCTGCGACGACAAATCTTTTCGGTAATCCCCAACCAGCAGCTAACACCCAGACATCGGCGTTCGGTGCGTTCGGTAAGCAGTCCAATGTTTTTTTTTTGTTCCTCTTTACTCATGCATAACAGGTAACACTGCGGCTGCCAAGCCCTCGATCTTTGGCACCCCTGCAACGACTCAAACCACCAGTACCCCCTTTGGAGCCTTTGGCAATAATCAACAACAAAGTCAGCCCCAACAAAATGCCCAACCTTCGCTATTTGGTGGGAATAATTCCCTCTTCGGTCAACAACCACAGCAACAGCAGCAAAATCAGCAGCCTGCACAAACGACATCATGTAGGTTGATTTTCTTCATTGCGAAGGTCCTTACTAAAACGATAGCTAGTGTTTGGTGGAGGTCAGACAACCACACCATCTTTATTCGGGAACAACACTGGAACTACCACCAGTCTCTTCGGCAATAATAACCAGCAACAAAATCAACAACCCCAACAGCAGGGACAGCAACAGCAAAATACTAGTCTTTTCGGAAATATGTTCAACAAGCCTGCTCAACCTACCACATCCTTGTTTGGTGGCGGCGCGTTAAGCCAGCCTCAGCCAAATACAAATCAGCAGCAACAACAACAACCGTCTCTGTTTGGGAATACCTTTGGTCAGAGCGGGCAAACTACCTCACTTTTTGGTGGGAATAAACCCGCTGCACCTGGACTTGGAGGTTCATTGTCTGGTAGCCAAGGGTTTGGCGGCAGCTTGTTTGGCGGCAGTACGATGAATGCTTCTCAAGGAAGCTTGACTGCTTCTATTGCACAACCCATCAGCGACAATCTTCCTATATTTGCCATTCTCCCACCTGGTCCTCGCTCTATTGACCTCGAGCCCAGTGTTGCTTCTCCTAAGAAAAGACCTGGATTTTTCTACGATATGCCCGTCCGTACCCCTGTTCCAAGGATTGGCCTAAACTATACTCCTCCAAACTCCAAACTTCGAGGTTATGGATCTGTTTCTATGACATCTTCCACAAATGGTGTAAACAACCCTTTGAAGGCATCTGTGTCATTCACGACCGGGAAGCCAGGTGCTCTCGCGCTGAGCAACTCAGACGCGCTTTCATCGTCTGTTGGTCCTGATTTCCTGGGACGTAGTGGAAGTCCAGCGTTAGGGACAGGAGGCAGGCAAAGTGTGAAGAAGGTTATATTGGACAAGAAAGTTGATCCCTCTGACTTGTTCGTAAAGACCGGTAGCCCGGGTGCTTCCAGAAAGGGCAAAATTGTTTTCAGTCCTCAAATGACAGTGCACGCGAGGGAGTATGATAATTCAGCCACTGCTCCTGCTCGATCAGTATATGATTCACCTGCAGTTCAGCCTAAAGTTCAACTCCAAACCAAGAGTCCCACTCGTTCTGGACCGCTTGCTGCAAAAGAAACAAATACCACGCCAGAAATTCAAGAAGAAGTTAGCGCAACGGAACTTGTTCAAGGTGATTATTGGGTGCGGCCTGATCTTGCCACTTTGAAGAAGGTTGGCTACGATCAGCTTTCCTCATTCGAGGGTCTCGTGGTTGGACGGAAGGGATACGGTGAAATTCATTTCTTGGAGCCAGTCGACCTTACAGGTCTGCCAAAATTGGGTTCTTTACTAGGAGAGGTCATCAGGTTCGACGACAAGGAGTGCAGCGTCTATCCAGATTGTGAAGAAGGAGACAAACCTCCACCTGGGTCGGGTCTCAATGTGAAGGCCAAACTGATTTTGGAACGATGCTGGGCCGTGGATAAGGCTACAAGAGAACCTATCATGGACCCCAATGCGCCTCATGCAATTAAGCATTTGAAGCGCTTGAAGAACATGAAAGAAACACATTTCGTCAGCTTTGATGATAAGACTGGGACATGGACGTTTACCGTGGACCATTTCTGATTATTTATCGTGTTTTCTATCTGTCAGCTGTTCGACTGTATTGTGGGATCTGCAGTTTGTCTGCCGTGAATGAATAGGATGTGTTTCTTCTTTTGTCTTCTGTCGTGTACATCCTCTTTGATTTTCTATACACCATGCCCGTTTGCCATGAAAATACATATATACATATAGTTGATATATCGGTAGTAGAATACTCTTGTCGCTCCCTTCCATGTAGTTTCTGTTCAATGGTGAATAAATATATTCTTGCCATGAAACACGGACACGGACGGTAACACTGGGAGAGAGTATGTAGCGGATTGACTCGGCTGGGAAGCATGCGATCGGATGATGACGGAAGTAAGTAGTTATTTATAGGAACGTGACCAGCTCCGTCTTTCCATGATGAAATCATGTACGAGTCTAGATTCCACTTGTTTTCTCTTATAAGCCAGACATTATTTCATATCTTCCGTATACAACTCCTTCCCCCTCCTTCCTCATAAACCGCTTAGTCGACCATGAAGGTGAATATACTCCTCCAGGGCGTTGTCACGAACTACACTCACCCCTAATTATCTGCTAGTTCTTAACAGACGAACAACTCGAGGCCCACGCACAAGCATCTCGTCGCGGTGCACTCGAGGGTACTCTCGCTAGTGGATCCGTCGCACTTGCCGGCTCATACTGGGCCCATAGAAATTATCCCGCGTACCGCCGTCTTCCCCTTTCATTAAAAGCGCTCGGCATCATCATTGTCGTCGCACCATGCCTCACCATCCAGGCTGAGAGGCGAGGCCTTGAATATGACCGATCCCAATGGTGGGCTTCCGCCGAGCACTCGTGTCTTAAACATTATCCTCACTCTTAACTTGTAACGGTTTTTAGGGAAGGTGAAGGCTTAGGTATTCTCGATGAAAGAGAGCTGCAAATTGCGAAGAGATGGGATGGTATGACCATGCGCGAAAAGATTGGAGATTGGTCGTACCGCCATCAATACAGTTTGATTCTCGGCGGTTGGGCTTCAAGTTTGGCGGTGGCTGGAGCCGTAATCTCTCGCAATAAGTGAGTAACATTTGTTTCGAGTTGTATGGGTGCATGTCTTATTTATGTCTTTTCTCTTTCATAGATATCAAACCTATCCCCAGAAGGTGCTTCGTATTGGATGTGGCTGTCTATGAGCTATCTCCTGACATATTTTTTTAACCCGCAGATTGTACAAGCACGTATGTGGGCCCAGGGCTTGACAATCGGCCTTCTCATAGTTGCAGGTGCTCTCACACAATCACGACGTATTGAAGAAGCCCGGTCTGGAGGAAAGATAGACCATTCATGGAGGGATGTTGTATGTGTATTCTATCTATTTATTGTCTTCTTTTCTGACACTTGTATAGCTGGAACAGCAGGAGCGTGAAAGGCGCGCCGCTGCTCACGCTGCGAACAGGGGTCCGGGCCAACTTGAGGCAGTGACAGCTGCTGCTGCTGCTTGAAAGTTAAAATCTATCACCATCAAAACTCATGCCTAAGCTATCGTACACATCCCTAGATTTAGGTTTATCTCCTAACATAATGGTTCAATTTGTATTATATGTACACTAATCTTTAATCAGATATGTTCCACCCAATGCAAGCTGGCAACTTTGTTAGAAAAGGGATTAATAGGGTTTGTTTTTGGACAATCAAAGAAAAAAAGAATTGGGGGTATGGATACGCAATGTATATATGACAAACGAAAATGGATGCGGGAATACAATTATTAGAAATAATTAATGCTCGTTGCGTGGTATCTGAGAATAATCCGGCTCTATGAATGTTATTTGTACGTCGTAACCGTGGTATATAAGAAATATGTTCTTGTGCCAGCACAATTCAGTGGTCGTGTGGAGAAAAGTAGTGATACGAATCATCATGCCAAAAATCACAGAAAACCTGTTATCTGACTGCTCATGGAGTACGAGTAGTCTCTCTCATGAGATTTTCGATGACGGCGTTCTTTACGTGGCTTTGGCTTCGTGAATGGGATAGGGATAGGTCCTTCGCCATGTAAGGTAGCTACAGTGATAGGGTGCGACAGTAGAGGTCGAGAATAAACGTCAAAATCGCCACGAATGTCAATAGTTATTGAGTGGCCGCGTTTGGAGCTGGTTCTGTTGTCCTCATTGGTCGTACTTCTCACTTTGCTGGCTTGGAATATGGAAGATCGGAAGGGGAGAAGCTCAACAGCGTACTAAGGAATACAAAAGGTCCGTTAACTTTGTATTAGCATCATGAATCCTGAAGCGCATAAGCTTACAGATACTTTGAACAAAGGGAATGCACACGAAGGCTGCAGGTCCTTGTCCAAGTGAATCTCGCCGCTGAACTGTTTGCAAGTAGCGTCTGCTGCAAGCGTCGTCTCGGTGACATCCTGACTTGCCCACCACACTGCTCTGTCAAGTTCAGTGTGATGCTCTAATGGCGCAGATGAAGTGGGAATTCCAGTCGAATTTCCGGCTGAGGATGAGGAAGATGAGATCGAAGGATTGCTACCCTGTTTCGATTTGTTGGAGCCTATGATCTGCCCTGCGGCCTGATAGTACTGAACGTGCCTGACCAAGTGGGTGGTGATGTTCTTGGGAGTAGCGATCTGTTCAAGGGCTTCTGTATCAGAACTATAGAAAGAGATGTGGCAAGGGATGAAGGTTCCTCGAGTGTATGATTTCTGTTAGAGAAAGATACGAGTTAAAAACGATATTCCAAAAGACTCAAGCCAGGAGACTCACTGGGTTGGCGAGGGATAACTATATTTCAAGAGGATTTTAATAAGAAAGGAAAGGAAATATGTGATGAAAAGACTTACTGTACACTGAAATTTGACATTTCGTTCACCGAAAACCTTGCCACGCATGGTAACAGGAGGCAAAGTAAACCAACCTATTGGGTCGACTTCAGGGCCTGGTATGGTCAGATTATCTCCGTACGAGAGTTGACGCAATATCGAAGAAGGCGGAGGAGTGATGTTAGGAATGTAAGATATATCGGCCTGCAATCTATGCATCTGAATTAGTTTCCTTACTACTGATGAGGAAAAATGCAAAATGTACTTTGAATCAGAGCGCAACATTCCGTGAGTTATCCTCAAGGAAAATTCGTACTGCACATTGCCTTTGACGCCCCTCTCCAAGAAGGTTTGAGGAATCTGCAAATTTCCTCCTTGTCCAGGAATGGCAACAGAAGAAGGGAATGGGAAGGTAAATGGCCAATTGTACTCTCCTGAAAGCTTTCCTTCGAACTTCTTCGGAGAAGGACTTCTTGAGATCGTACCAGAATCATTCTGGACAGTAGACGGTATTGATCGTGGATCACCATTGTTACGATTCCAAGACACAACAGTGTGCTCCAAGAATATGAAAGACCCATCCTCGTAGGAACTTGTCAAGATCCGACCACGTAACTAGGAAAAGATGTAAGCTACAACCTGGATGAAAAAATGCAGTGTAAGCAAATGGGAGACTTACTAAGAGGTTAATCGAGTTGATAGTCTGAGGACTGTCCAGATTCATATCTAGCGATCCTTGGACAAGGTCATCTGTCGTGAAACGAGGAACCTGATGTACTTGGGAGCCAGATGTGGAGGAAGCAGATGTCCGACTATAAACCTTAAGCGTCGCCCATGGGATGGATTTCGCGCCTCCTTTAATGTGATATTCGAAAGCTTGAGGACCCAATGAACTGGAGGCTGTCCTGTCTTGCTCGTGGTTCGACCCATGAGCGGCCCTTCGTGCTCGCGTGCGTTCTTCACGAGTGGGAGATCTAATGTGGAACACGCTCGAGTACCTGGGTGGGCGCAATGGGGGAACAATTCCATCCAAATTAATCTCGGTATTGCTAATGAGATCGTTAATAACCTCCAGAGAGGTAGTGGCCGGCAAGGCACCTTCCAAAGACGAGTATCGAGGAGGTGGGATGGAATCATTGGTGTCACTGACGCTCCTTACATGAGACCGTGTTGCTTCCAATACCAGAGATAGAGGTCGAGGATTGGCGGCGACTGACATGCTATGTGTAAGACGATAGCGAGTGTTTTTAAATGAGAGTGCTTGTAAAAAAGAAATGAAGGAGAAAGTCGTAAAACAAGTCCAGAGCTCAAAGAGAGTGACGATACAGAGGGAAGAGAAAGTTTGAAGTTTAACACGATATGTTGCTTTGTATTTGTATGGAGTATGGAATGCTCAATCTCGCGGTACGATACACAGCGTGATACCGTCAGTAAGAAGCCGTAACTTGGCGTCCAAAATGAGCCAAAGTAGGGGAAGTTATTGTGCTGAGTTTACTTTACAAACCTTGCTTGTCCGTTGGCAGGAGCACTACATAAAATTCACGCAAGCCTGCGCATGTCAGATGAAAAAGAATACAAAGAGAGAAGACACTCAAATGGCAATTGTGGTCCGAGTGTGAAGGTTAATTCTTTTGGCCTTATTGTAATAATCTTGGTCGCGACGTGAAGTTTCTCCGACGCTCACGAAGATAATAGAGGAATAACCACACAAGGGAAGAATCATCTGTCGGCCCCGTTGAGTCGCCTTCTAATATAAAAAACACAAAAGAGCGTCGGGCAATTCATTGTGACGTGACCAGCCGCGTCGTCACGTCGCGTTTTGTTCGTCGCCTCGACTCTTGAAAATCAAAAATATTTAAATCTGCATCAACGAAGCCGTTCCAAGACCACATATAACACAAAAAATGATAAGTTGGGTATAATATAACATCCTGAACATGTCCGAGCGGCGAGAAATATTGCCTATGCTATGCAGGCAAATTGGGTATATGATTCATAGTGAGTCCTAGGTTGTCCTCAATCGTTAAGCCCCATGCTCTCCATGCGTAAACTCAGGCTGACGTTCTCCAGAGCACTGTCGATAAGCTCTTGTGCCATGGAGAGGTTAGCTAGGCGTGCTCGCAAGACGGGAAGACATGCAGCGAAAACGCCGCTCACTTGCGAACGGGCGGAAGAGGCATCTACTTCTGAATGTGTATCTACATTTGGTGCTGCAGACGGTTCAGCCCGAGTCAGCTTGAGGATTGATTCCTGTAGATCGGTGGCTTCCGTGTGCAGTTTATCTGAAGATAAAAATCGTAAATTCAATGGTTAATCACCAAGAAACAAGGTACTTACCTAACTCCTGAAGCATGTCTTGGTACATTTTCAATGGCTCGTCCACTGAAAGATCAGGCGCGTCACGCATTGCTAGCTTCAGGGCTTCCGTCTCGATGCGATTACAAGATTCTCCATTAGAGTGGAACAGCTTCATTATTGCTGGAGCATCTTTTACAAACTACACGAAAAATGTTAGATCGGACGTAAAACAGTGAAAGCTTGCAGGGACATACGGCATCAGAGCCGAGTTCGTCGTAAAACTCAATCGCACGTTCAGCTTCCAGACGCACCCGCTTGTCAGAAATCTCTGACTCTGCTGCAGATAATTCTTTGGCATGAGTTTCGAGATCGTTCTGTGTGACCAAATGTACGATTAGGGTGACGGGAAGGGATAAAATGACTATGACATACTTTAGCTGTTGTCTCTGCATTGTCGAAACACGCATCTAATGTGGATGACATGTATATCCATGGGTATACTTGTGCGGCGAGCTGCAAAGGATCTGCTGTATTTGTCGAAGGTTGCTCTGGGATAGGAGCAGACGAAGGCGGAGGAGCAGAAGTTTTTGTAGATTCCAATATCTTTAGGGGTTGCAATGAGGGAGAAAATGCCAGCTAGCATTGAGTATTGACATACTGGTTTGGGAGACCAAGTAGACTGCAGTGTCACCGTGGATGAGCTCAATTTAGTGACTTTGAAACCAGTCTCTGAAGGCGTGCGGCTGGTGCTCGCAGTTCCGTTTGCGATTTTACTGCTCCTTCTAGATGATGTCGATTTGGCAGACACGGTTGAGCTTTCACTAGGCGCCCTTGAAGTCTTCTCACTCGTGGACACCGGTGTTGCCGATTTTGACTTGGACGTAACACTCGCTGCTGCCGCATTTAGCGGTTTGGACGCAACGTTTCGTCCTGAGACAGAATGGGAATGCCAAATAATTTTAGTATTGTGCACAGTTTCCTTCACTGAGGGTATCTACCACGAGAAGCGGCTGTTGATCTATCCGATGTGGGAGCTGGAGGCATTCTGGATGTGTGAATCTCGTGAAAATTAATGGAGGAAAAAGTTATGGGGAAGGTTGATGCACTGAGGGACCGAGACGTGCGATGATTCGAACTCCGGTTGGAAATCGGCAAAAAGTCCTGATTCGCTCTTCCCATCTCCCTTTGACTTTCTACTGACTAACCCCGGCCTCCCTCTTCCACTAATCAAGACTGCTATCCTGCAGTTTATTAGACGGGTCAGGTAGCTGCAGAGTGTACTGCAGCACCTTTCTCTTTACTATCATGTCGTTTCTCGTTTCAGTCTTCAAGCCGCTCGCCTATATTTCCCTTCCACTCATCCTCGTCCGTCAAATCGCTGTCTCGAGATCAATTGGACGCTACTATGCTCGTGTTGTGGTTTATGTTGGTACCCTCATGACTGTGGCTTCATGTAGTGTCATCATTGCGGCTGGGATGTCCCTCATCGGTCGGGCAACGGATACGAATAGCATCGTTGCTCGGGTCTTCTATTTCCTTACCACCCGGGCTCTGGATCTGCGCATTGAAGTCGAAGGCGAAGAAAACCTCCTCAAGGACTCTCCAACTGTATACATGGCAAACCATCAGAGCATGCTTGACGTTTTTGTTATCGGAAGGTGAGTCGTTTCGCTTGGGACTCTTGTTTTTTTTTTCTCACCACAATAATAACGTGTCTGTATTACAGGTTGATGCCCCAAAAGACAGCCATTATGGCAAAGAAGTCACTTCAGTTTACCCCTCTAGGACCGTTCATGACTATGGCTGGAACGATATTCATTGACAGAGGAAATAGTGCACGCGCATTCCGCTCCATCGACGCCGCAGGTGAGAAGATGAAGCGGGACAGGACTTCATTGTGGATGTTCCCTGAAGGCACCCGGCATATGTCCAAAACACCCGATATGCTCCCTCTGAAGAAAGGGGGATTCCATCTCGCTATCAACGCAGGAATTTCCATTACCCCTATCGTAACAGAAAATTACTGGCATTTCTATCGCAAGGGAGTTTTTGAATCTGGTACGCTAAAAGTTCGAGGTGAGTTATCCCAATTATTAAGTCATTCCACGAGCACTTTATCTCCCTCGTATAATGCAGTTCTGCCTCCTATTGGAACGAAAGGATTGGCCATCACTGAAGTCGGCTCACTTGCTACTCGCGTTCGCGAACAGATGCTGGTATCCTTGCACGAAATTTCCCGTAAAGTAGCTGCTGAGAAGGATGCCTCGACTACCGCAGGCTCCCAACACAGTACCTTAAAATCACGGGACTCATCAGAATCAAAAACGACAGAACCAGGCGCCGAAACCATAGAGCCAATAGCGGCACTGGTTTCATCGGGACCTTCTTCTCCTTCCGTGGAAGCATTGCTAGGAACCAAGACTGGGTCGAGCTCGTCACTTGCGTCATCATCGGTATCTGAACTTCGGAAGACAGGATCAAGTGAGGCTGGCACGGAGACTGAGGAAGACGAGGGTATGGTTTTGGTAGGAAGACCATCGTAACAGTTTGATCAACAAGGGCCAACCATCCCGCAGAGAACCGTACTCATGAACGGTAAGGGATGGAGGTTAGGAGGAGGAAATTATCTTACGACCAGATATGCTTACTATATACGCATCATTATATTATTCATTAGGGATTTTTACGAATTCTCCTATGATCCTACTTCTCATCGGCCTCCGTAGGATGACCTATTAAGGCCATAAGTAAATAGGTTCCATGGGCACTCTACCCACGTTTTAGAGTTTTTGAGATGCAGATGAGAATAACATAGGACCGACGGAGAAGGAGATGGTAGAAAAGCGAAGAATCCCAGACTTTGTCAGTGGAGAGAAAGTTTCGACATTCGAAGCTATTTCAATTGAGAAATTGATCGGGAACTTTCACCTACTTGCTCGGGTTAAGACGGTATGTGACACGGTTTTTTTTTCAATCGTTATGTCCCGTTATTATGCATTGGATGTGCAAGGATGTGCATTCGTTCCATTTCGGATGGAGATATCTACTAGTAGTGCACTAAAATGTCGAGATGTCCCTGTAACTTGTCCTCGGCAGTGTTTGATGCTGCATTTTGCGGGGAAGGATGCCGCATGCGGGGTTGGGTGTCATTCTGGTACGTGTTAGTATTAGTCTGGCGCTTGTTTTATGAAGTTGTAATCAAATTTGTATCATTGACTCTTCAAAAACCGAACAAGCTCGCAAAACTCAGTGACCATTGATTTCGTATCCAAGAAAATCTTCCTTATGTTCCGTACCTCCTTATGTTCAAGTTTGTAGAATTTTGCGGGATAACATTAGTGCAAGGAGAGCGCACATGCGTGCCACAGCATTCGAGTCGCGCTCTAAATATCTACACAGTGATTGGCAATTGGCGGCAAAACGTTCATGTTTAGAAATAACTATACACGTTTGCGTTATTTCTTTGTCCAGGTTATGGATGAACACAACGAGCGGACGAACGTGAACAGCGAAGTGATATATAGGAGGCAGGTAGGTGCGGAGCTTGCCGTAAGTGTAAATTTAGCCCAAAGATCGAGTAACAGGTCTCGGGAAAACTTTCACTTGGGTGTTTTCGACTTTGCACGCACCGAACTAGGCCTCCTAACCGCCTGAATCGTCGAAAAGAATCCCCAAGGTTACCTGAGCAATGGGTTGAAAGGATCCGATGACCAAAGTAGCCAGCTTCAGGCGGGAATTTATGGCAAGATGCACCGCGTACGAATCGAATAAAGGAGATATCGGATCCCAACCATTGATTTTGGCATGAGAGCTATGGCCTCCGCCCGGAACATTACCTTGATTGGACAACCCTGCGTTATCAAGGATAGGAAAGCATGCGTTCTCTGCAAATTTGACACGAAAAAAAGGTTATCCTACCCAAAGGACTCTGCGGTGGAGACCGTTGGGAAAAGGCAGGAGACAAAGGAGCTGAAGAAGAAGGAAGACGGGAAAGATATTGGCCAACAACCTACTAAGGAAACGGATCGGAACAAAAAAATAATCTTTTCAATTTATTTTCAGCCCTGCAGAGTGACTCGTTGTGGTGCTGGCGTCACAGTTTTATATCCTACCTCTCTTTTTTGGCCATGTATTTCGCTAACTTTATAAGACGCGCTTCAAATCTCAAACCATGCCTTCCAACTCGCCACTTCTTCTCCCTCCTCCCTCGCATACCATTTACCTCTTCCTTTGTTCTCCTGCCACCGTCTAACATGGTCAGCACATCCTCTAGAATTTTACCTGGTCAGTCTTTTGTCATTTTGTTGCTCAATGCATGTCCCACTGACGAATATTTTGGCACGTCGCCAGATTGCTGGGGTCATCGCGGGGTACGCTCGGGCCACTTCTGCAATATTTCCCTCACTCATTTACGTCTAGGCTTCCTCTCGTTTCCCGGAAAATACGTTGGCCAGTTTTGAGGCTGCCATGAGAGATGGCGCAGAGGGCATAGAGAGTGGTAAGTATTGCTTCAAGATTCAATTGCTCGACTTCGTTTTTGACACCTTGCAACAGACGTTCATGTATCTGCTGATAATGTTGTAGTCATGTTCCACGATCCATGTATGTGCCCAACATCAAATTATAGAATCCATATATCTGATTTCTTTTCTGCGGCTTTGGGCAGGACGACAGACTCGACAGGTGACAACCACAAACAATTGCCTCGGACTTTTCTGATTTATGTTCCGTCCGGAAATTTCAGGTCAAATCAAAGAGAGAAACTGGTATGGAGATGACGGGATGCAACACGTCCGGACCATCAAAGAGCCCAAGCAATCTATTCCCACTTTCTCAGAGACGATTACTTTACTTATGCAAGTGCGTAATATTACGCCACTTTACCCTTTCCCCTCGGATGTTCTAATACCTATCTTTTCTTTACCCCCTTACAGCCCGAGAACCAACACATCAACTTTAACGTAGACGTCAAAGTACAGAATGATCCCGACAGGTTATTCTCCCTCATGCACGAAATCATCTCTGCGCAGCCCAATTGGGAGACAGTACTTGCGCCTCGTATTCTTCTTGGATTGTGGCACCCTCGCTTCATCGGTTTTGCCAAGGCCAGATTACCGTACTGTCGTCTCTCATATATTGGCCAGAGCACCGACATCGCGAGAAAGTATTTTTGGAAAGACTGCGACGCGTTCTCGATGTCCTTCGCTTCGTTGACTACTGCTGATGGACAAAAGTACGTGGGACGCTTCCTTTTTCTATAAATTACTGATGTTGTATTACTGTTATTCAGGTTCAGGTCTGAGTGCAAAAAGGCTGGCAAGAACATCATGGTGTGGACCGTCAATGAGCCGGACCATATGATGGAGGTATGTAAATTCATTTACTAATTTTAAACAAAAATCTTGATATACGAAAACAGGCAGTTAGGTGGGAGGTGAACGCAATCATAACCGATACAACTAAAACATGGTTGGACCTACGGTCGGCTCTACGAAGTAAGTTTTTTTCCTTTAAAGGGGCTTCAGACCGGACTCTATATATATAACCGATTTGTGTACCTGTACTAATTTCCTCTCCCTTTTATAGCCGACTATGAGAAAATCGGATCGCAGTATTCACGCTTCTTCTTATGGACAACGCTCAAATTTTACACGCCGTTCATCCTGGCGTACAATCGCAAAGCACAGAGTTACCTCGAGAGCGTTGCTGGACCCTTTGAGGAGCCCTCAAATGTCAACGTCGCTCCTGTTCCGGTCATCCAGGCTAAAGCTTAGATTCGAAATCATCAACCCCGGTTCTATTCAAATTCAATCATTCTTCCATCGACTCCGGCCTGATTGAATCATCCAAACCCCCTTGGAAAGTAACCTCATTGTTCTGTGGATTTTTCTCTCCAAGTTTGCAAATACCCAGGTTGATTCGGTCATACCAGAACATTTCACTTATAGATTAAATATACCAACCAGTCGTCGCCTTCGCTTTTGCCATTAAATTAGATGCTGATATGTTTCCCTTGTGTATTTAACTGCTCTTTTGGGGATTGCTTTCTTGCTTCCCCCTATTTTCTTAATATTTGGGTGTATGGCAGCGTCGCCGCTTATTTGATAGTGCAAGTTCAGTCCATTTTATATGTTTATAGATAAATAGTTTTGCTAAACAGTGATAATAATTTACGGAGTCTTTCTCACCTTTATTGGTTTTCTATTTCAATCTTTATTTCCTTGTTTTTCGCCGCACAAAGTAAGGGAGCCTGGTTGGGACGAGTTCTCGCAATTCGGCTTGCTTCCTAGTGCTAGACGGCCATGTCGATCTGCACGCGGAGAGATTCAAATCTTACTTTTGTCTTCCGGATGCCCTGTAGCCTCAGGTGTACAAATTTAGGGATCAGCACGAGAAGATTACGCGTGTATTTCAAGAACTGTATGACGACTGACGACGGGTTCAAACAATCCGAGACTCTTTTACTCAACTACACAATTAATTTCGTGCGTGCCCACTCGAGTGACGTGAAATTTTGGTAAGCTCTAGATTTTTGGTTGACTGGTGTGATTATCGTCCCGAGCTGTGGATTATTAACCTTTTGAAAACACAATGCAGCTCATGTGGGTGAATTTAAATTTTAATCACACTTAAGCGCTTGAGTTAGCAGGGTATCGAACAGTCAAAGGGGTCTACCACCACAAGAGTTGTCATCTGCAGTAAGTGTAAGTTATTGCACAAAAGGTAAGCCCATAAGATGTTGAAAGTTGTACATCCTACTATACGAACCAAGTTCATGTCGGTAGCGGGCAGATTCAAAACCACTTCTAGGTGTTTGAAGGTCGGTGATCGCATGTGTTTCTTTGAACACTCGATACATTTAGCAATTCCCCGCCAAATATCACTGCTTTAAAACTGCATTGCCAATAGTTTTCAGTAGTCACATATGCTTGCAATACCGTATCCTGCTTTGACATTACGTCGAAGACTATTATTCTCATCTCTCTCCTTCGAGTTTTAAGGGAGTCGGCGCGGACTGGCCGCTAGCGTGCTAGGATGTCATATTTAACTTATATCAATGCCCTGCTTTGTGCCTGGGCATTATTTAATCAACGGCTACTTACGGACTCCGGACTGAAGAAGTTTCTGTTTGGCGCCTGGGTGGTTTCAGCGTTCGAAGGCTGTTCATGAAGCACGTAAGTTAAGATGGACATCGCCTCAACTACGCACTAATGTCGCACCGCGTCTCGCCTTGCCGGAGGAGCACGGTAGTTATTGAAAACTGATGAGGTGCTCGAGTTTAAGAGTTCTGAAAACATTACGAAGTTAAACATGGAAACATCCTTGCACAGTGACAAGCGTGTAGGAGATCAGCCATAAGTTAATTATTTTCGAGTCAGCGTCAATGTAACTATTCCTAAAATATCCCATCATGTGATGTCTTGGCGACTGTTATGGTGGCTGCCCGGTCATAGCCTTTGTGATCTACCTTACATGCTATCGCGACGGCAGTCTACCGTAACTATTACCTTCCTCAACCTCACTACATCCTGGAGGATATGTCTGCTGAGCAATTTGCTTATATAGAACAAGATACACTATCATCTCCAAACGGAAATGAGCTTCCAACCTACGACGATCTTGCTGCTCAAAATGGACCTAATTCCAGGTATCTAGAGAGCCCGCCAACTGTTACGGTTCGTGCGTCTGATAATGCTGTATCAATAGATTTGGTAGGTGGAGAGGTTGGATAGAGAAACGGTACGTGTATTGACTCCATCCATTTCGTTAACATGATTCAATCCCAGAACATTGCAGAGCAGCAGAGCGACAGGCAGAAATAACGCCTGAAATAAGGGCACAAAGGCGAGCGCGTGGCTGGGGAAACGATCTGGACTATCGAGTTTGTTTCATTCAAATTTGATCGACGCGACACAATCTGACTTTGCCTAGGAAAACCTTCAACCAGAAGCAGACCCAGTCGACCACTCTTTGCATGTACAAACCTCTAACTTGACAATCCAAGACACACCTCCAAGATCCGTGGATGAAACCACCATGAGTGCACCACTTCCTTTTGTCAGCCAAACCATCGAGCCAACGCATCTAAAAATCAACCACTTTGGCTCTCGATTCTTGCCCCACACTACAACGCAAATACGCTGTGTGTTACCTTTGCTAGCGGATCGGATACTACTTATTGGACACGATGAGGGCCTGTCAGTTTTGGATATGTTCCCCCAGGAATGGACTGGGCATGGAGATTTAGTAACGAAGGGTCCAGATGAAGCACAATGCCGCCCAGTGTGGAAAGGAGAGAGGTCAGTTATAAACAATCAGTCCTCATGCCTGCGGAAGCTTGACTCTTTCTTGCTAGTGTTTATCAAATGTCGATTCTTGAATCTGAGGATCATGGTTATGGCACACCACAAGGGGTGGTCCTCATGATTGTCGGGCCTGCACTAGAGTATGCAACTACTAGCAAAGAATCAGAATTGATGAAGACAGCTCGCATGTATAATCTGGGGAGTTTGATCAGTTTAGCTAGATGGACTATTGCACAGAAGGCAAGATTTTTCAATTTCATCCACGTTGTTACTCATTGTTGAGTTTGTCTTAAAGGGTTCGAAGCCATTAGAGCTACTTAAAATCAATGGTTGGCAGCAGCCTACTACTCCATCTAAGCGACACCGGGCCCATGGCAGCATAGCCAGGGGGCTAAAATCATTTATTGACAGTAATAACACGCCCTCCGAGCAATCGAGCTCCTATCAACCTTTCCTCAACCCATCTATGTCTGGCCCAAGTCATTTCAAGAGTCCTACCCCTCCCGAGCGTGTAAGCCCCACCCAAAGTACATTCTCAGAAGAATCTAGTTGGGATATAGTAGATGATCTACCTATTCGTTGGGCGACTGACTTTGTCCCACTTGCTTCTGCTGGCTCTCGTTTGGCTGGCCAGTCTGTGATATCTTATGCAACGTGGGCCGATGAATCAAGACAAGCTAAAGGGCCTGGTGGGCAGCTACTAGCCATTGCTACGAAAGGCACAATCTTTCTGTACGAGACTCCTAAAGGGGAGAGAGCCTACAGATTTGTTAAGGTTTAGTTGTTCTTTACTCTGAGTATTCTCTGGCTGATGGCTATCCCGAAGGAATTTTACACACCCATACAACCACGTAGCATCACTTTCTTCCAACAATTGGTCAGCGACACGCGAAGTCCCATGGACGAGCGGAGCCCAAGTCGATATCATTCACACAAACGAACAGATAGTGGCAGCACTCTAAAAGGGATGTCATCCGGGGCTTCTTCCTCCACACCCCTAAATTATGGAACCCATCTCAGCCTATTTGTCGTATTTGACAAAAAAGCTGGGTGGATTCGATTAGCCGACTCGGCGGTCGGAGAGCTGGAACTAGGAGAGGACGGTGGGCCACAGGCTCCCGGCATGCTCTACCCGCGCGATACGGTATCGTCGGCTTTGAGCACATCAACGTTACGACAGCGAGCACGACTATCCTTTGACATTCGCGAATCCGCTGCCAGATGGGTCCCTCCAGTGCGACTGAACTTGCCCGTTTTCGGATCACCTGAGACTACTCAACCTGTCCACATCATCACTCGAGGTAAACGAAGTCATATCGTGCCCTGTCCACTTCCTATACGTGCGCAAACGAGTCCCCCTTTACGCGCTATTTTCTGGAAATCTCCTCCTAAATATGTCGCCGCACGGTTGTTACCAGCCGGACACGATCCTATCAACGAGCCGCCTCTATTGCAGCTTGTCGCTTTTGGTGAGAACGGCGTTGAGGTCAATGAGACCGGGATATCCTTTATGAACACCAAAGGTAAAGGACGCGCATTTCCTGAGGAAATTGTTCGAGCAGAGGAAGACCTCGGAGGTGAGGCAGGCTTCCTAGTTTCGGGGGGAAACTGGGATCAATTGGCACGGTTGAATGAATCTGGAGGGCTGAGAAGTTCGGCCTCTGTTCTCTCCGTGGAAAGCATGGACTCTTTAGATCTATTAGCCAAGATGAAGAACGAACAAGGAATTTATGGTTGGTGTCGAAAGGGTCTTACTGATTGGAGAGTGTTTTGGGTAGGTGGGGGTCTTACAGAGAATTATAATGCTGAAGGTATGACTGGGCTGGATTACAGAGACTCTATGTCTAGCATGTATGCATGATTATACAAATTTATCCCGAGATACACTCGAAATGTTTTGGTTGTAGTTGTATCAGTAGCTTACTATGGACAATCGAACTTTCATATTTAGTTAAAAAGATAGCGTCTCAGAAAGTAGTCCTCATAAATGTCCGCGTCGTGGATCACATGCATGTTAGACAGGTTACAGAATAATTATAAAGTACAGGTGTACGTATAGATAATGATATCAAAATGAAATAACTCTGCCTTGCAAAAAAAGCCATGGTCAAAGCAGGTCCGAGCGCGTCTTACGATTGGGGTACAAATTCCATATCAAAAACGCGAAAGTAGTCCGGTGATAATAAAAACAAGAAAGTCCAATGATGATTGCAAGCATGATGAATGAAGTGAGGATATCGAAAAAGATATTCATCTGGTAGGAGGTCGTGACGAGGCAGGCGGGTAAGTTTGACTGGAAGTATTGGCTCCACTAATGTCCGATGTCGCCTGGTTTAGACGGCCCATTGAACCAGCCGGTTTACGAATAACAACAAAAGATCTCTGGGCTTGCGGGGCATCCCTACTACCCAGACCACCGAGTTCCTGATCTACGGAAGTGCCCTTACCCAGATCAGCCGCCGATGTGCGTCCCTCGCTACTATGCGGTCGATTGCGTCGTAGATGGTACCAAGGCTTTTTTTTCTTCTGTTGATCGTGTTCATCTCCAGAATAATCGTCGTCGTTGTTTGATCCCGTACTGCCTAGCGTGAACTTAGAGGCAGCCAACGCTGATGGAGGGCGCAAGAAGGTATCTTCGGAAACGTGTGTTTGTCGTCGAGGTGTAGAAGCTTGGCTTTGTTGTTGGAGATTAGTGGCCATCGAAGTCGTCGACGCTTGCCCGCTGACATTTGGCAAGTAATCTTCGATGATAGCTGTCTGCGATTTTGTGCGTATATGCGCCGGTTGCATCGCACCGGATGGCAGCCCATTCTCCCCGATTGCAACTTTTGACAATGCAATGGGAGCTTCATCATCGTCTCGGTCAAAAAGTAAAGGAGGACTTGCTAGAGCTGATGGGCTATAATTTCCACTGGTCTGAGCCGCACTTTGTTGTCCAAAAGACGGAAAATTCTGGGTCGACCCGGTCGCAATGGCATACGGTGAGTCGATGTGTGCTCTGCCGCCCCCTACACGAGAAAAACCACTTGATGTAGGGACAGAGCCCGAAGATGATACTGAAGGCCGACTGTTTTGCTGCTGTACTCCGGTGCGTACAGCAGTATAACCTGGTCTGGGGAAAGGTTGCCAAGCACCCATGATATAACCTTCGTCATCGCTATCGAGCTCCTCTTTATATGGAATGTTCGCATGTTCTGGCTTCAAAACAGAAGGGGGCTGTGAATGTGCCGAACCTTTCCTAGAATCTGCATTCAATAAGCGAGGAGGCGTAGCGTTGCCTTCAAGTGGGTGAATTCCTCCTACAGGAGGCATATATGACGAAAGATCAGAATCTCTAGTTTGCGTTTGAGACGAGCTATGATTCGCGTTTCTTCGTCTATTTGATCGGTGTCGACGACCACTCTTCTTTCTCGGTCCGCAGCAGCCAATTAAGCCACAAGCACCCAGCAAGCCGCTGTCTACTGCATGTCTACTACTGTCGAACCCAATCCTTCCAAAAAGACGAATAAAACCCTCCAGAATTTTTGAAAGCAGCATGAGCACCAATGCCAGATATACCAAAGCGAGGATGACGAGAATGCCATATGCAACCCAGCCCCCTGGTCCGGGTCCTATTGAAATCTTGGATGGAGATTAGACATAAATATTGTTCATGTAAATATGTTGGAAAGCCACCTACTGCTTGAGTTAAGATGACCAATAGCACAGCGATTACAATCCTGGCAACACAGAATAGAAAGCTGATTAGGCCCATACTCGCCCCACTTCCCCATGGGAGCCACACACTGGTTACAAGTGCGGATATAACTTCCACGACCAGGATAATGATGGCTTGGGCAGTCCCACTTTTCTGGCCGACGCCGATGGTCACTCCAAAAGCGATGTTTGTCGCAAAGAACAGGCTGGCAAAAAGTTGGGAGCCATGCCTGTAATGGTTGTACAAAGGTCCCAAAGAGAGCAGTGTTTTTGTTTCATCGTAAAGTTTGTTGGTTGTGGTGAAGGTTACACGAATAACGAGGTGTGCTGGTATAAGGATGGAGAAGATAACAAATGAAAGCGCGGCTAAGACCACTGAGGACGTCGCGACAACTTCTCGGGGAAGCGTCATTTGATAGCATGAAAAAATCGTGATAGGTAGGTGAAAAAGCACGAGAATCCGAACAAGGTTTCCATGCAGTACAGTCCCATGAAATGCACCTACATCTGCGCGTATCCTCCACCATGACCTGTGAGAATTAACACCTCGTTCAGAAGAAACATGGGATGCAGCCAAAGGTAAAGCGAATCTAGCGGTGGGAAATTTAGCAGAAGTCGAAGTTCCAAGTCCCGAACCTGTCAGCGATTTATTTTCTTCCACGACTGATGAAGGGAGAGGAGCATCTCCTAGATCTTTACTGCCGTATGTTGGACTCCTGGTCCTCCCCAAGCGATTCATGTTAGCAGCATGCCCTTGAACACCAGTCGAGTCATTGGCGAGGCCAACGGTGTAATCAATTATCCAGATTAAGACTGAAATGACTATAGCAGCTCCCGCAATACCTAAAAAGAGGATCAAACATGTCGGGAATAAATCTTGCGGGCGAATGCCAACGGTATACGCGAACGAAGATATTCCTTCTTTGGCATCAGAGGGTAACGTGAAAAGGACATTAGGGAGAGATTGGTCAATAAAGATGGGGGATGCAGGATCTGCGAGCTGGTTCGAAAAACCTGTGGGAGGCGCAAAAGGCTCTGTGTGAAGTGGGTTCCAATGGTTGGATTTGGATGACTGGGTCAAAGATATGTCTGCAAGTTGACAATGTGCTCAGAAACGAAAGGGAGAAAATGATACATGTACACACTGTATGAAAGAGTAGACCATGCAGTCTGGCTTAACAGAGGGTCTGGGGCAAAAATTAACCACAATAGACCATCGAAGCTTAGACGCTACGTACAAACGAATTGAGGCCATTCTACTGCCACCATGGCCAAAGCCGCGCACCATTGGGTGTGAAATATAATATCACGTAGAGAAGGTGTGCCTGCAGAGATCGGTGAGTAGTAAGCATCAGTACTTCAGATTAGATGAACAGGGAAAACTGACAAAAACGCATCAGTGCTGGATTGTTGGCCAGCCGTTCTCCACTGATAGCGCTCGCTAAAATGTATCCTGCGCTTTGCGCTCGGGACCAGAGTCCACGTCCAGGGCGAGTTACTCCGCGACTCCAAGCTGAAGCGATTCTCGCTAAGCCAACAACCACCCAATACGCTATGGCCAAACCAACTGTTGACCAAAAAATAATGATCGCATTCCCGTATGGAGAAGATGGTCGCGGCTCAAGTGGGGTAGTGAGTATGTCGAGACATAGAAGTTCCCTGCTGAACGTATCGACAGCGCGGAGTCGGGTAATAAGAGTCGTGAGTTCCCTATTTTTGCCCCAAGGAATGGTGGATGAGAAAGCAAAAGGACCTCGAACAATTGGACAATATGTGCCATCGGGAGATATTATATCGGGAAGTGGGGATTCCGGTCGCATGTTTTGGCACAGATATGAGCTATTTGTCCATGCGTTCAGAGTAAGGACCGATGTAGTAGTAAATAACGTTGCTGGGGGGGTTTATCAATGACCGCAAACAAAAGTCGTAAAAAAGTTTGGTATTTACCAAGGCTTAAGCTGGTATTTATTACTCCAACAATATCCTGAGGACTGGTTCCAAGAACAGTAAGATTGAGGTATTTTCCGAATTCCTCATTATGGGAGACCTGTGCATAAACAGTGTCGACGTTGAACTTTTGGTTTTGGCTCTCGGGCTCGTCAAAGCAATCATCAAAGGGAATAGTGATTGGGTCGGCCGTAACAAATGGTAAAAGCAGAAGAATAAGAGAGATAAAAGACGCGGGAAGTTGTGCCCTCATCGTGGTGAGCGACGACGAGCACTCCCTTTGGTCGTCCGACTGGAAGCTGAGGAGCACACTGCGCGAGTAACAGAGTAACACGAAAACCAATTAGGAAAATACCATCAGATTACGTCATGCGCGGTGGTCCACTGTGTCCATTCCCCACTGCCTTGCACGGCATGTTCCTCCGTCGTGTCCAAGTGCATTGCTCAAAGAATCGTCATTTCCATGACCTTCGTGCCTATAAGGAAGATCCACGCTGGCCAGGATGGCAAGTCATAATTGGGATAGAGACGCACGCCCAGATAAAAACGCGCCGGAAACTCTTTTCAGGTATCCTTCAACGCGTACTTTTGGAGTACATTTTCTAATTATTTCTCAGAC
>Ga0247779_1000288_pt1 | contig 35901 bp, 25 predicted proteins | sample UWRJL221509R5_FD_179925 | JGI IMG/M metagenome (GOLD analysis project Ga0247779, IMG submission 179925) | Plant litter microbial communities from Arlington Agricultural Research Station in Wisconsin, United States - UWRJ-L221-509R-5 | ecosystem: Environmental > Terrestrial > Plant litter >...
TCTCCTAGGGTCAAGTTGCTTGGGTCGCACCTCAACCATATCCAGGTCATTCACGATGGCCACCTCCATCGGTGGCCCGCCTCAGTTTCTTACACCACCTCCCGGGACATCACCAACTTCGACGGCGGCGATAAAGCGGCCGGTCGGGTTTTTCTGCGTCCGATCCAACACAAGCCGATGAACTTCGCCATCATGGAAGCTCGGCCAGCAACCGAACTGCGCCAACACCTTTTCATGATCTTCGATGAATTCGTACGGCTGCATTCGCTTCCTACCGTGCCAACTAGTCAAATGCTTCCGGCTGATGGTGGACCGGTTCAGCACGGCGAACTGCGCGAGCGTGCCGGTGAAGTAGAGACGTTCAGGGTTAGTCCGGAAGCAGGACGGCAATCCCGTCGAGCACCGCTTGCAGATGACTTTCGACGACACCCCAGACCAGACGGTCATCAACGGTCGCGTAGGCGTGGATCAGGATGTTCCTGAGAGCCACGGCACGCGCAAGTTCAGGTACACCTGCAGCCGTCTGCGCATCGGACTTTCGCAACTGGCTCAAGGCTTCGCCGAGGATTTCAAGCTGCCGCTCGACGGCAGACCGCAGTAAGTCATCTTTCAGATAGTCATCGAAAGACTTGCCTCGAACAAAACGCAGCGCCTTCGCACCCGCTTGCCTGGCGTCCCAGAGATATTTCGGCGCGTCAGGCGACATAGAGAGCGATCTGCTCGGATTCGATGCGCCGCCGCAGGTACGGATTGCGAAGGGCCTCAGGGGTGAGCAGATCGACAGGACGGCTGAACAAGGCTTCGAGCCCGCTCTTCAAGGCGAAGAACGCCTCCGAATAGGCAGAAGGCGGCAGCTCCTCGAACTCGACCAGGAAGTCCAGATCGCTGTCCTCCGCGCGGAAATCGTCGCGCACGGCGGAACCAAAAAGATGCAGCTCGCGAGCATGGCTGCGGCGGCACAACTGCGCGAGTTGTGCCTGCCGCTGCTTGATGAAATCCTGCACTGCCATGCTCCCTCAGTGGAGCCGAAAGTCTAGCGCCTCGCCGGCGGCACGTCCGTGCACGAGCCGTGCGCCACTTCCGCAGCCAGGCCGATCGACTCGCCGAGCGTCGGGTGCGGGTGGATGGTCTTGCCGATGTCCACGGCGTCGGCGCCCATCTCGATGGCCAGGGCGATCTCACCGATCATGTCGCCGGCGTGCGTGCCGACGATGCCGCCGCCGACGATGCGGTGCGTCTCCTCGTCGAACAGCAGCTTGGTGAAGCCTTCGTCGCGGCCGTTGGCGATGGCGCGACCGGAGGCACTCCACGGCAGCAGGCCCTTCTTGACCTTGATGCCCTTGGCCTTGGCCTCGTCTTCGGTCAGACCCACCCAGGCCACTTCCGGATCGGTGTAGGCGACGCTCGGGATCACGCGGGCGTCGAACTGGGTCTTGGCCAGCTTGTCGTCGCCCAGCAGTTCGCCAGCGATGACCTCGGCCGCCACGTGGCCCTCATGCACGGCCTTGTGCGCCAGCATCGGCTGGCCCACCAGGTCGCCGATGGCGAAGATGTGGGGCACGTTGGTGCGCATCTGCACGTCGACCGGGATGAAGCCGCGGTCCGTGACCGTGACGCCCGCCTTGTCGGCGCCGATCTTCTTGCCGTTGGGCGTGCGGCCCACGGCCTGCAGCACCAGGTCGTAGAGCTGCGGTTCCTTCGGGGCGCCCTCGCCTTCGAAGCTGACCTTGATGCCCTCGGGCGTCGCTTCGGCGGCCACCGTCTTCGTGTTCAACATGATGTTGTCGAAGCGCGGGGCGTTCATCTTCTGCCAGACCTTAACGAGGTCGCGGTCGGCGCCGGTCATCAGCGTGGGCAGCATCTCGACGACGTCCAGGCGCGCGCCCAGCGTCGAGTACACGGTGCCCATTTCCAGGCCGATGATGCCGCCGCCGACGATCAGCATGCGCTTGGGCGCCGAGGTCAGTTCCAGCGCGCCGGTGGAGTCGATGACGCGCGGATCCTTGGGCATGAAGGGCAGGCTCACCGCCTGCGAACCGGCGGCGATGATCAGCTTCTTGAAGTGCACCGTCTGCGTCTTGCCGGTGCGTTCCTGGCCTTCGCCCGCGGTTTCCTCGACGCTCAGGTGGTTCGGGTCGATCAGCGAGCCGTAGCCGCGGATCACCATCACCTTGCGCATCTTGGCCATCATGGCGAGGCCGCCGGTCAGCTTGCCGACGACCTTCTGCTTGTGCTTGAGCAGCTTGGGCAACTCGACCTTGGGCTCGCCGAACTCGACGCCGAGGTCGGCAAAGTGCTTGACCTCGTCCATCACGGCCGCCACGTGCAGCAGCGCCTTCGACGGAATGCAGCCGACGTTGAGGCACACGCCGCCGAGCGTCGTGTAGCGCTCGACAATGGCGACCTTCAGGCCGAGGTCGGCCGCGCGGAAGGCGGCCGAATAGCCGCCGGGGCCGCCGCCGAGCACGACCACGTCGAAGGACTGGTCGGCGCTGCCGCTGTAGGCGGCCGCAGCCAGCGCGGGGGCCGCTGCGGCGGGAGCGGGCACCGCGACAGCAGGCGCTGGCGCAGCGGGAGCCGGCGCAGCCGCCGCTTCTCCGCTCGCTTCCAGCGTCAGCACGACGGAGCCCTGCTTGACCTTGTCGCCGACCTTGACGTTCACTTCCTTGACCACGCCGGCGCTGCTCGACGGGATCTCCATCGAGGCCTTGTCGCTCTCGACGGTAATCAGACTCTGCTCGACCTTGACCGTGTCGCCGGCTTTCACCAGCACCTCGATCACGCCCACTTCGTCGAAATCGCCGATGTCCGGCACTTTCACTTCAATCGTTGCCATGTCATCGGTCCTTTCAGAGAGCGATGCGGCGGAAGTCCGCCAGCAGCGACGCGAAGTAGACGTTGAAACGCGCGGCGGAGGCGCCGTCGATCACGCGATGGTCCCAGCTCAGCGACAGCGGCAGGATCAGGCGCGGCTGGAAGGCCTTGCCGTCCCACACCGGCTGAGTGCTGCTCTTGCAGACGCCCATGATCGCCACCTCGGGCGCGTTGATGATCGGCGTGAAGTAGGTGCCACCGATGCCGCCCAGCGACGAGATCGAGAAGCAGCCGCCGGTCATGTCCGCCGGGCCCAGCTTGCCGTCACGGGCCTTCTTGGCCAGTTCGCTCATCTCCTGGCTGATCTGGAAGATGCCCTTCTTGTCGCAGTCGCGGATGACGGGCACGACCAGGCCGTTGGGCGTATCCGCCGCGAAGCCGATGTGGAAGTAGTTCTTCAGCACCAGCGTGCCGTCGCCGTCGAGCGAAGCATTGAACTCGGGGAACTTCTTGAGCGCGGCGACGGTGGCCTTGATCATGAAAGCCAGCATCGTGACCTTGATGCCGCTCTTCTCGTTCTCCTTGTTCAGCTGGACGCGGAAGGCTTCCAGCTCGGTGATGTCGGCGTCGTCATGGTTGGTGACGTGCGGGATCGTGACCCAGTTGCGGTGCAGGTTGGCGCCGGAGATCTTCTTGATCCGCGACATTTCCTTGCGCTCGACCGGGCCGAACTTCTCGAAGTCCACCTTGGGCCAGGGCAGCAGGCCGGGGAAGGCGCCGCCCGACGCGGCACCCGCGGCAGCAGCCGGTGCAGCAGCCTTCTGCGCGGAGGTCTGGATGGCGCCGGCCATGACGCTCTTGACGAAGCCCTGCAGGTCGCTCTCGACGATGCGGCCCTTGGCGCCGGAGCCCTTGACCTCGGCCAGCGGCACGCCCAGTTCGCGCGCCAGCTTGCGGATGCTGGGCGACGCGTGGGGCAGCGCGCCGGTGGGTGTGCTCGGCTCGTGGGCGGGCAGCGCGGCGGTGGGGTTCGGACGCTCGGCGGCGGGGGCGCTGGCAGGAGCTGCCTGAGCGGGCGCGGGAGCCGGTGCCCCTGCAGCCGGGGCGGGTGCCGCAGCAGCAGGCGCACCGCCGGCCGCTTCCAGGATCGCCAGCAGCGAACCCTTCTTGACCTTGTCTCCGACCTTGACCTTCAGTTCCTTGAGGACACCGGCGTGCGAGGACGGGATCTCCATCGAGGCCTTGTCGCTCTCGACGGTGATCAGGCTCTGCTCGACCTTGACCGTGTCGCCGGCCTTGACCATCACCTCGATCACCGCGACCTCATCGAAGTCGCCGATGTCGGGCACGACGACCTCGACGGTGCCGCCGCTGGCGGCCGGGGCAGCCGGAGCCGCAGCCGCCGGAGCGGGTGCAGGCGCAGCAGGAGCCGATGCAGCAGGCGCGGGGGCCGAAGCCACAGCCTCGCCGGCCGTCTCCAGCACGAGCACCACGCTGCCTTCCTTGACCGTGTCGCCGACCTTGACCTTCAGCTCCTTGACCACGCCCGCCGCGCTGGACGGAATTTCCATCGAGGCCTTGTCGCTCTCGACGGTGATCAGGCTCTGTTCCACCTTCACCGTATCGCCGGGCTTGACCAGCAGTTCGATGACGCCGACGCCATCGAAATCGCCGATATCCGGCACCTTCACTTCAAGCAATGCCATGTTCTTGTCTCCGTGGAAGCTCAGCGTTACGCGTACAGCGGATTGATCTTGTCGGCGTTGATGCCGTACTTCGCGATGGCGTCCGCGACCTTCTGCGCCGGCACCTTGCCTTCATCGGCCAGCGACTTCAACGCGGCGACGACGATGTAGTGGCGGTTGATCTCAAAGTGCTCGCGCAGCTTGGAGCGGAAGTCCGAGCGGCCGAAGCCATCGGTGCCCAGCACCTTGTAGGTGCGGCCGGCCGGGATGAAGGCGCGGATCTGCTCGGCGTAGTTCTTCATGTAGTCGGTGGACGCGATCACCGGGCCCTGGACCTTGCTCAGCTGCTGCGTCACGTAAGGCACGCAGGCGAGTTCGGTCGGGTGCAGCAGGTTCCAGCGCTCGGCGTTCTGGCCGTCGCGGGCCAGTTCGTTGAAGCTCGGGCAGCTCCACACGTTGGCGCCCACGCCCCATTCCTCTTCCAGCAGCTTCTTCGCTGCCTGGCTTTCGCGCAGGATGGTGCCGGAGCCCAACAGGTTGACGGTGACGGCCGAGCCGGCCTGCGCGTCTTCCAGCAGGTACATGCCCTTGAGGATCTGCTCCTCGGTGCCGGCCTTCAGTCCCGGCATCGGATAGTTCTCGTTCAGCAGGGTCAGGTAGAAGTAGACGTTCTCCTGGTTCTCCACCATGCGCTTGAGGCCGCTGTGCAGGATCACCGCCACTTCATGCGCGAAGGTCGGGTCGTAGCTGATGCAGTTCGGGATCGTGGCCGCCAGGATGTGGCTGTGGCCGTCCTCGTGCTGCAGGCCTTCGCCGTTCAGCGTCGTGCGGCCCGACGTGCCGCCCAGCAGGAAGCCGCGGGCCTGCATGTCGCCGGCCGCCCAGGCCAGGTCGCCGATGCGCTGAAAGCCGAACATCGAGTAGTAGACGAAGAACGGGATCATCACGCGGTTGTTCGTCGAGTACGACGTCGCCGCGGCGATCCACGAGGCCATGCCACCGGCTTCGTTGATGCCTTCCTGCAGCACCTGGCCGGCCTTGTCCTCGCGGTAGTACATCACCTGGTCCTTGTCGACCGGGGTGTACTGCTGGCCCGCAGGGTTGTAGATGCCGATCTGGCGGAACAGGCCTTCCATGCCGAAGGTGCGCGCCTCGTCGACGAGGATGGGCACCGTGCGCGGGCCCAGTTCCTTGTCGCGCAGCAGCTGCGTGAGGAAGCGGCCGAAGGCCTGGGTCGTCGAGATTTCGCGGCCCTCGGCGGTCGGGTCGAGCACGGCCTGGAACGTTGCCAGGTCGGGCACCTTCATCGATTCGTCGGTCTTCGGGCGGCGCTTGGGCAGGTAACCGCCCAGTGCATTGCGGCGCTCGTGCAGGTACTTCAGTTCCTGCGAGCCTTCGGCCGGCTGGTAGAAGGGCACGTTCGGCAGATCCGCGTCGCTGACCGGGATATTGAAGCGGTCGCGCATCTCGCGGATGTCGTCGTCCTGCAGCTTCTTGGTCTGGTGGGCGGTGTTCTTGCCTTCGCCGATCTTGCCCATGCCGAAGCCCTTGACGGTCTTGATCAGCATGACCGTCGGCTGGCCCTTGGTGTTCACCGCGCGGTGGTAGGCCGCGTACACCTTCTGCGGATCGTGGCCGCCGCGCTGCAGGCGCCAGATGTCCTCGTCGCTCATCTTCGCGACCATCTCGAGCAACTTGGGGTGGCGGCCGAAGAAGTTCTTGCGCACGAAGGCGCCGTCATTGGCCTTGAAGGCCTGGTAGTCGCCGTCCAGCGTGTCCATCATGACCTTGCGCAGCAGGCCGTCCTTGTCGCGGGCCAGCAGCGGATCCCAGTAGGAGCCCCAGACCAGCTTGATCACGTTCCAGCCGGCACCGCGGAACTCGCCTTCCAGCTCCTGGATGATCTTGCCATTGCCGCGCACCGGGCCGTCCAGGCGCTGCAGGTTGCAGTTGACGATGAAGATCAGGTTGTCGAGCTTCTCGCGGGCGGCCAGGCCGATAGCGCCCAGCGATTCCGGCTCGTCCATCTCGCCGTCGCCCAGGAACACCCAGACCTTGCGCTTGCTCGTGTCCGCGATGCCGCGGGCATGCAGATACTTCAGGAAGCGCGCCTGGTAGATCGCCATCAAGGGGCCCAGGCCCATCGAGACGGTGGGGAACTGCCAGAACTCGGGCATCAGCTTCGGGTGCGGATAGCTGGACAGGCCCTTGCCGTCGACTTCCTGGCGGAAGTTCAGCAGCTGTTCCTCGGTGATGCGGCCTTCCATGAAGGCACGGGCGTAGATGCCGGGCGCGCTGTGGCCCTGGATGTAGAGCAGGTCGCCGCCGTGCTCGCCGTCGTCGGCGTGCCAGAAGTGGTTGAAGCCGCAGCCCAGCATCGTCGCCAGCGAGGCGAAGCTGGAGATGTGGCCGCCGAGGTCGCCACCGTCGTCCGGGTGCAGGCGATTGGCCTTGACCACCATCGCCATCGCGTTCCAGCGCATGATCGCGCGCAGCCGCTCCTCGATCTCGATATTGCCCGGGAAGCGCTCTTCCTGGTCCGTCGGGATCGTGTTGACGTAGGCGGTGGTGGCGCTGAAGGGCACGTCGATGCCGGCCTGGCGCGCGTGGTCGATCAGCGTGTTCAGCAGGAAGTGGCCGCGTTCGCCGCCTTCCTCGCCGATGACGGCGGACAGCGCGTCCAGCCATTCACGGGTTTCTTGCGGATCAGCGTCGTTCGGGGCGGCGCCAAGGAACTCTGTCGGTTGGGCGGACATCGGTTGTCTCCTGCTTTTGGAAGGGCTCTCGGAAGGGTGCGCGGGAGTGTCTCACAAGTCTCCAGCACTTCCAAATGGCGCGAGTGATTTTCAAATTATGAAATGAGGGAAGGTCCGCAGCGGGGTCTCCTCCATGCCGCTCGATAATTCAGTTATGCCTTTTTCGATCGACTTCCGCGGCGTCGCCCGCCGCCAACTGCTCCCCTTGCAACGCATCGTCGCCGGCTGGTGGCGGCGCCAATCGCCCGCGCGCCAGGACCGCTTCGCCACGCTGGGCCCGCTGATCTCCGTACTGCTGTTCCTGGCGGCGATCATTTCCGCCTTCTGGTACCTGCGCAACGAGGAAATCGAACGCGAGACCGAGGCCGTCAAGCGCGACACCGAAATCGCCCAGCAGCAGATCCGCCTGCGCCTGATCGAGAACCAGGAACAGCTGGTGCGCATCGCCCGCGAAATCTCCACCCGCACCGTCGACACGCGCGAGTTCGCCGCCCAGGCCCGCGCGCTGATCCGCGAACGGGCCGAGCTGACCGAGGTCGACTGGATCGGCAATCACCGCGACCGCCGCGCCTACGTCAGTGCCGGCGGCTACCAGGACGACAGCCTGGTGCCGAGCGAGAACAGCAGCGACCCCTCGCTGCCGCTGGCCAACCAGTCGAGCCCGCCGGAACTGGCCTTCCTGGCGGCGCGCGAACGCCGCCAACCGGTCTATTCCCTGCCCTTCGCCGACACCAACGGAACGACGGTGTTCCAGATCCAGGTCCCGCTGGTGGACCGCAGCGGCTTCTCCGGCGTGCTGATCGCGCAGTACAGCGTCGAGGCGCTGCTGCGCCACGGCGTGCCCCCCGAGGTCGCGACGCGGCACGCGATCGTCGTGCTCGACGGCCGCGAGCAGGTCGTCTCCAGCACCGTCACGCCGATGCCGGGCCAGCGCATCCAGCGCGCCTCGATCATCCACGACGTGCCGCTGGCGCCGGCGCTGAACGGCCTGGTGCTGCGCGGCCAGGGCTACCGCACCTCGATCGGCCTGATCTCGAACACGCTGTTCTGGATGGTCGTCGCGCTGTCGGTGCTGACCGTCTGGATGCTGCTGGGCACCTGGCGCCACATGCGCCGGCGCCTGCAGATCCAGACCGCGCTGGCCAGCGAGACCAACTTCCGCCGCGCGATGGAGAACTCGATGCTGACCGGCATGCGCGCGATGGACATGGAGTCGCGCATCTCCTACGTGAACCCGGCCTTCTGCGCGATGACCGGTTTCTCCGAGGCCGAGCTGATCGGGCGCAAGCCGCCCTTTCCCTACTGGCCGACCGACCGTTACGAAGAGAACGCCCGCCTGCAGCAGCAGGAGGTGCAGGGCCGCAGCCCGGCCGGCGGCGCCGAGGTGCGCGTGATGCGCAAGGACGGCACGATTTTCGACGCGCGGATGTACGTCTCGCCGCTGGTCGACAGCAAGGGCAAGCAGAGCGGCTGGATGGCCTCGATCACCAACATCACCGAGGCCAAGAGGGTGCGCGACCAGCTCAGCGCCTCGCACGAACGCTTCACGACGGTGCTGGAAGGCCTGGACGCCGCCGTGTCGGTGCTGTCGGTGCAGCAGGGCGAACTGCTGTTCGCCAACCGCTCCTACCGACTCTGGTTCGGCGCCGACCCGGCCGGCCACGCGCTGCTGGCCGGCGGCCCGCTGGCGGCGCGCGCCAGCATCCCCGCCGAGGTCGACGAGGAGATCGACGACTACACCGGCCTGCCCACGCAGGCGCTCACCGAGGCCGGCTCCGACCCGCGCGAGGTCTACGTCGAATCGCTGGAGATGTGGTTCGACGTCCGCTCCCGCTACCTGCAGTGGACCGACGGCCGCCTGGCCCAGATGCTGATCGCCACCGACATCACCGTGCGCCGGCGCGCCGAGGCGCTGGCGGCCCAGCAGGCCGAGAAGGCGCAGGTCACGAGCCGCCTGATGACGATGGGCGAGATGGCCTCCTCGGTCGCCCACGAGCTGAACCAGCCGCTGACCGCGATCACCAACTACTGCAACGGCATGGTCAGCCGCGTGCGCGGCGACAACATCCAGAAAGACGACCTGCTCTCCGCGCTGGAGAAGACCGCCAAGCAGGCGCAGCGGGCCGGCCAGATCATTCACCGCATCCGCAACTTCGTGAAGCGCAGCGAACCGCAGCGTCAGGCCGCGCAGGCGGCCGACATCGTCGAGGACGCGGTGGAGCTCGCCGGCATCGAGCTGCGCCGACGCAGCGTGGCCATCCACACCTACGTCGCGCAGCGCCTGCCGCAGCTGATGGTCGACCCGATCCTGATCGAGCAGGTGCTGATGAACCTGCTAAAGAACGCCGCCGAGGCGATCGACAACGCCTCGCTGCCGGCCAGCCGCCGGCATATCGAACTGCGCGTGGTGCCCAAGCACACCCCCGAGTTGGGCGGCCACATCGAATTCAGCGTCACCGACATGGGCCCGGGCCTGCCCGAGGAGGTGATCTCCCGGATGTACGAGGCCTTTTTCTCGACCAAGGCCGACGGCATGGGCATCGGCCTAGGGTTATGCCGGTCCATCGTCGAGTCCCACCAGGGCCGGATCCGGGCGGAGAACTTATACAATGCCTCGGCTATCGTGGGATGTCGGTTCGCCTTCACCATCCCGGTAGACATCTCCCGTTCCGAGCAGGGCGGGGGCGCCCCCGCAGTGAACTTACAAGCGACACCATGAGCCTGATTCCGAAGAAGGGTAACGTCTACGTCGTCGATGACGACGAGGCCGTCCGAGACTCCCTGCAATGGTTGCTCGAGGGCAAGGACTACCGGGTCAAGTGCTTCGACTCGGCCGAATCCTTCCTGAGCCGCTACGACCCTCGCGAAGTCGCCTGTCTGATCGCCGACATCCGTATGGACGGCATGAGCGGCCTGGAGCTGCAGGATCGCCTGATCGAGCGCCGCAGCCCGCTGCCGGTCGTCTTCATCACCGGCCATGGCGACGTGCCGATGGCCGTGCAGACGATGAAGAAGGGCGCGATGGACTTCATCGAGAAGCCCTTCAAGGAAGACGAGCTGCTCGCGCTGGTCGAACGCATGCTGGACCAGGCCCGCAACGCCTTCTCCACCCACCAGGAAGCCGCCAGCCGCGACGCGTTGCTGTCGCGCCTGACGACCCGCGAGGCGCAGGTGCTGGAGCGCATCGTCGCCGGCCGCCTGAACAAGCAGATCGCCGACGACCTCGGCATCAGCATCAAGACGGTGGAGGCGCACCGCGCCAACATCATGGAAAAGCTCAACGCCAACACGGTGGCCGATCTGCTGAAGATCGCGCTGGGTGCCCCGGCGAAAGTCTGAATCTGAATCGTCCCCACGAGGCCGCTGAATGCGGCCTCGTTGCATTTCTGGAGTAGCTCTGATGACCGCACAACTGATCGACGGCAACGCCCTCAGCAAACAAGTCCGCGCCGAAGTCGCACAACGCGCCGCCGCGCTGACGGCCAAGGGCGTCAAGCCGGGCCTCGCGGTCGTCCTCGTCGGCGACAACCCGGCCAGCCAGGTCTACGTCCGCAACAAGGTCAAGGCCTGCGAGGAAGCGGGCATGCATTCGGTGCTGGAGAAGTACGAGGCCACGATGACCGAGGCCGAGCTGCTGGCCCGCGTGGAGGCGCTGAACAAGGACCCCGCCATCCACGGCATCCTCGTGCAGCTGCCGCTGCCCAGGCACATCGACGACCACAAGGTCATCGAGGCGATCTCGCCCGAGAAAGACGTGGACGGCTTCCACGTCTCGTCGGCCGGCGCGCTGATGGTGGGCGAGCCGGGCTTCAAGGCCTGCACGCCCTACGGCTGCATGAAGATGCTGGAGAGCATCGGCATGAAGAACCTGCGTGGCAAGCACGCGGTCGTGATCGGCCGCAGCAACATTGTCGGCAAGCCGATGGCGATGATGCTCTTGCAGGCGGACGCCACCGTCACCATCTGCCACAGTGGCACCGCGGACCTGGGCGCCATCACCCGCCAGGCCGACGTGATCGTGGCCGCCGTCGGCAAGCGTAACGTGCTGACGGCGGACATGGTCAAGCCCGGTGCCGTCGTGATCGACGTGGGCATGAACCGCAACGACGAAGGCAAGCTCTGCGGCGACGTGGACTTCGACGGCGTCAAGGAGGTGGCTGGCTACATCACCCCGGTGCCTGGCGGCGTCGGCCCGATGACGATCACGATGCTGCTGGTGAACACGATGGAATCCGCCGAACGCACCGTCCGCTGAACAAGGAAGTTATGAGCCTGACCGACAACCCCCTGCTGTCCACCGCCCCGCTGCCGCTGTTCGGCTCGATCAAGCCCGAGCACGTCGCCCCGGCGATCACCGAACTGCTGGCCGCCGCCGACCAGGCGCTGACCGCCGCCACCTCGGCGGAAGTACCGGCTGACTACGACGCAATGGCCGCCGCGCTGGACGTGCCCTGCGAGCGGCTCGGCGTCGCCTGGGGTGCCGTCGGCCACATGAACGCCGTCGCGGACACGCCCGAGCTGCGCGAGGCCTACAACGCGATGCTGCCGGCCGTCACCGAGTTCTATACGCGGCTGGGCGCCAGCGAAGCCCTGTACGCGAAGTACAAGGCCATCGACGCCAAGCCGCTGAACGCCGCGCGCCAGCAGGCCCTGCGCCACGCGCTGCGCGACTTCGTGCTCGGCGGCGCCGAGCTGCAGGGCGAGGCCAAGGCGCGCTTCGCCGCGATCCAGGAGCGCAGCGCCGAGCTGAGCCAGAAGTTCTCCGAGCACGTGATGGACGCCACCGACGGCTTCGCCTACTACGCGACGCTGGAAGAGCTGGCCGGCGTGCCCGCCGACGCTGTTCAAGCCGCACGCACTGCCGCCCAGGCCGAAGGCAAGGACGGCCACAAGATCACCCTGCACTTCCCCAGCTATTTCCCGGTGATGCAGTACGGCACCGACCGCAAGCTGCGCGAGACGCTCTACACCGCCTACGTCACCCGCGCCAGCGAGATCGGCGCCAATCCCGAGCTCGACAACTCCGCGCTGATGCAGGAGCTCTTGATGCTGCGCCAGGAAGAGGCGCAACTGCTGGGCTTGAAGAACTTCGCCGAGGCCTCGCTGGTGGCCAAGATGGCCAGTTCGCCCGAGCAGGTGCTGGGCTTCCTGCGGGACCTTGCCGCCCGCGCGCGCCCCTTCGCCGAGAAGGACCTGGCCGAGCTGCGCGAATTCGCCGCACCCGAATTGGGCTTGAGCGACATGCAGTCCTGGGACCTCAGCTACGCCTCCGAGAAGCTGAAGGAGGCGCGCTACGCCTTCAGCGACCAGGAAGTGCGCCAGTACTTCACCGCGCCGCGCGTGCTGCAAGGCCTGTTCGACATCATCGAGCGCCTGTTCGACGTGAAGATCGTCGAGCAGGCCAATGCCGAGCTGTGGCACGAGTCGGTCAAGTTCTACCGTCTCGAACGCAAAGGCCAGCTGGTCGCCCAGTTCTACCTCGACCTCTACGCCCGCAACGGCAAGCGCCCCGGCGCCTGGATGGACGACGTGCGTGGCCGCTGGGCCAAGCCCGACGGCACGCAGCAAACGCCCGTCGCCCAGCTGGTGTGCAACTTCACTTCACCTGTCGGTGACAAGCCGGCCCTGCTGACGCACGACGACGTCACCACCCTCTTCCACGAGTTCGGCCACGGCCTGCACCACATGCTGACCCAGGTCAGCGAACGCGGCGTCGCGGGCATCAGCGGCGTCGAGTGGGATGCGGTCGAGCTGCCCAGCCAGTTCATGGAGAACTTCTGCTGGGAGTGGGAAGTGCTGCAGCAGCTCACCGCCCACGTCGACACCGGCGCGCCGCTGCCGCGCGAGCTGTTCGACAAGATGACCGCCGCGAAGAACTTCCAGAGCGGGCTCATGACGCTACGCCAGATCGAGTTCGCGCTGTTCGACATGCGCCTGCACGCGGAACCCGGCACGGAAGCACAGATTCAGGACGTGGTGAACGCAGTCCGCCAGGAAGTCGCCGTGATGATCCCCCCGGCCTTCAACCGCATGCAGCACAGCTTCAGCCACATTTTCGCCGGCGGTTACGCGGCGGGCTACTACAGCTACAAGTGGGCGGAGCTGCTGAGCGCCGACGCCTGGAGCGCCTTCGAGGAGGAAGGCGTGTTCAACGCCGTCACCGGCCAGCGCTACCTGCACAACATCCTCGAGGTCGGCGGCTCGCGCGACGCGATCGACAACTTCAAGGCCTTCCGCGGCCGCGAGCCGACGATCGACGCGCTGCTGCGGCACCAGGGCATGGCCTGAAACCCCAAGGCTCGGCACCCGCGTTTCGGGCCGAGCGCCGGGCCGCTCCCAAGCCGGCCCGCCATGGCGATGTGATTGCGGCTCGATGCCGCAAGCATCGCCGTCCCCTCGGGGGACCGGCCAGCGTACCCGCTGGACGAGGGGCTCACGGCAACCGGGTGAAGTCCATCCGCCAGTTGTCCTCCCAGCTGCGGCCGGCGTCATCGGAATACGCCTGCGTCCAGCGCGCGGTGTCAGCGTCCAGGCGTTCCCAGACGAAGCGCACCAGCACCTGCCGGCCGGCTTCGTCGTCGAGGCCGTAGAACTCGCCGCGATCGCCAAGCCAGCCGCCGTGCACCGGTGCCGAGATCTTTCCGCTACGGCTGCTGACCCAGTAGATCGCCCACTGCTGTGAGGCCACGTCCAGCGTACGCATCGTCGCGCCGGTGAAGCCCTCCGACTCGCAGCTGAGTTCGTCGAAGCTGATCTGCCCGCCCATGTGCGTCCAGGCTTGCTGGACACCGTGGAACTCCCGCCAATCCGTCGTGTTGCCGCGCAGGCGCGTCATCAGCCGGGTGTTGCGCACTGCCCAGCGGCCGACGAGGAAATCGAAATCGCCGGCATGGCCGACGAAGGCACGCGGCGCGGCCTCGAGCCGCAGAGCCGAACGCGCGGTGGGCAGCAGCCGCAGCACCTGCGGTGACCATGGCGACAGCACGGCCGCATCGAAACCATCACCCACGCGCAGCAGCCAGATCGCATGCCGCTCGCCTTCGCGGACCGGCAGGCGCGGGAAATTGTTCGGCGTCGGGTCGGTGATCCAGCGGCCGACCAGTTCGCCGTCCAGGTTCGCCGTCAGCACCGCGTCGATGGCCGCGGCGTCGGCGTCGGTCTGGATCACGCAGTCGACGCACACGAACAGCCGCCCCGCTCCGCTGCCGCCTGGCACCGGTGCGCCGAAGGGCTTGAGCAGCAGCACGTCGTCGGAATCGATCATCGTCGCGTTGGCTGCATTGCGGTGGGCCTGCCACACCGGCCCGCCATAGAACGCGCCCAGCGCGGCCGGCCGTGTGGCCATGTCGGCGAAGCCGCGCAGCCAGACGAAGCGGTCCGGCCGGTCCATGTCGGTGAACAGGCCCGGCAGCACCAGGCCGCAGTCCTGCTGTGCCTCGATGAACTCGCGCTCGAACAGCGCGATCAGCTCGTCGCGGCGGCCGGGGTGCAGCGTGTAGTTGCGCAGCTCGAAGACGGTGGGGGTGAAGCTCATGGTGGATCTCCTGGAAAAGTGGCCATGCTCCTCTCCAAACCCTGACAAGGCCTGTCACCCTTTAGCAGCAGAATGAGCAGGCAATGCAAGCCAGCCGCCTCCTCTCGATCCTGATGCTGCTGCAGGGCCGCGGCCGCGTGTCGGCCCAGGCGCTGGCGCGCGAGCTGGAGGTCTCGGTGCGGACGATCTACCGCGACGTTGACCGCCTCAGCGCCTCCGGCGTGCCGATCTGGGCCGACACGGGTCGCAACGGCGGCTTCCAGCTGCGCGAGGGCTGGCGTACCAAGCTCGACGGCTTGACCGCGCCCGAGGCGCAGGCGATGTTCCTCGCCGGCCTGCCGGGGCCGGCCGCGGACCTGGGCCTCGGCGAGGCGCTGGCCTCCGCCCAGCTGAAACTGCGCGCGGCCCTGCCGCCCGAGTGGCAGGACGATGCGCAGCGCGTCGGCACGCGCTTCCACCTCGATCCGGTCGACTGGTACCGCGATGCACCGCCGGCCGACCACCTCGGCGCGATCGCCGGCGCCGTTTGGCAGGCCGAGCGCATCGCCATCCGCTACGACAGCTGGCAGGGCGAGACGCCGCGCCGCGAGCTGGAACCGCTGGGCCTGGTGCTGAAGGCGGGCACTTGGTACATGATCGCGCGCAGCTCGGCCTCCAGGCCGGCCCGCACCTACCGGCTGCAGAGCATCCTGGAACTGCAGACCTTGGGCGAGCCGTTCAAGCGCCCGCGCAGCTTCGACCTGGCCGGCTACTGGCGCGAATCGACCCGCCGTTTCGAGGCGGAGCTGTACCGCGGCGAGGCGCGCCTCTCGGTCAGCGCGCGCGGCCTGAGGCTGCTGACGCACGACTTCAGCAGCGCCGTCGCCGAGGCGGCCCGCCGCAGCGCGAAACCCGATCCCGAGCGCGAGGGCTGGTCGCAGCTGCGCATCCCGATCGAATCCCCCGAACACGCGGCCGGCCAGTTGCTGCGCCTCGGGCCTGATGCACGGGTGCTCGGCCCGAAGGACCTGCGCGAGCGCATGGCCGGCCTGGCGGCCCGGCTGGCCGCGCTGTATGCGTGAATCAGGCTCGCGAATCCTGCGGCGAGCGTGCCCGGAACCAGTCGGCAATGCCCGCCATGTGCGGCTCGAACGGCCCCGGCACGCTGAGGTTCAGCACGCCGGCACGCTGCTCGCCGCGGTTCTCGAAATCGTGCGGCACACCGCCGGGCACCAGCACGAAGGCGCCCTTGGGGCAGTCGAACCATTGCGCGTCGACGCGCAGGCTCATCACGCCCTCGATCACGTAGAACACATCGTCCTCGGGATGCTGGTGCGTGCCGGGCCCGCGCGTGTGCGGCTCCAGCCACCATTCGGAGATCGAATACTTGGACACGGTCTCGGCCTCGTCGGCCTTGAACACGGCCGCCAGTGGGCCCATCGGCCAGGCCCGACCCTCGCCGGGCATCAGCACGAGGGGCGGCGCGGCGGCGCCTCCGGCGGCTGGCCGATCTGTGCCGCATAGCGGCCCAGCGAGCACTGGTAGCGCGGCAGCAGCGGGGCCAGCGCGCCGATGGCCAGCGCCGCGGCCTCGCGCTCGCGGCCGAGATCGATCCAGGCCAGCGCGAGGAAGCCGCGCAGCGCGGCGCTCAGCTCGTCGTCGGGCTGCTCGCGCAGTTCGGCCTCCAGCGCATCGGCGGCACGCTGCGGCTCGCCGAGGCTGCGCAGCGAGCTGGCCCGCTGGATCACCGCGCGGCGGCGGCGCAGGCCAGCCACCCCTGCGGCCAGTGCGGCTTCGTACAGGGGCACGGCCTCGCCCGGGCGGCCGGTGGAATCGAGCGCGGCAGCGCGTTCGAACAGCGTGATCGGATGGTCGTCCCCCAGTTCGGCCAGCAGCGCATCGAGGCCGGCGATGAAGTCGCCCGGCGGCTGTGCGTCCAGCGTGGCCCAGTGAGCCGCCAGGCGGGCTTCCCATGCGGGGTCAGGTGTTGCCAAGTCGCTCATCGATCGATCCTCACAGATCCAGCGCCGGCCGGTGCTCCTCGCGCGGCACGAATTGCCAGCGGCCGATGAACACCGCCGCCGCCAGCGCACCGGCCATGATGCCCAGCACCACCTTCAGCGCCGACACCCATTCGGCCCCGAAGGCGCCGAACATGCTCGCCCGCACGCCCTTGACGACCCAGGTGAAGGGCAGCCACGGGCTGATGCTGCGGAAGAACGGGCCGTTCAGTTCCACCGGGAAGACGCCGCCGGCCGACGACAGCTGCAGGATCAGCAGGATCAGCGCCAGCGCCTTGCCGGCGTCGCCGAAGGCGCGCGTCAGCACGACGATGATCAGCATGAAGGTGATCGAGCCCGCACCGGTCATCAGCGCCAGCGCCGGCAGGTTGGCCACGTGGATGTGCAGCACCAGCATCAGCATGGCCAGCACCACCGCGCTCTGCGCCAGCACGATCACGCCCGGCAGCGCCAGCTTGCCCAGCACCTGCGCCAGCCGCGAAGCGCCGCGCGCGCTCTCGGGCAGGCGCCGCATGTGGAAGACAAAGGCCGTCATCACCGCGCCCAGCCACAGCGTGATCGGCAGGATGTTGGGCGTGAAACCGGTGCCGTTGTTGGGCACCGGCGCGTCGATCTCCACATGCGGCGTCACCGACACCGCCAGGCCCTTCGGATCGCCCTCCAGGCCGGGCGTGTCGGGCAGGGATTCGGCCAGCAGGTCCAGCCCGGCGACGAGCTGATGGGCGCCGGCGCGCAGCTTGTCCAGGCCGCCGTCCAGGCCTCGGGCGCCGCTGGCCAGCGCCGTGCCGCCGGCCGACAGTTCGTTCAGCCGCCCGTCGGCGGGCAGCCGCGCGGTGACCGCGCCGAGCGCGCCGCCCAGGCTGTTCACGCCGTCGACCAGCGCCGTCACGCCGCTGCCCATCTTCTGCCCGCCTTCGGCCAGCTTCAGTTCCGCCGCGTGGGCCTGCTGCAGGCCCTGGCTCAGCAGCAGGCCGCCGTCGGCGAGCTGCGCGGCGCCGGCCGAGACGCGCTCGCCGACGAAGAGGATGTCCTTGCTCTCGTCGCGCATCTGCACCGCGCCTTCGGTCAGGCGCACGGCGCCCTTGTGCAGTTCGTCCAGGCCGCGCACCAGCTCGGCACGGCCGGCGGCCAGCTGCGCGCTGCCGTTCTTCAGCGCCTGCAGGTCCTGGGCAGGCGGGCGGCGGCTCTCGATCTCGCGCAGCGCGGCGCCGAGCTGCTTGACGCCGTCGCCCAGCTGCGCCACGGCCGCCGCGTACTGGCCGCTGCCGCCGGCGACCTTCGCCGAGCCGTCCTTGGCCGCCGCGAGCCCCTTGTCCAGCTCCAGTGCGCCGCTGCGCAGCCGGGCCACGCCCTCACGCAGGCGGCCGAGGCTCTGGCGCGCGCTCTCGCTGCTGCCCAGCACCAGCGACCAGCGCTTCTCGTTCAAGGTCTCGTTGACCTGGTGACCCAGTTCGGCGGCGAAGCGCTTGGCCAGGCCCGCGCCGGTGTAGTTGTTGCCCTCGGAGGCGAACACGATCAGCTGCCCGCCGCCGCTGCGCAGGCCCGGCACCGCATTGGCACTGAAGTCGCGCGGGATGATCAGCGCGAAGGCCGTGCCACCGGCACGCACCGCATCGCGCGCGGCCTCCTCGTCGCGCGAGACGACGAAGCCGAAGGTGCGCCGGGCGACCAGGCTGTCGGCCAGCTCGCGGCCGAGGTTGACCTGCTGCCCCGCATAGTCGAAACCTTCATCAAGATTGACGATGGCCACCGGCAGCGCGCTGGCGCGGCCGTAGGGATCCCAGACGCTGGACAGGTAGATGAACGCGTACAGCGAGGGGATCAGTAGGATGCCCAGCACCGAGATGCCCAGCTTCGGGAAGCGCAGGAGCAAGCCCGCCTCCGCGCCAGCGATCGCCGTTGCATCCCGAAACAAGCGCATGAGTCCCCATCAGAAAGGCAAAACCGGCTTATCGCACAAATGGCGGAAGTCAGCAGGCCGACAGGATGGGGAAAAGGAACAGGGTCAGGTCTTGATGTCTGCGCATTTCGGGCCGAGCGCCGGGCCGCCCCAAGCCGGCCCCCATGGCAATGCTTGGGGCTCGATGCCCCAAGCATTGCCGTCCCCTCGGGGGACCGACCGGGCGCGCCCGCGTTCAGCGTGGTGCGACCGGGCGAGGGGCTCCTTCAGTGCCCACCGCCAAGGTAAGCAGCCTTGACCGCGGGGTCGTCGCGCAGCTTCGCCGCCGGGCCGTGCACCGAGATGCGGCCGTTCTCCAGCACATAGCCGTAGTCGGCCACGGCCAGCGCCGCGGCGGCGAACTGCTCCACCAGCAGCATCGTCACGCCCTGCTCCTTCAGCCGGCCGATGATCTTGAAGACCTCGTCGACGAGGATCGGCGCCAGGCCCATCGACGGCTCGTCCAGCAGCACCAGCTCGGGGTTCAGCATCACCGCGCGGGCCATCGCCAGCATCTGCTGCTCGCCGCCGGAGAGCGTGCCCGCCAGCTGCGTGCGGCGCTCCTTCAGGCGCGGAAACAGCTCCATCGCCTTTTCCAGGTCGGCCTCGACGTCGCCCTTGGGCCGTGCGCCGGTGTAGCGCGGGAAGGCGCCCAGGCGCAGGTTGTCGACCACGCTCATCGTCGCGAACACGCGCCGCCCCTCGGGCGAATGCGCGAGGCCCAGGCGGGCGATGTGATAGCTCTCCAGCGCGTCGATGCGCTTGCCGTTCAGCGTGATCTCGCCGGCGGTCGGCCGGATCATGCCGCTGATGGCACGCATCGTTGTCGTCTTGCCGGCGCCGTTCGATCCGATCAGCGTCACCACCTGGCCCTTGGGCACCTCGATGCCGATGCCGTGCAGGACCTGGACCTTGCCGTAGCCGGCGCTCAAGTTCTTGATCGTCAACATTCGTCGATCCTTGTCGTTATTCGGGCCGAGCGCCGGGCCGCCCCAAGCCGGCCCACCTGGCGATGTGCGAGCCGGTCGATCCGGCTCGCATCGCCGTCCCCTCGGGGGACCGGCCAGCGTATTCGCTGGACGAGGGGCTCATGTCAAGCGGCTTGGCCGCCGAGATAGGCCTCGATGACCTTCTCATTGGCCTGGACTTCCGCGGGCACGCCCTCGGCGATTTTCTGGCCGAAGTCCAGCACCGAGACGGTGTCGCACAGGCTCATCACGACGTCCATGTGGTGCTCGATCAGGATCACGGTGACGCCGGTCTCGCGGATCTTCTTGATGATCTTCAGCAGTTCCTCGATGTCCGGCGCGGTGAGGCCGGCGGCCGGCTCGTCCAGCAGCAGCAGCTGCGGATCCAGCGCCAGCGCGCGGGCGATCTCCAGCAGGCGCTGGCGGCCGTAAGGCAGGTTGCGCGCCTCCTCGCCGGCCACGTCGGCCAGGCCCACGAACTCCAGCAGCGCGAGCGCCCGGGCCGCATTGGCGCGGCGCTCGCGCTTGAAGCTCGGAAGCGACAGCGCGATCTGCAGCAGGTTGGCCTTGTACGCATGGTGCAGGCCCACCTGGACGTTCTGCAACGCCGTCATCTCGCCGAACAGCTGCACGTTCTGGAAGGTCCGCGCGATGCCGGACAGCGCGATCTGCGAGGAGCTGCGGCCGTTGACCTCACGGCCCTTGAACGCGACCGTGCCGGCGGTGGGCACGTAGATGCCGGTCAGCACGTTCATCATCGTGCTCTTGCCGGAGCCGTTGGGGCCGATCAGGCCGTGAATGGTGCCGCGCTTCACGTTCAGGTCGACCTGGTTCAGCGCCTTCAGGCCGCCGAACTGCATCAGCACCTGCTTCGCGTCGAGCAGGGTCTCGCCGCTGCCGGCTGCCTGCACGGTCAAGGCCTGGCTCTGCAGGCCGTCGGCCGCGGCCGTGCGGGCTTCGTCCGCGGCTGCGGCGGCGCCGGTGCGCAGGTTCAGCGCCACGCGCAGGAAGCCGACGATGCCGTCCTGCAGGTAGTAGACGATGAACAGCGTGATCAGGCCGTAGATCGTCAGCCGCCAGTCCGACAGTCCGCTCAGCGTGAAGGACACGAGCGCCAGCGCGACGCTGCCGACCACCGGTACCGACGCGGCCTTCAGCGTCATCTTGCCGCGCTTGATCGCCACCCCCACGGACACCAGCACCAGCAGCGCCAGCACCGAGGCGACCACTCGGAACTGGCCGATGTCGTCCAGCAGGTTGGGCAGCATCACGAGGATGGTGGCGCCGATCAGCGAGCCCGCGCGCGACTTGCGCCCGCCCATGATCACCGCCAGCAGGAACAGCACCGTCAGCTCGAAGTTGTAGGTGTTCGGCGAGATGTACTGCTCCGAGTAGGCATAGAGCCCGCCCGCCAGGCCCGCCAGGCCCGCGCTGATGACGAAGGCATAGACCTTGTAGCGGTAGACCGACACGCCCATGCAGTCCGAGGCCACCGGGCTGCCGCGCAGCGCCTCGAAGGTGCGGCCCAGGTGCGAGTGAAGCACCCGGTCGACGAAGACCAGCGAGGCCAGCATCAGCACCGCGACGAGCCAGAAGAACTCGCGTTCATCGAGCTGGTGCGTCAGCAGCATCGGCCGGCTCAGCGTGATGCCCATCGGACCGGAGGTCAGGAAGTCCATCTCGTTGATCAGGATCTGGATGATCGTGCCGAAGGCCAAGGTCACCATCGCCAGGTATGGCCCCGTGACCCGCAGCGCCGGCAGCGCCAGCAGCGCGCCGAAGATCGCCGTGATGGCGATCGCCGCGGCCAGGCATACCAGCACCGGCGCACCGAGGTGCATCGTCAAGGTGCCGATCACGTACGCGCCGACGCCGAACAGGCCGGCGTGGCCCAGCGAGACCTGGCCGGTGTAGCCGACGACGATGTCCAGCCCGAACAGCACGATCGCGTAGATCATGATCGTGACGAGCAGGTGGATGTAGTACGGGTTCGTGACCGCCAGCGGGAAGGCGGCCAGCAGCGCGACGCCCGCGACCGCAGCGATGAGGTTCTTGGTCTTCATTCAGTCATCCATTTGCGCGTGAGTCGGGCTGAGCCGCGGGATGCGGCTGAGGGCGTCCACTTCATGTCCCCCGCCCGCTGCGCGGGCTCCTCCTTTACTTCCGTGGCCACCCTCACCCACATCCCGCAGCAATCCACCGCTCGCTTCCGCGCCGGAGCAACGAAGGCCGGCGAGATCTGGCATTTGGGGCCGAGCGCCGGGCCGCTCCCAAGCCGGCCCGCGCGGCGATGTGCTTGCGGCTCGACGCCGCAAGCATCGCCGCCATTGGCCAGGGCCAATGGCGCTCGCCAGGCGCAAACAGTCCCCCGGACTGTTTGTGTCCGGGCTCGCTCCCCGCGGGGGACCGGCCAAGGTACTCCTTGGACGAGGGGCTCCATGTCAGACCTTCTTGATCGCGGTCTTGCCGAACAGGCCGGCCGGCTTGACGGCCAGCACGATCAGCAGCAGCACGAGGCCGGGCACATCCTGGTAGCCGGTCGAGATGTAGAAGCCCGACAGCTTCTCGACGACGCCGAGGATGATGCCGCCGACGATGATGCCCATGCCGCTGGTCAGGCCGCCGATGATGGCCACGGCGAAGGCCTTCAGACCCAGGGTGCCGCCCATCTGCGCGCCGGCCAGCGTGATCGGCGCGACCAGCACGCCGGCCACCGCCGCCGTCATCGACGACAGCGCGTACGAGAAGGTGATGACGAGCCCGGTGTTGATGCCCATCAGCTTGGCGGCGTCGCGGTCGTTGAAGGTGGCGACCACCGCCTTGCCGTAGATCGAGCGGCGGTTGAACACCTCCACCGCCAGCATCATCAGCAGCGCGCCGAAGACGATCAGCAGCTCGCGCGGCAGCACGTTGGCGCCGAGGAAGCGCAGCGGTGCGTCGGGCAGCGGCGAGGGAAAGGGCATCTGGTCGCGGCCCCAGACGTTCTCGGCCACGTTCTTGAAGATGATGCCCAGCGCGATCGTCGACATGATCCAGCCGAACTCGCTCTTGATCTTGATCGCCGGACGCACGCCGATGAACTCGACCACCATGCCCTGCAAGGCGCCGAACACGCACACCAGCGGCAGCACCAGCCAGTAGCTGACGCCGGCCGTGGTCAGCGAGAGCCCCACCAGCGCGCCCAGCATCAGCGCCTCGCCCTGGCCGAAGTTCAAGGTGTCGGAGGTGGCGAAGGTCAGCTGGTAGCCGAACGCGATCACCGCATAGATCATCCCCAGCGCGATGCCGCTGAAGATCAGTTGGGTCAGGATCTGGAGGTCCATCGGAGTCCTGGAGAATGCATTTCGGGCCGAGCGCCGGGCCGCTCCCAAGCCGGCCCGCGTAGGCGATGTGCTAGCGGCTCGATGCCGCTGGCATCGCCGTCCCCTCGGGGGACCGCCCAGGCCCGCGCGCTTTCAGCGCTGCGGGACTGGGCGAGGGGCTCACATCACTTCTTGCCTTCGGCGGCAGCCTTCTGCTGGTCCTTGTCATAGGCATAGACCACGCGGGCGCCCTTGACCTCGCCGAACACCGGGATGCTCGTGTCGATGGCGTCGTGGTTGGTCTTCGTGAACGGCTTCTTGTACGTCGTCACGACGCCTTCCACCGGCGCCTTCAGGTCTTCCAGCGCGGCCTTGATCTTCGGGCCGTCGGTCGAGTTGGCCTGCTTGATCGCGGCGGCCAGCAGGTAGATCGAGTCATAGCCCTGCGCGGCCGAGACCGGCGAATCCATGCGGCCGTTCTTCGGGTTGAAGGTCTTCAGGAAGGAGATGATGAAGCTCTGGCGCTTGGCGTTGGTCGGCTCCTGGATGAAGGTCTGCGGCATGCGCGCGCCTTCGCCGCCGGGGCCGGCGTTGTCGATGTAGTTGGCCATCGACAAGGTCCACGAGCCGACGATGGGCACCTTCCAGCCGATCTTGGTCATGCCGTTGGCCAGCTGCGCCAGCTCGGGGCCGATGCCGTAGGTCAGCACCGAGTCGGCGCCGGCGGCCTTGGCCTTCAGCAGCTGCGCGGTCATGTCGACGTCGCCGATGTTGAACTTCTCGTTGGCCACCGGCGTGATGCCTTTCTTCTCCAGCGCGGCGACCAGGTCCTTCTGGCCGAGCTGGCCGTAGTTGGTCGAGTCGGCCATGATCGCGACCTTCTTGAAGCCGCGGCGTGCGACTTCCTCGACGATCATCGGCGCCTGGATGCTGTCGTTGGCGGCGTTGCGGAACACGTAGTTCTCGGGTTCCTTGTCGAACTGGTGCGTGATCACGGAGCCGGTGGCGACGTTGTTCATCACCGGGATCTTGGCCTGCTGGTAGAAGCGCTGCGAGGCCAGCGCGACGCCGGTGTTGATGTAGCCGACGGTGGCGACGACCTTCTCGCGGTTGATCAGCTCCTGGGCGATCTGCACGCCGCGCTCGTTCTTGGCCTCGTCGTCGCGTTCGACCAGCTGGATCTGCCGGCCCAGCACGCCGCCGGCGGCGTTGATCTCCTGCGCGGCCAGACGCACGCCGTCGCGCATCGAAACGCCCATCGACGAGGAGCCGCCGGTGTAGGGGCCGCTAACGCCGATCTTGATCGGGTCGGCGGCCAGCGCGCCAGCGCTGAGCACGACGCCGAGAACCAGTGTGGCCACGGATGAAAGCTTGAGAGCGGGGTGCTTGATCGTCATCATTTGCCTCTTGAATTAATGCTTGTCGTCTGATGTCTGACCGGCGTCCGGACCGGCGCCGCCGGCCAACGATGCCAGAGCACATCCTGCACGCAGTTCGGGCCTCTACGTACAGGTAAATCCCAGGGGTTGCCGCAGGAACCGGCCCTCACGGGGAAGCAAGGGGTCGATGCACCAGCACCGGGCGTCGCGCTGTGGCTAACGCGCACGGCTGTTGGCCTGGTGTCAGGTTTGCATGCTGGACTGCCGTTCCTGCGCGGCTTCCGCCCGCGGCGGCGCGGCGAACATCGCCTGCGCCTGCTCCACCGGCAGCGCCTTCGCGAACAGCCAGCCCTGGCCGATCTGCACGCCCAGCTCCTGCAGCAGCTGCGCCTGCGATTCTTCCTCGACGCCCTCGGCCAGCACCTGCTTGTCCAGCGCCAGCGCGAGGCCGACGATGGTCCGCACGATCTCCACCGCCTCGCGCCCCGAGGCCAGGCGCATCACGAAGGAACGGTCGATCTTCAGCGTGTCGAAGGGGAAGCGGTGCAGGTAGGCGAGCGACGAGTAGCCGGTGCCGAAATCGTCGATCGAGATCTTGAAGCCCAGGGTGGCCAGCGTCTGCAGCACCAGCGCCGTGCGCTGCGGGTTGGACATGGCCATGCTTTCGGTCACCTCGAGCTTGATGCGGTGCGGGTCGATGCCGCCCAGCACGGCCAGCATCGCGCGCGCATCGGCCTCCAGGTCGCCCTCGGTGAACTGCATGCCCGACAGGTTGACGGCGATCTCGCCGGTGAAGCCCAGCGCGTCCCAGCGCACCAGCTGGCGCGCCACCTCCTGCAGCGTCCAGCGGCCGAGCTCCACGATCTGCCCGCTCTCCTCGGCGAAGGGAATGAAGTCGCCCGGCATCACCATGCCGCGCACCGGATGGGGCCAGCGGATCAGCGCCTCGAAGCCCAGCAGCTGCCGGTCCTTCAGCCGTACCAGCGGCTGGTAGTAGAGACGGAACTCGTCGCGCTCCATCGCCAGCGCGATGTTCTCCTTCAGCCAGCGGCGCGAGTTCTCGACCAGCATCTCGGCCGGGTCGAACACGTGGATGTGGCCGCGCCGGTGCGCCTTGGCGTGCGCCAGCGCCATCTCGGCGGCACTCATCAACTCTCCGGACTCCGTCAGCCCCTGGGAGGTGTGCGCCCAGCCGATGCTGCAGGTCAGCACCTGGCTGGCGCTGCCGACCTGGAAGGGCTGGCGCATCTGCGCGAGCACCCAGTTCGCCAGCCGCGTCTCGTCGACACCGCCGGCGCCCAGCGGCACGGTGAACAGCAGGCCGAAGCGGTCTGCGCCGAGCCGGGCCACGTTCAGCGGCTGGCCGTCGCGGGTGCGCAGCCGCCGGCCGAGCTCGTGCAGCACCGCATCGCCGGCGGCCGTGCCCTGCCCTTCGTTGAGGGCGCGGAAGCCGTCGATGTCCACCAGCACGACGCCGGCCTGCGGCGTCGCTCCCGTGCCGCCGCTATTGCCACTGAACACCTGCGCCAGCCGCTCGAGAAAGGCGGCGCGGTTGGGCAGACCGGTCAGCCGGTCGTGCAGCGCATCGAAGGTGATCTGGTGCTGGAGCTGCCGCTCCTGGCTGATGTCGGTCAGCGAGCCGGCCATGCGCAGCGGCTTGGCGGCGGCGTCGCGCGTCGCCACACCCCGCACCAGCAGCCAGACATCGCCGCCGCCCTGGCGGAAATTCAGCACATGGTTCAGCTGCTGGCTGCGCCCGGCCAGGTGCTCGGCCAGCGCGTCCTCGAACTGCTGGCGGCCGGCGATGTCCATCTGCGAGGTCCAGGCGCTCATGTCGCGTGCCTGCTCGTCGGACAGTCGCATCAGCCGCATCCAGCGGTCGGAAAAATAGACCTCGCCGGAGGCGATATCCCAGTCCCACATGCCGTCCTTGGCGCCCTGCAGCGCCAGGGCGTAGCGCTGTTCGCTGGCGCGCAATGCGTTCATCGCGTGGCGCCGGCGCGCCTGCTCCGCGCCGTTGCGCAGCATCAACGCGCCCACGGTCGCCAGCGCCAGCGCCAGCAGCGGGAAGGTGGGCGAGAGGAACTGCTGCTGCGCGACGAGCAGCCACTGCAGGCCGCCGGCGATCAGCGCGACGATGCCGGCCAGCAGCAGCAGCGAGACCAGCGGCCGCAGCACCGCGACCAGCCACACCGCCAGAAGAGACAGCAGCAGCAGCGCGATCAGCTCCGCCACCTGGCCCCAGGGCGGATGCTCCAACACGCGAAAGCCCAGGATGTTGTCGACGACGGTGGCCAGCCGCTCGACGCCGGGCAGGCGGGCATCGAAGGGCGAAGGCACGGTGTCGCCGCTGCCCAGGGCCACGGTGCCGATCAGGACGATGCGGTTCTTGAAGCTCGCGCCGGGGATCCGGCCCTGCAGCACGTCGAGGAAGGAAACCGTGTCTATCGTCCCGCCCGGCCCGTAGTAGTCCAACCACTGGCGCGACTGCAGGTCCAGCGGAATGTGCAGCGGGCCCGCCACCACCTGCCGGCCGGCCTCGAACTGCACGTCTTTCCAGTCCACGCCCTGGGCCTGCACGGCGATGCGCAGTGCCATCGACGGGTACAGCTCGCCGTCCAGCACCAGGCCGGGCAGGTCGTAGCGGACGGCGCCGTCCTTCTCCGGCTTCACGGTCACATGGCCCAGCGCCGCGGCCGAGCGGGCCAGCTTCTCGATCGGTGGGACCACGCGCTGCGGCTTCAGCGGCGCGCCGGGCCCGCCCGGCTCGCCCTTGATGCGGGTGTAGGTCTCGTCGAGCATCCAGCCCGGCACCTCGGTGCTGGGGCCACGGGCGTCGCTCTCCGGCAGGGCGAACGGGATCAGCACATTGCCGGCGCGGTGCATCGCCGCGGCCAGCACATCGTCGGACGAGGGCGAGGGCCGCGCCGGCTGCAGGAACAGCGTGTCCATCGCGATCACCCGCGCGCCGCCGGCCGACAGCCGCTCGACCACCTTCGCCACCTGCGCGCGGTCCGGCGCGATCGTGCCGAGCGACTGCAGCGTCGCGTCGTCGATCGAGACGATCAGCATCGGCGTCGCCTGGCGGATCGGCCCGCGCCAACCGAACTGGCTGTCCAAGGTCAGCCGCTCCAGGCGCTGCAGCGCCGGCACCCGCTCGCGGTTGGCCCACATCACGAAGGCCAGTGCGCTGGCCAGCAAGGCCACGCAGAGGTACGCGGCCTGCAGCCGACGCTCGCGCAGGGGGCTGGCCGGGCCGTTCATCGAGCCGCGATCAGTCGAAGCTCAGGCGGTCCTGTGTGCTCTTGATCCGCTCCGCGCTCCAGGCCGCGGACTCGGTGCAGCCGGTGAACTGGCTGCACTTCGTGCCCGCCTTCGGGCTGTCCAGCGACACACGGCTGGGCTTGCGCGGATGCAGCGCACGCGTGGGCACCAGCAGCGCCTCGACGTCGACCTGGCCGGATTGGACGTTGACCTCGGTCAGCTGTTCGGCATTGACTTCGACGACGAACTCGGTGCCGCGCACCGCCGTCACGGCGGTCGGCGTGCGAACCTCCCAGGAACCGGCCGTCGACGCCGCCACCTTCTGGCCCAGCAGGCCGCTTTCCAGCAGCAGCTTGGCGGCGATGCGCTTGTCGTCGGGCCCGACCTCGAACTTCTCGAGGGTCAGGCTCGAGTTGTCGCCGAGCACCAGCGTGGAGCCGTCGCCGCAGCGCAGGCGCACGCGGCCCTGCGCGCCGGTCTTCAGCACCGTGCCCTCGTCGAGCTTGTCGCCTTGCACCAGCCCACGCCCCGCCGCAGTGGCCTGGCCGCGCACAGCCATGACCTCGCAGGCCGGCGCCGCAGACGCCGAGAGGCAGGCCAACAGCGCCGCCAGACACACCGAATGACCGACTACGGTTCCCATTGCCCACTCCACTCTTACGTCTGATTACATGCTAGGGCGGCCCTCGAACTAGGGGCCTAGGGCGAACCCTTCCTATCGTGCCGGCACATCATCAGCGCTGCGGATTTGTAGAGTGGTGCGCCGCCTCAGTTCTTGAAATCGCCCACCGTCGAGATGACGAAACCGTCGGCCTTGACGTGGCGCTTCCAGGCCGCGTTCGCCTGTTCCAGCGTCACCGCCTGCAGGGCGGCGTCGCGGCGCGCGACGTCGGCCCAGCTCTCCTTCTCGTCGGACAAGTTCAGCAGCGTGCCGGCCAGCGCGCTGTCGCGCGCGCGGTTCTGGCGGTTGCCTTCGGCGATGTCGTGCTTGGCGCGCGCCAGTTCCTCGGCGCTGATGCCCTGCTCGGCCATGCGCTGCAATTGCTCCTGAACGACGGCAATCACCTTGTCACGGTTCTGTGGAGCGAAGCTGCCGCCGATCACCAGCAGCGACTGCGTGCCGAAGCGCGGCACCGACAGCGAACTGCCAACGCCGTAACTCAGGCCCTCCTCGCGGCGCACGCGGGTGGAGATGCGGCTTTCCATCCCGCCGCCGCCGAACACGTGGTTGGCCAGCAGCAGCGCGAGGTAGTCCGGGTCCTTGCGGTTCAGCGGGAATTCCCACTGCATGCGCATCTGGGCATTGGCCTTGTCGCGGGCGGCCGCGTCGAAGCGCTTCGCCGGGATGTCGGTCGCCTTGGGCTCGTAGCGGACGAAAGGCGCGGCGGCCGGCTTCTTCCAGGCGCCGAAGAGCTGCTCGATCTGCGCGTCCAGCCCGTCCGGCAGCGCGCCCACGGCCGAGATCCGCGCATCGTTGGCGGACACGTAGTCGGCATAGAAGCGCTTGACGTCGTCCAGCGTCGTCACCTTCAGGTCGTCCACCTGCTCGTCGACGCTGCGGATGTAGTCCGGGCTGTCGCGGCCGACGCCGCGGGTCGTGTTGTAGTAGTTGCGCACGGCCTCGCGGCGCAGCGTCTCCAGCTCCTGGCGCGAGCCTTCGAGTCCGGCCAGGCTGGCGTTCTTCATCCGATCGAACGCGGCCTGCGGCAGCACCGGCTGCTGCAGCACGTCGGCGGCGATCTTCAGGACCTCGGGCAAGGTGTCCTTCTCGGCGTCGATGTTGACGGTCAGGCCCTGGTCGCTGCTGCTGATGTTCATCGAGGCCTTCAGGCGCTGCAGCGCGTCGGCCAGTTGCTGCTTGTCGTAGTGTGCGCTGCCCTCGGGCATCAGGTCGCCGACGAAGTTGGTGCCATGGCGCTTGAAGGTCTCGTTGCGCTCGCCCCAGCGCAGCGCGATGTCCAGTTGCACCGTGTTGCCGCGGGTCTGCTTGCGCAAGGTCGACAGCTCGATGCCGCTGGGCAGTTGCTGCACCTTCGTGCGCTCGGCCAGCCGATCGGGCGTCGGGTCGAAGCGCTCGCCCTGCTCCACCTTGGGCGGGCCCTTCAGGTCGGCCAGGCGCTGCGCCAGCGGCGGTGCCGGCGGGATCTCCACGCGCTCGACGGCGGTGGCCGGCAGGTAGCGGCCCAGCGTCCGGTTGGCCGGGCGCAGATAGGCCTGGCGCACGCGCTCGACATCGGCCAGCGTCACCTTGGGCAGGTCTTCCATCAGCTGGAACAGCAGGCGCCAGTCGCCGGCACCGAGGCCCGAGATCTGCTGGATCAGCGCCTGCGGGTTCTTCATCTGGTCACGGTAGGACAGCAGCGCCAGTTCGCGCACGCGGGCCAGTTCCTCCTCGGTGAAGGGCTTCGTGCCGCGGCCCTCGACCAGGTCGAGGAACTTCTTCTCGACGGCCGGTGCGTCCGCGTCCGGCGGCAGCACCGCGAACGCGCGCAGCAGGCCCGGCTCGATGCCGCCCAAGCCGCCCAGGCTGGCGCTGAGCGCGAGTTTGGGCTCCACCAGTTCCTTGTAGAGCTGGCCGCTCGGTTCCAGCGACATCAGGAGGCCCAGCACCAGCAGCGGCGCCGTGTCCTGCTGGGCCATCGCGGGGATGTGGTACGCCGCCAGCAGCGCCGGCTGGCCGCCGACGCGGCGCACGACGACGGTGCGCTCGCCGTCCTGCGCCGGCTCGACCGTGTAGGGCTGCGGTACCGCCTGCTTGGGGTTGGGCAGCCGGGCGAACAGCGCTTCGATGCGCTTCAGGGTCGCGGCCTTGTCGAAGCGGCCGGCCACCATCAGCGTCGCGTTGTCGGGGCGGTAGTACAAGTGATAGAAGGCCTGCAGCTTCTCGATCGGCACGTTCTCGATGTCGCTCTTCGGGCCGATCGTCGCGTGGCCGTAGGCGTTCCAGTCGTAGGCCACCGCCTGCACGCGCTTGCTGAGCACCTGGAAGGGCTCGTTCTCGCCGCGCTCGAACTCGTTGCGGACGACCGTCATCTCCTTGTCCAGGTCGGCCTTGGCGATGAAGCTGTTGAGCATCCGGTCGGCCTCCAGCGACAGCGCGAAGTCCAGGGTGGCCGGGTCGGCGTTGAAGCTGGCGAAGTAGTTCGTGCGGTCGGCGGTGGTGGTGCCGTTGAAGCGCATGCCCTTCTGCGCAAATTCGGTGGCCACGTCCTTGTGCCTGGGCGTGCCCTTGAACATCAGGTGTTCCAGCAGGTGGGCCATGCCGTACTCGCCCTGCGCCTCCTGGCGGCTGCCGACGCGGTAGGTGATGTTGACGGTAGTCGTGCTCTGCGCCTCGTCCGGGAACAGCAGCACCTGCAGGCCGTTGGCGAGGCGGTATTCCTCGATGCCGCCCATCTCGCGGACGAAGGTGGGCGCGGTGGCCGCAGGCGCCTTGGCAACCGCCGCTGGTGCTTGCACGGGCTCCTTCGCGAATGTCGGGCCGAAGGCCAGCGACAGGGCCAGCGCGATCAGGGTCAGGCGGTTCGGGTGCATGGGTTCTCCGGAAAAGGAATCGCGCATTCTGAAGCCAGCTGACTGAGCCCTGGCTGAAGTCACTCGCTTAGGGCAGCCCGGACCTGGCTGGCCGGCCACTGCGCCGCCAGCGCCAACCCGGCCATCAGCCACAGCGGCGCGAAGGCCACCGTGCTGCTGGCCAACAGGCCGAAGCCCAGCGGCATCGTCATGCTCATGCCGCTGGAGACCAGCATCCGCAGGCCCAGCGCCTGGCCGTGCCGCTCGGGCGGGGTGACCTGGTGCAATGCCGACAGGATCATCGGCTGGTAGGAGCCCAGCGCCAGGCCCAGCACGGTGGAGCCGACGAGCAGGCCCAGCGTGCCCGGCAGCCAGGCGTAGACCAGCAGCACCGTCGCGACGATGGCCATCGCGCTGCGCAGCACGACCATCTCGTCCAGCCGCGCCGCCCAGCGCGCGATCACCAGGCGCACAACCACCGCCGCCGTCGCGAACGCGCCCAGCACCAAGCCGATGCTCGACGCCGACAGGCCCTTGGCATGGCCCACCACCGGCACGACGAAACTGTGCGCATCCCAGCAGGCGGTCAACACGACGTTCAGCAGCAGCAGGTTGCGCAGGCCGTCGAGCCGCAGCAAGGACCAGGCAGCGCGGGGCTTGCCGCCGGCCTCGGCCGGGTGGCCGCGCGTTGGCCGCCGTGGCACGAGCCGGCCGAGGCGCCAGGCGGCGAAGGGCAGCAGCACGGCGAAGGCAAAGGCGGCACGCTCGCCGGCCGCGTCGATCAGCAGCCCGGCGATGACCGGCGCCGTCGCGTTCGAGAACGCCGGGCCCAGCGCCACCCAGCTGAACACGCGCTTGAGCTCGCCCGCGTCCTCGCCCATCAGCCCCGCCTCGCGCTGGATCGCCACGGCCATGATGCCGACCGCGCTGCCGCACAGCAGCGCCGCGGGCGCGAGCGTCCACGGCGACGGCCAGATCACGGCGAGCAGCGCGCCCGTCAGCGCCATGCCCGCACCGATCGACAGCGGCCGGTGCAGGCCATGCGCATCGGCCAGCCGCCCGGCCCACAGCGACAGCAGCACCGGCCCGGCCGCGCTGAGGCTGATCAGCGCGCCGACGGTCCATTCGCCATAGCCGTGATGCAGCAGCCACAGCGCGGAGGTGACACGCGTGACGGCCATGCAGGCATGGACACCGACGAGGCTCAGGATCAGCCAGTGGAAGCCGCGCTCGATCAGCGGATGCGGCTGGCTCATTCCTCAGTATCCGCCGCGCCGATGCCCAGCTTGAGCAGCGCCATCTCCTCCGGCAGCGACTCGACGTTCTTCAGGCGCTTGGACATCGCCCGAGTCCGCACCTCGGCCGCATCGATCGTGTTGCTGGCTTCCTCCAGCTTCTTCTTCGTCTTCGCGAGGATCTCGCCGAACTTGCCGAACTCGGTCTTCACCGCACCGAGCACTTCCCAGACCTCGGCCGATCGCTTCTCGAGCGCCAGGGTCCGGAAGCCCATCTGCAGGCTGGTCAGCGTGGCCAGCAAGGTGGTCGGGCCGCACAGCATCACCTTGTACTCGCGCTGCAGCGCCTCGACGAGGCCGGGCCGGCGCAGCGCCTCGGCGTACAGACCCTCGGTGGGCAGGAACAAGATGCCGAAGTCGGTCGTGTGCGGCGGCGCGACGTACTTCTCGCGGATCGTGCGCGCCTCCGCGCGCAGCCGCTGCTCGATCGCCCGGGCGGCCGCCTCCACGCCAGGCGCGTCGGCCTTCTCATGCGCATCGAGCAGGCGCTCGTAGTCCTCGCGCGGGAACTTGGCGTCGATCGGCAGCCACAGCGGCTGCCCGTCATCCCGCTGGCCCGGCAGAGACACGGCGAACTCGACCCGCTCGGCGCTGCCGGGAATCGTCGCCACATTGGCCGCGTACTGCTCGCGCGTGAACACCTGCTCCAGCAGCGCCGCCAGTTGCACCTCGCCGAACACGCCGCGCGTCTTCACGTTGGTCAGCACACGGTTCAGCGAGCCCACGTCGCGCGCCAGGTTCTGCATTTCGCCCAGGCCCTTGTGGACCTGCTCCAACCGATCGGCCACCTGTTTGAAGCTCTCGCCGAGGCGCTGCTCCAGCGTGGCATGCAGCTTCTCGTCGACGGTGGCGCGCATCTGCTCGAGCTTGGCCTCGTTGGCCTGCTGGATCGCCCCGAGCCGCTGCTCGACCGCCTCGCTGAGCCGCCGCGCCGCCGCGTCCTGCGCCTCGCGCGCCGCCAGCGACTGCGCCGCCAGCGACTGGTTGCTCGCCTGCAGGCCCCGGCTCAAGGTCTGCTGGAACTGGGCGAGGCTTTGCTGCACCTCCTGCCGGGTCGTGCTGGCGCTGCGGGTGAGCTCGTCGCGCAGTTCGCGTTCCAGGCGTTCGAGGCCGTCGGCGGGGTCGCGCTGGCGCAGCAGCACGAAGAGGGTGAGAAATACCAGCAGCAACAGGCCGGCAATAGTGAGCGATTCGAATAAGGCCATCGTTCGATTGTCGTCGCGCCAACAGGACCCGAACCCGATGAAGCTGCACCGCCGAGATGCCCTTGCCACACTGCTCGCCGCCGGTTTCGCGCTGCGTGACGCGCGCGCCGACGACTCGCCTCGAAAGCCCGGCTACGGCGTCCTGTCGTTGATCGGCCACCGGATGGACGTCGTCACCTACCACCCGGCGGTAGGCTCCCGTCTCGACACGAACGATCACCAGATGGTGGACCTCGTCGAGGATCTGTTCGATGTCGAGGCGCTGCGCATCATCCAGTCGAGCCTGCAGAAGGCTAACAAGGGCCCGGTGGCGCTCTATCGGGGCAAGGATCCCGCGCTGTTCGATCAACCCCTGGCGCTGTTCGACGGCGACCGGGCACGTCTGCCGGATGAACTGATCACGTCGATGCGCGCCGACGGTGCCGAGCGCCTGCTGCTGGTGACCCGCCATCGCCGCGAAGCGGACCTGCACGAGCGGCACGGAGGCACCGGCAGCGGCCCGCTCGAAGGCATGGGCTACTACATCGACGGCCACAAAAAGATGCGCCGCTCCGATACCGGCGAAATCGGACGCGGCTTCCTCGCTCCCTTCGTCTACCTGCGCCTGTCGCTGCTCGACCTGGCCGACCAGCGGGTGCTGAAGGACCAGATGATTTCCGGCTCGACGACGCTATCGGTCGCCCGTGCCAAGGAGAGCTTCGACCCCTGGGACGTGCTGACAGCGGAGCAGAAGGTCAACACGCTGCTGCGCATCCTGGACCACGAGCTGCAGCAGGCGGTCCCCAAGCTGGTCGACGCCGCCTGAGCGGGCGCTGACGCAGCGCCGGCGCCTCCGGATTGATCTCAGTTGTCCATGGCGAGTTTCCGCCACCCGCAGTGCATGAAATCCGAAATGTAACCACAGAGCCACGGAGACACAGAGGAATTCGGGCTTGGTCTTTCTCCGTGCCTCTGTGCCTCTGTGGTTGCATTTGGCATTGTCATGGGCCGTCGTTTCACTTCAATGCCGCCCGCCCACCTTCTCGTAGCGGCGATCGCCCGTCCGCGGGTCGTACCAGACCTCCATCGACTCGCCGGTGGACGGGTCGACGAAGCGCTCGTCGGTGCGCACCCAGCCGGCGTCGATCGCGCCGCGGCGGCTGCGGTAGCGCCAGTTCTCCAGCAGCACGGCCAGCAGCAGGCCGCCGCCCCAGAGCGCCAGCGGATATCCGTTCGCGTCGCCCGCCACCGTCAGCCACAGACCCGCCGCGAAGAGCAGCAGCGCAACAACGAGCAGAGCCTTGCGCAGCATGGCGTCTACGCTTTCTCGATGAAGACCGCCGTGCCGTAGGCAACGATCTCGCTCATCGATTGACCCATCTCCGACGAGTCGAAGCGCATCATCACGACGGCGTTCGCGCCCATCAGCTGCGCGTTGCGCACCATTCGGTCGATCGCGTGGCGGCGCGCCTCCTCCAGCAGTTGCGTGTACTCGGTGATCTCGCCGCCGATGATCGAGCGCAGGCCCGCCATCACATTGCCGGCCAGCCCGCGGCTGCGGACAACGACGCCGAAGACCTGGCCCTTGACATCGGCGACGCGGTGGCCCGCGACGTTCTCGGTCGTGACGATCAGCATGGAGTTCTCCTCCTTCTTAACGGGCGGTGGCCTCGGGATTGAGCAGCGTCGGCATCACGCCGCCGGTGAGCGCGGCGATCAGGTTGTCCACCGCCAGCGAGGCCATCGCGCGGCGCGTCGGGATGGAGGCGCTGGCGATGTGCGGGGTCAGCACGACGTTCGGCACGGTCAGCAGATCGGGGTGGACCAAGGGCTCGCCCTCGAACACGTCGAGACCGGCGGCCGCGATGATGCCGGCCTTCAGCGCGCGGGCCAGCGCGGCGTCGTCGACGATGCCGCCGCGGGCCACGTTGGTCAGCGTCGCGGTGGGTTTCATCAGGGCCAGCTCGCGCTCGCCGATCGCATGGTGCGAAGCGGCCGAGTAGGGCAGCACCAGCACCAGGTGGTCGGCCTCTCGCAGCAGTTCGTCCTTCTCGACCCAGCGGGCGCCGAGCGGCGTTTCCTGCTCGGCGGCGAGGCGGCTGCGGTTGTGATAGATCACCTTCATGCCGAAGCCCAGCGCGCCGCGCTTGGCGATCGCCTGGCCGATGCGCCCCATGCCGAGAATGCCCAAGGTGGCGCCGTGCACGTCGGTGCCGGCGAACATCGTCACCGACCACTGCTTCCACTCGCCGCGGCGCAGGTAGTGCT
>Ga0247779_1000290_pt1 | contig 35536 bp, 38 predicted proteins | sample UWRJL221509R5_FD_179925 | JGI IMG/M metagenome (GOLD analysis project Ga0247779, IMG submission 179925) | Plant litter microbial communities from Arlington Agricultural Research Station in Wisconsin, United States - UWRJ-L221-509R-5 | ecosystem: Environmental > Terrestrial > Plant litter >...
CGCGACCGCCGCGCCGAGCACGCGCTTCAGCACGCGCGCCGGCGGCTGGCCTTCGCGCAGGCCCGCCACCGTGTCGAGCACCGCAACGAGCAGCGCCAGCACGAGCAGGAAGGGTGCCGTCATCGGCGTCTTGCCCAGTTGCAGGCTCGCCAAGGTCAGTGCGGCGAAGGCGACGAACTCGCCCTGCGGAATGAAGATCACCCGCGTGACCGCGAAGACCAGCACGGTGGCCAGCGCCAGCAGCGCGTAGACGGCGCCATTGGTCACGCCATCGAGCATCAGGATGCTCGCGATTGAAAGATCCATCTCGCTCTGTCTCCGCTCTCTGTCTCTGTCGTCTTTGGCGGCGACTCTACACTGCGCACCCAACCCAGCCTTACGCCGATGCCAGGACTTTCCCCGCTGCTGCAGATCGCCGGCGCCCATGCGCGTATCACGCTGCGCCGCCCGCGCCTGGCGAATCGCCTGGAGGTATCCGACCTGCAGACGCTGCGCGAGCAGCTCGCCGAAGTGAACGCCGCCGAGGCCGTGCGCGTGCTCGTGCTCGCGGCGGAGGGAAAACATTTCTGCAGCGGCTTCAACATCGGCGCGGTGCCGGGCGTGGATGCCGGCGCGCTGTTCGAGCGGCTCGCCAACGACTGGGAGGCCGCCCGGCCGGTGACGATCGCGGCGATCCACGGCGGCGTCTATGGCGGCGCCACCGACCTCGCGCTGGCCTGCGACTTCCGCCTCGGCATGCCCGGCTGCGAGATGTTCGTGCCGGCCGCCAGGCTGGGCCTTCACTTCTATCGCGGCGGGCTCGAACGCTACGTCACGCGCCTGGACCCCGGCTGGGCCAAGCGCGTGCTTCTGGCCTGCGAGACCTTGGACGCCGACGCGATGCTGCAGAGCGGCTTCCTCGACCGACTGCTGCCGGACGCGGCCGCGCTGGAATCCGCCGTCGAGCAACTGCGCGATCAGCTGCTGGCGATGGCACCGCTGGCACTGTTGGGCATGAAGAAGCACCTGAACGCGATCGCCCGCGGTGCGCTGGACGTAGCCGCGCTGGAGGCCGATCTGGTCGCCTCGCGCGATTCGGCGGACCTCGCCGAAGGCGTTGCCGCCTGGGCCGGAAGGCGCCCGCCGCGCTTCGTCGGACGCTGATTGAAACGGGGCCAATCGCCCCGATCTGAAGGCTCGGGGCTTTGCCTAGGACGGGTTCGTTCGGATATGAGCGAAAATAGACGGGCCGCCAGCCGGCACGCCGCCCGCTCTCGCCGGGGCGGCAAGCAGTTTTCCCACCAAACCAAAGATCAGGACCAGCGTGGCCAAGGACAGTACTAAAACGACCATCGAAGCGGATGGTCTGCGCTACCGCTCTAAAGCGCCCGGTTCGCCCTTCGCGGCGACCTCTTCCTTCGGCGCGGCAACCATGTCGTGCTTCCTGTGCGGCAAACATCGCCCGCGCGCGATGCTCAAGTCGAAGAAACTGCTGGGCAAGTCCCAGCCCGTCTGCTCGCCCAGCTGCAAGGAGCTGGAGGAGCAACTCAGCAACAAGAGCTGATCCCGCCGAGCGCGCTCGCGCCTCGCCTCCGGCCGTTCAGGCCAGCCTGAAGCAACGCCCGCATACCGCCCGGTAGCGGGCGTTGTCGCCTATCTCGATCTGCGCGCCCTCGGTGACCTTCTGGTTCCTGGCGTCGATGCGCATGTTCATCGTGGCCTTGCGGCCGCATTCGCAGATCGTCTTCATCTCGTCCAGCTCGTCGGCCAGCCCCAATAGCGCCGCCGAACCGGGGAACAGCTCGCCCCGGAAATCCGTGCGCAGGCCGTAGCAGATCGACGGCAGGTCGTGCACGTGCGCCAGCTCATGCAGCGCCCAGACCTGGGCCCTCACCAGGAATTGCGCCTCGTCGATCAGCACGCAGGCCAGCCCTGCATCCTCCGCCAGCAGCGCCAGGAAATCGGTCGACTCGTTGAATTCCTCCGCGGCGCGGCGCGGCCCCAGCCGCGAGGTGATCATGCCGCGCCCGTAGCGGTCGTCGACCTCGGCCGTGAACAGGCGCACACGGTGGCCGCGCTCCTCGTAGTTGTGCGCCACCTGCAGCAAGGCGGTCGATTTGCCGGCATTCATCGCGGCGTAACGGAAAAACAGCTTGGCCATGGTCTGAATTGTCCCCGCGAACGTGGGATATCACGTCGCCGAAAGACCGAAACCGAGGGCAAGCGAGCAGAAGCATCGTCACAGACGCGGCCTAACATGGATGAGGAGGGAAGTAGCAACCCCAGGCCGCCATCACCAACCCGGTGCCAGGCAGCCGGCCTCGCGAACCTGCATATCCAGCCATGAGCAAAGACACCTTCACCAGCGTCAGTACCGACGGATTGCGCTACGAATCCAAGGTCGGCGGCTCCCCCTTCCTCGGCAGCGGCCACACCCGCTCCTGCTTCAAGTGCGGCAAGCACCGGCCGCCCAGCAGCCTGCAGTCGATGCGCGTGCTCGGCCGCACCGAAGTCGTCTGCAAGCCTTCCTGCAACACCCCGGTGAAGTAAATAAACGCCTGCCGCCTCAGCCGGCGGTCAATCTCGGAAACAGCACGCTGACGCGCAAACCCGCTCCGCCGGGACCGCTGTCCAGCGTGAGCGTTGCCCGCATCAGCTGCGCATAGCGGTCGACGATGGACAAGCCCAGGCCCGCACCGAGACCCAGGCGCTGGTTGTCCGCCCCCTGCTTCCAGCGCAGGCGCAGCGCGGTGCGCTGGCCGGGTTCGATGCCCGGGCCGTTGTCGGTCACGCTCAGGCGCACGCCGTCCGGCTCCTCGCTCAGATCGACGCTCAGCGTCGCCCGACCCTCGCTCGGCCGGCCATAGCGCAAGGCGTTGTCGAGCAGGTTGGACAGCAGCCCTTCCAGCAGGCCCGGATCGGCCGACACCCGCAGCGGCGCATCGAGCCCGCTGGCGCCCAGCTCGACGCCGGCCCGGTCCGCGCGCGCCAGGAATTGCAGCACCACGTCCCGCGCCAGCTCGCCCAGGGCGACCGGTTGCAGCATGCGGCTGTTCTGCGCCTCGTCCGCCAGCGCCAGCGCCAGCAGCTGGTCCACCAGCCGGCTGGCGCGCAGTTGGCCCTGCAGCACCGCCTGCAACTGCTCGCGCCAGCGCGCCGGGTCGTCCTGCGCCAGGCCGTATTCGGCCGCGGCGCGCAAGCCGGCAAGCGGCGTGCGCAGCTCGTGCGCCACCGTGCCGGCGAATTCGCGCTGCGCGCGCACGCCCTCATCGATGCGGCCGAGCAGGCGGTTGACCGAGCCGGCCAGGCCGTCCACCTCGCGGGTGCGCGCGCGCTCGCCGGCCATCGTCGCTAGCGGCGTCAGGTCGGCCGCGTCGCGGCGCTCCACGCTGGCCTGCAGTGCCTGCAGCGGCGCCAAGTCGCGGCGGATGCCCCGCTGCAGCCACACGGCCAGAACGATGAGCAGCAGCAGCTGCGGCAGCGCCGCGTACACGATCAGCTGGTTCAGCAGCGCCTGGCGGCTGTGCGTCGTCTGCGCCACGACAATGCGCAACGGCACCGGCGTCGCGCGCTCCAGCACGACGCCGCGCAGCGGCACGCCCTGTCGCTGCATCGACATGAAATGGGCTTCGGCTTCGCCTTGGCCGTCGAGGGCCGGATGATCCAGGCCCGGCTCGCCGGCCAGCAGCCGCCCATCCGGGTAGAGGATCGAGAAGTACTGTGTCTCCTGCTGGTCGTACAGCACGGTATTGAGGTCCGCGGGCGACAGGGCCAGGACGGGCTCGCGCCCGCGCAGCTCGATCCGCGAGGCCAGCAGGTAGGCATCGCTGAGCATCGCGCGGTCGAAGGCCCGCTCGGTGAAGTAGTGGGCGACGGCCACGATGATCACCGTGCCGAGCAGCCAGGTCAGCAGCAGCGGCGCCAGCACGTTGCGCAGCAGGCGCGCGCGCAACGAGGGCGGCGACGGCGAAGGCGCCGCCGCCTGGGTCAAGCCTGGATCTCCAGCACGTAGCCGAGGCCGCGCAAGGTGCGGATGCCCGCGCCGCTGCCGGACAGCTTCTTGCGCAGCCGCGAGATGAAGGCTTCCAGCGCATTGGCGCCGAGCGCCTCGTCGAAGTCCGAGAGCTTGTTCGACAGGCTGGTCTTGCTGACGACCCGGCCGGGCGGCGACATCAGTTCCCACAACACCTCGAACTCGCGCGCCGGCAGGTCCAGCGGATCGTTGCCGATGAAGGCGCGGCGCGCCCGCCGGTCCAGCAGCAGGGCGCCGACGCGTGCCTGGTCCGTCAGATCGAGCCGGCGGCGCACCAGCGCACGCAGCCGCGCCTCGACCTCGGCGAGATCGAAGGGCTTGCCGAGGTAGTCGTCGGCGCCGGCGTCGAGCCCGGCGATGCGCTCCTCGGTGCGGTTGCGCGCGGTGAGGATCAGCACCGGCGTGCGGTCGCCGCGGGCGCGCGCCTCGCGCAGCGCCTTCAGGCCGCTGCCGTCGGGCAGGCTCAGGTCCAGCAGCACGGCGTCGAACTCCTGGACGCGCCAGAAGTGCTCCGCCTGGGCCAGGTTGGAGGCCACGTCCACATGGTGGTTCGCCTCGCTGAGGCTGCGCCGCATCGTCTGGCTCAGCAGGGCGTCGTCTTCGACAACAAGGATTCGCATGGGCGCGAACTTACCGCATCTAGGCTGACGGGAAGGCAACAGATTTCAGGATCATCAGTCCCTTCAGGTATTCGCCCTCGGGGAAACGGATGGTCTGCGGATGATCGGGCGCGGCGCCTACCCGCTCGACGATGAAGCCGTCGACGCCGGCATCCAGTCCAGCACCCGCCACGATCTTGTGGAACAGCTCCGGCCCGACGCCGCCCGAGCAGGAGAAGGTGAACAGCACGCCGCCCGGCGCCAGCAGCATCAGGCCCAGGCGGTTGATGTCCTTGTAGGCGCGGGCCGCGCGCTCCGCGTGCGCGGCGGTCGGGGCAAACTTCGGCGGGTCCAGCACGATCGCGTCGAACTGGCGGCCCTCCTGCAGGAAGCGGCGCAAGCTCGCATTGACGTCGGCGTCCAGCGCGCGATGCCGCGCCGGCTCGAAGCCGTTCAGTGCGACATGCGCCTCGGCGCGTGCCAGCGCCGGCGCCGAGGAGTCAACGCTGATGACCTCCTGCGCCCCGCCGGCCAGCGCGGCGACCGAGAAGCCGCCGGTGTAGCTGTAGCAGTTCAGCACCGTCTTGCAGCCGTAGTGGCGCACGGCCTCGGCGAAGCGCTTGCGGTTGTCGCGCTGGTCGAGGTAGTAGCCGGTCTTGTGGCCCTCGGCCACGTCCATCGACAGGCGCCATTCGTGCTCGCGGATCGTCAGCTCGGTGGCGCCATCGCCGGCCAGCCAGCCGGTGCTCTCGGGCAGGCCCTCGAGGCCGCGCGAGCTGGCGTCCGAGCGCTCGTACAGGCGGGTGAGGCCGGTCTGCGCCAGCAGCGCGGGCACGATGGCCTTCTTCCAGCGCTCCACGCCGGCGGCGCCGAACTGGGCGACCAGGGTGTCGGCGTAGCGATCGACGATCAGGCCGGGCAGGCCGTCGGCCTCGCCATGGATCAGCCGCGCCGCGTCGGACGCGATCGGCAGCCGCGCACGCACGGCCAGCGCGCGGGCAATGCGGCGCTCGAAGAAGGCCGCATCGATGCGTTCGGCCTCGTCGAAGCTCCAGATCCGCACGCGGATCAGCGACTGCGGGCTGAACGCGCCCCAGCCGAGGAAGGCTCCCTCGGCCGACTCGACGCGCACCGTCTCGCCGAGATCGGCGCCGCCGCGGGCGACCGAGCCCTCGAAGACCCAGGGATGCTGGCGCTGCAGCGAGCGCTCCTTGCCGGCGCGGATGACGATCTTCTTCATCGACTTATTGACCCCGTGCGAGCGTGCCGAAGGCGTAACCCAGCGACAGGTTGATCATCGGCGTGGACTGCCGGTCGGCACCGCGCAAGGTGCGCCAGTCGCCGACGCCCAGCCGCACGCGCAAGCGGTCGGCCTCCAGCTGCGCCCAGGCCTCGGCCTGGCCGATTGCACCGCCGCCCACCGCAACGCCACCGCCGCCGCCGGCACCCACCAGCGCCTCGGCGCCGAAGCGCAGTTGCTGCCCGGCGAACGCGTAGGGCCGCGTCTGCAGGCCCAGGCCGAACAGGCCGAAGGAGTACGCGCCCGCATGCCCGATGGCCGCGCTGCCGGCGTGAGCCACGCCGTACACGTTGGAACTCAGCTCGCGCGTCATCAGCAGCGCCAGCTCCGTCACCGTTGCGCGGCTGCCGTCCTTGAAGCGGACGTGCTGCAGGTGCTGGACGCTCGCCAGCAGCTGCTGGGTGCGCACGGTGCCGGTGTTCTGGCTCTCCGGCGCGAATGGCGATGGCAGTTGGTCCAGCGGCAGGCCCAGGCCCAGGCGCAGGAAGGGCGCGCTGAAGTGGCCGGAGAACGAACGCGTCAGCCCCGCATCGAGGTGCAGCGAGGCGCCCCAGGGCGTCTGCCAGCGCACGCTCGGGCCGACGCTGGCGATCCAGCCATTGCCGGTGTCGATATTGCCGCCGCCGCCCAGGCCGATGCCCAGCTCGGCGCCGGCGCGCAGGCCCGTGTTGCCGAGCGGCCAGTCCTGGCCCGCCTTCAGCAGCAGCTGCATGTAGCCGTCGGAGCCGCCCTGCGCAGCGCCGGCCGCCTCGGCTGCCCACCAGCTGCCGTCGGCGATGTACTGGCGCAGGTCCGCGCCGGCGGTGCCGAGCTTGCCGGTCATCGGTGCGCCGCTGCGGTTGCGCGAGCTGCCGCTGGGCTTGTAGGCGCCGCCGAACAGCACCACCTCGTCGAAGCCGAAGCCGCTGCGCGCGCTGCCGGCACCCGGACGGCCGGAATCCTGCGGCGAGAAGCTGCCGAAGTCCTGCGCCTTGCCGATCACGAAACCCAGGCTGCTGCTGTGCACATTGCCGCTGGGAAAGCGCACCAGCGACCAGGTGACGCCGCTGTACCAGCCGTTGTCGAACTCGTTGTGCAGCGCCAGCTCGGGCCGCAGCATCAGGCCGCCGCCGAAGCTCAAGGCGCTGGAGCTGAGGCCGCCGCCGGCCCCGGCATACAGGCCCGCGGAGATGTGCGAATGCGCGCCGATGCGCCAGCGCCGCTGCACGGCGAAGCCCATCGTGAAGATGCCGCCGTAGTTGCCCTTGGCGGCGCCGTAGACGGCCGGGCCGACGCCCCAGTTCTCATCCAGTGCGACGAAGTAATTCAGGCCCAGCAGCGCCGTGTGGTCACCGCTGGGCAGGCGCACCGAGGTCCAGCTCGCCTCGATGGCGCCGGGGTGCGTCGGCCCCGGGCGCGCGAATGGCTGCGGCTGGTCCATCGGGTCGGCCAGCGCAGGCAAGGCCAGGGTCAGGGACAGGCACAGGGCCGTCAGGCGGGGAAGGGAAAAGGGCATGGGGCAGGAGGAATGTTCAGGCGGGGCCGCTCTTCTTCTTGGCCCGCGGGTGGGCCGCATCGTAGACCTTGGCGAGATGCTGGAAATCCAGCTGCGTGTAGACCTGGGTCGTCGTGATGTGCGCGTGGCCCAGCAGCTCCTGCACGGCACGCAGGTCGCCGCTGGATTGGAGCAGGTGAGTGGCGAACGAATGCCGCAGCATGTGCGGATGCACGTGCGCGGGCATGCCGGCGGCGAGCGCGCGCTGCTTGAGCATCTGGCGGATCTGCGGCGCCTGCAGCCGCGCGCCGCGCCGACCGACGAACAGCGCAGCCTCGCCGGCCGCGGCGAGCGAGGCGCGCCGGGCCAGCCAGGCCTCCAGCGCCGCCAGCGCCGCCTTGCCCAGCGGCACGCTGCGGCGCTTGCTGCCCTTGCCGAGCACGAAGATCTCGGCGCCGGGCAGGTCCAGCCAGCCGAGCGAGGCCGAATCGACGACCGCATCGAGCCCGACCAGCTCGCCGATCCGCAGCCCGCAGCCGTAGAGCAGCTCGACGATGCAGGCATCGCGCGCCTCGCTCGCCGGGTCGGCATCGGGGGCGTGGTGCTCGGCCAGCTGCACGGCATCGTCAACGCCCAGCGCCTTCGGCAGCGGCTTGCCGGCCTTGGGCGCGCGCAGGCCATCGAACGGATTCAGCGCGACGAGCTGCTGCCGCCCCCACCAGCGGTATAGGCCACGCCAGATCGAGAGCAGCAGCGAGATGCTGCGCGGCGCCAGTTGCTGCTGGCCGTGCAGCCGCGCGATCCAGCGACGCGCCTGGTTGATCTGCAGGCGCTTGGGCTCGATGCCGTCGCGTTCGGCGAAGTCCTGCAGCCGGCGCAGGCCGTCCTCGTACAGCGCCTGCGTGCGCGGCGCGAGCTTGCGTTCGACGCGGATGAAATCGAGATACGCGGCCAGCGGTGGCGCCAGCGGCGGCGTTTCCTTAGCGGCCGCCGCTTCCATCGCTCGCCGCCGGCAGCAGCCGCGTCAGGGCCGCGCTGGCGATGTCGCCGATGCGGGCCAGGAACTCGGTGCCCATCTCGGCCGTGTAGCGCGTCGGGTCGGGCGAGCCCAGCACCAGCAAGCCGAAGCTCTGCTGCGCGCCGCCGCCCTGCTGGCGCGTCAGCGGGATCAGGGCCAGCGAGGCGGTCGGGCCGTCCTCGGCCAGCCAGCGCGCGGCCTCGAAGCCGGAGTTGACGCCGCAGTAGGGCGAGCTGAGGCTGGCCGCGAAGCTCTTGACGTCGGCACCGACGGCCTGCGCGAACTCGGCGCCGGCATGCGCCTCGCCCACGCCCCACAGGCGCAGCCCGGCCTGCGGGATGATGAATTCATGGCGCAGTTCGCGCAGCAGCACCGCGGGGATGGCGGCCGCGTCCTGGGTCAGCATCAGCGTCGTCGTCCAGCGGTGCAGCCGGTCGGCGATGCCGACGTTCTCCTGGCCGTTACGGATCATCTCCATGATCTTGGACTCCAGGCCCTTGATCTTGTCGCGCAGCATCTCGGCCTGGCGCTCCTGCAGCGATACCGCGCGCGCGCCGTGCGGATGGCTCAGCTGGATCGTGGCCAGCAGCTCGGCATGGCGCTCGAAGAAGCCGGGCGTGGTGGCCAGGAAATGGGCGATGTCCTGTTCGCCAATGACGGGTGTGCCAACGGGCGTTGTAGTGCTCACAGCTCGATCTCTCCCTCAAAAACAGTTGCCGCCGGGCCGGTCATCAACACGCGGGCGTTCAGCCCTTCGCTGTTGCCGGCCCATTCGATGCGCAGGTCGCCGCCGCGGGTGTGCACCTCGACCGCCTCGTCCAGCCAGCCGGCGCGGATGCCGGCAACCACCGCCGCGCAGGCGCCGGTGCCGCAGGCCAGCGTCTCGCCGGCATCGCGCTCGAACACGCGCAGGCGGACCTCGCCGCGCGAGACGATCTGCATGAAGCCGACGTTGACCTTGCGCGGAAAGCGCGGATGGCGCTCGAGCCGCGGGCCCAGCGTCTCGACCGGCGCCGCATCGACGTCGCCCTCCACGCGCATCACCGCATGCGGGTTGCCCATCGACAGCACGGCGGCTTCGGTGCCCTCGTCCAGCGGCCACAGCTCGAAGCCATCGACGAGCCGTGGGCTCAGGCCTTGCGCATCGAAGGGCACGCGCTCGTGCTCGAACAGCGGCGCGCCCATGTCGACGCTCACGCGGCCGTCGTCGCGCAAGCGCAACTCCAGCAGCGCATTGACCGTCTCGACCTTGATGCTGCGCTTGTCCGACAGGCCTTTTTCGTTCACGTAGCGAACGAAGCAGCGGGCGCCGTTGCCGCAGTGCTCGACCTCGTCGCCGCTGGCACCGTTGAAGATGCGGTAGCGGAAATCGACGCCGGGGGTGGCGCTGCGCTCGATCACCAGGATCTGGTCGCAGCCGACGCCGAAACGGCGGTCGCCGAGGCGGCGCACGCGCTCGGGCGTCAGCTCGGCGGGCAGGCCGGCCGTGGCGTCCAGCACCACGAAATCGTTGCCCGCGCCCTGCATCTTGGTGAAGCGGAATCTCATCGGGGGATTATCGCTGCCCAGGGGCGGCACCGATGTCCAGCCCGCGCGGCGACTTGTAGCGGTGATAGCCCCACAAGTACTGTCCCGGCGCGTGGCGGATCATCGACTCCATCGCGCCGTTGATCACCGCGGCGGCGGCCTCCGCACCGGCCTCGGCCGGCGGCAGCGGCGGCGCCGGCCGCACTCGGACAGCGAAGCCGCGGCCGCCCGGCAGCCGCTCGCCCCAGATCAAGAGGGGGACCGCGCCGGTCTGCTGCGCCAACCGCGCCGCCAGCGTCATCGTGTAGGCCGGTCGGCCGAAGAACGGGGCCCAGACGCCCAGGCCATCCGGCGGCACCTGGTCGGGCAGCAGGCCGATCGTCTGGCCCTGGCGCAGCGCGCGGATCATCTGCCGCACGCCGGCCAGCGACGCCGGTGCGGTGGCCAGGCCCGGGCGGCCGCGCGAGTCATCGACGACCCGCTTCAGCCAGTCCTTGCGCGCCGGCCGGTACAGCACGGTGACCGGCGAATCGACGCTGCAGTAGCGCTCGGCATAGGCCTGCGCGGTGATCTCGAAGCAACCCAGGTGCGGCGTCAGGAACAGCACGCCGCGCCCCTGCGCACGCGCCGCGTCGACGAATTCCGTCCCTTCCCAGCGCACCAGCGCACCGAGCTCCTCGCCGGGCGGGCGCAGCCACAGCCAGGGCGTCTCGGCGATCATCCGGCCCGCCGCGGCGATGGCCGGGCGGCAAGCCGCCCACGGCAAGCCCGCCGCGGCCACGTTGGCGCGGAAGCGCTCGCGGTAGGTGGGCGAGCCAAGATAGGTGAGCCAGCCCGCAAAAGCCCCCAGGGCGTGAAGGATTCGCAGGGGCATTCGGGCCAGCAGGCGGAACAGCAGCGACATATCTTTCTATAATCCGGCCCATCGCCGAGTTACTGAACAACTTGCGGGGCGATTCAAAAATCCTGCTAAAGCGTTCGCCGCGGCTTCTAAAGGTTTGCACGGCAACGCCGATCAACAGCAATCCAGGAGTGTAAAAGTGGCGAACGACTTCCTCTTCACCTCGGAATCCGTCTCCGAAGGCCATCCCGACAAGGTCGCCGACCAGATCTCGGACGCCATTCTCGACGCGATCTTCACGCAGGACCCGCGCAGCCGCGTTGCGGCCGAGACGCTGACCAACACCGGCCTGGTCGTGCTCGCCGGCGAGATCACGACGAACGCGCACGTCGACTACATCCAGGTCGCCCGCGACACGATCAAGCGCATCGGCTACGACAACACCGAGTACGGCATCGACCACAAGGGCTGCGCGGTGATGGTCTGCTACGACAAGCAGAGCAACGACATCGCCCAGGGCGTGGACCACGCCAGCGACGACCACCTGAACACCGGCGCCGGCGACCAGGGCCTGATGTTCGGCTACGCCTGCGACGAGACGCCCGAGCTGATGCCCGCGCCGATCTACTACGCGCACCGCCTCGTCGAGCGCCAGGCGCAACTGCGCAAGGACGGCCGCCTGCCCTTCCTGCGCCCGGACGCCAAGAGCCAGGTGACGATGCGCTACGTCGACGGCAAGCCGCACAGCATCGACACCGTCGTGCTGTCCACGCAGCACAGCCCGGACCAGAGCGAATCGCCCACCAAGATGAAGGCCAGCTTCAATGAAGCCATCATCGAGGAGCTGATCAAGCCGGTGCTGCCCAAGGAATGGCTGCAGGACACCAAATACCTGATCAATCCGACCGGCCGCTTCGTCATCGGCGGCCCGCAGGGCGACTGCGGCCTCACCGGCCGCAAGATCATCGTCGACACCTACGGCGGCGCCTGCCCGCACGGCGGCGGCGCCTTCAGCGGCAAGGACCCGAGCAAGGTGGACCGCTCCGCTGCTTATGCCGCGCGCTACGTGGCCAAGAACATCGTCGCCGCCGGCCTCGCCCGCCAGTGCCAGATCCAGGTGGCCTACGCGATCGGCGTGGCCCGTCCGATGAACATCACGGTCTACACCGAAGGCACCGGCGTGATCTCCGACGACAAGCTCTCGGCCCTGGTGCAAGAGCACTTCGACCTGCGTCCGAAGGGCATCATCCAGATGCTGGACCTGCTGCGCCCGATCTACTCGAAGACGGCGGCTTACGGGCACTTTGGGCGCGAGGAGCCGGAGTTCACGTGGGAAAGAACCGACAAGGCTGCCGCGCTGCGTGCAGCGGCCGGGCTGTAAGGCCGGTATCCGCGCAGCGGATCGGCAGCCTTGCGGCGCAGGCTAACTTCGCTCGCGAAGTTAAGGCCCGCAGGGCCGGCCGCAGCCACAAGGCTGCCGCGCTGCGTGCAGCGGCCGGGTTGTAAGGCCGGTATCCGCGCAGCGAATCGGCAGTCGCAAGGCTGTCGATCCCAAGTAAACATCCGGAGACTTCCGAGCGAGGCAGCGCTCCCGACAGGTTAGGGGGCCTCGCAAAATCGCAACGCAGCCTGTTGAGCGCCGGTCCTAAGCTCGCCATCCCACTTCAGGAGACAGCACATGGCAAAGGATCTCAAGGGCAAGGTTGCGGTCATCGCCGGAGGCGGCAAGAACCTCGGCGCCCTGATCGCCAGGGAACTGCAGGACGTCGGCGCGACCGGCTTCGTCCTCCACTACAACAGCGCCTCATCCAAGGCCGAGACCGACAAGACCGCCGGTGCGCTGCGCGAACGCGGCGCGGACGTCATCGTCTACCAGGGCGACCTCGCCGTCGTCGCCAACACCACGGCGATGTTCGACCTGGCCAAGGCGCATTTCGGCGCGGTCCACGTGGCCATCAACACGGCCGGCGTCGTCATCAAGAAAACGATGCTCGCCGTCACCGAGGCGGACTATGACCGGAGCTTCGACGCGAACTCGAAGGCCGCGTTCTTTTTCATGCAGCAGGCCGGCCGCGTGCTGGAAGAGCGAGGCGCCATCGTCACCATCGTCAGCTCGCTACTGGCGGCCTACACGCCGTACTACAGCGTCTATCCCGGCAGCAAGGCACCGGTCGAGCACTACACGCGCGCCGCGTCCAAGGAGTTCGGCGACCGGGGCATCTCGGTCAACGCGGTCGGCCCAGGTCCGATGGATACGTCCTTCTTCTACGGCCAGGAATCGGCCGAGGCGCAGGCCTATCACAAGACGGCCGCCGCGCTGAGCAAGTACTCGAAGACCGGCCTCACGGACATCGAGGACATCGCCCCGCTCGTTCGCTTCCTGGTGACCGAGGGCTGGTGGATCACCGGCCAGACGATCTTCGCCAACGGCGGCTACACGACGCGCTGAACCTACGCCGGCAAGGACATCGGCGCTACGCTGAGCCTGTTCGGCTGACTCACCTTCCTCACATCACCATGCACATCCTCATCGTCCTGATCGCCGGCATCGTCCAGCTGGCCGTGTTCCTGATGTTCGGCTGGCACTGGGGCGTGGGCATGGCGCTCGCCGCCAAGGTCTTCATCCCCGTCTGGCTGCTTGTCGCCGCGCTCAATATGTGGGTCGGCGTCGCGCACGCCGGCTACGGCGTCAAGGACGAACTGCCGATCCTGCTGCTGAACTTCGCCGTGCCGGCGGTGATCGCCGCGCTGGCGGCCTGGCGGCTGGCGCCGTCGGTCTGACGACGACGCCAAACCGCCAAGCGTCACATCACCAGATCTGCACGCGCACGTCGTCGCCGCGCACCATCGCGTCGCCCGCCTTGCATGAGAAGGCCTTCGCGAAGGCCGGCATGTTCGACGGCGAGGCCGAGGCGCGGAAGCCATTCGGTGCATGCGGGTCGGTGTTCAGGCGCACCAGTTGTGCCTGGTCGCGGATGCTGCTGGCCCAGACGGTGGCGAAGCTCATGAAGAAGCGTTGCTCGCGGCTGAAGCCGTCGATCTTCGGATCGGGCTTGCCGCCATCGGCCTTCTGCAGCGCATCGAACGAGACGTTCAGGCCACCCAGGTCGGCGATGTTCTCGCCCAGGGTCAACTTGCCATTGGCCTTCTTGTCAGGGAAGTTCTTCAGCGGCGCGTAGCTGCCGGCCTGGTCGATCAGGCGCTGCGCGCGTGCCTCGAAGCGCTCGCGGTCGTCCTTGGTCCACCAGTTGCGGTTGTTGCCCTGGCCGTCGAACTGGCTGCCCTTGTCGTCGAAGCCATGCAGCGCCTCGTGCCCGATCACGGCTCCGATGCCGCCGTAGTTCAACGCATCGTCGCCCTTGGCGTAGAAGAACGGCGGCTGCAGGATCGCGGCGGGGAAGTTGATCGTGTTGGTGCTCGGGCTGTAGTAGGCGTTGACGGTCTGCGGCGTCATGCTCCACTCGTAGCGATCGGTGGCCTTGCCGATCTTGGCGAGGTTGTAGCGGTAATTGAAGAGCCGCGCGGCCCGCAGGTTGCCGAAGTGGTCGTCGCCCTTCACGGCGAGGCCGCTCCAGTCGCGCCAGTTGTCCGGGTAGCCGATCTTCGGCAGGAAGGTGCTCCACTTTTCGAGCGCCTTGGTCTTGGTCTCGGCCGTCATCCAGTCGAGCTTCTCGATGCGATCCTTCAGCGCGGCGCGGACGTTGTCCACCAGCACCTGCGCGCGCGCCTTGGCCTCGGGCGGGAAGTAGTCCTTCACATAGAGCTGGCCGAGCGCCTGGCCCATGCCGCCGTTGACGGCGCCGAGCGCCCGCTTCCAGCGCGCCGCCATCTCGGGCTGGCCCTTCAGCGTCTTGTCGTAGAAGGCGAAGTTCTCTTCCTGGAAGGCCTTGGACAGGCCGCTCGCCGCGTTGTCGATCGTGCTCAGCGCCAGGTAGTCGCGCCACTGCTCGACCGGCACCTCCGTCAGCATCGCGTCGAAGTTGGCGAAGAACTTCGGCTGCGACAGCGAGAAGCTGCCGCCGACGTCCACGCCCAGCGCCTTGAAGTAGGCGGCCCAGTCGAAGTGCGGCGTCACCTTGTTGGCGTCGGCGATCGTCATCATGTTGTACTGGTTCTCGGGCGTGCGCAGTTCCACCGGCAGCAGCGAGTTGGCGGCCAGCCGCGTCTCGAAGGCCAGCACGTTCTCGGCCTTGGTCTTGGCGGCCTCCGGCGCCATGCCGGTCAGCTCGAACAGCTTGGCGGCGTGGGCGACGTAGGCGGCGCGCTTGTCCTTGTATTCGTCCTTCGAGTAGTACTCGGGCGAGGGCAGGTTGAGGCCGCCCTGGTGGGCGAAGCCGACCTGCTTCTGCGCGTTCTTGAAGTCGGCGCCAGCGCCGAAGTAGAAGCCGATGCCGTTGCCGCTGGCGTGGTTCTGACGCAGCCAGGCGACGACGTCCTCGGGTTTCTTCAGCGCGGCGATGGCGGCCAGCTCGGGCTTGATCGGCTCGAAGCCGGCGCGCTCGATCGCGGCCTCGTCCATCGCGGCGCGGTAGAACCAGCCGATCTTCTGTTCGATGGAGCCGGCCTTCGCCTTGTCGGCGCCCTTGTCGGCGTTCTCGGTGAGGCTGCGCTGCGCGTTCAGGCTCTCCTCGGCCAGCTTGTCGAAGGCGCCCCAGCGGGTCTTGTCGGACGGCAGCGGATTGGCCGCGACCCAGCGGCTGTTCACATACGCGTTGAAGTCGGCGCAGGGCGAGACGCTGGTGTCCACGTCGGGCTTGAAGGCCTGCGCGTGGGCGCCCTGTGCAAGAGCGGCAGCGGCGGCGAGGGCCAGGAGGGTGCGGGGAAAGGTCATGGCAAACCTGCGGATGGGAAGGATGGAAACGCGCACCATAAACCGTGGCCGGCACGGGCCGGCCGTGCGGGAAGTCACTTCAGGGTTTGTCTGGAGGCCAGGTGCGCACAAGGGCGCGCGCCCATGATCCCGCCGCGACCCCGTCCCTATACTCGGCGATCCCCATTTCCACCGCTGCATGAGCCCCCGCGCCTACGCCCGATCCCTGCTGCGCGACGACCTCGTTGCCGCCTTCGTCGTCAGCGTGCTGCTGATCCCACAGAGCCTGGCCTACGCGATGCTCGCCGGCCTGCCGCCGCAGGTGGGTCTCTATGCCAGCCTGCTGCCGCTGCTGGCCTATGCCGCGCTCGGATCGAGCCCGGTGCTGGGCGTCGGGCCGGTGGCCGTGCTGGCGCTGATGATCGCGCAGGCGCTGGGCACGCTGCCTGCGGGCGTGACGGTGAGCGAAGGCGCGCTGATGCTGGCCCTGGAGGTCGGCCTGGTGCTCGCGCTGGCGGCGCTGCTGCGGCTCGATGCGCTGGCCTCGCTGCTGTCGGTGCCGGTGCTGCATGGCTTCGAGACCGGCGCGACGCTGGCGATCGCCCTGAGCCAGCTGCCGGTGCTGCTGGGCAGCCCGGTGCGCGGCGAAGACCTGCCCGCACTGCTGCTGCACGCGCAGCAGGCCGGCTATCCCTGGCATGCCGTCAGCGCCGCGTTCGGCCTGGCCGTCTGCGCGCTGCTGCTCGGGGCGCGCCGCTGGCTCGCCGGCACGCCCGGGCGGCTGGCGCCGCTGGTGCTGCTGCTGGCGAGCATCGCGATCGCCTGGGCCGTGGGCCTGGACCGCAGCGGCGTCGCGCTGGTCGGTGCGCTGCCCGAGCTGCACGTGCCGCTGGGCCTGCCGCCGCTGAACCTCGCGCTGGCGCTGCAGCTGGCGCCCAGCGCGCTGCTGATCGCGCTGATGGCCTATGTGTCCAGCCTCGTCGTGGCCGAATCGCTGGCGCGCCGGCGCGGCGAGAAGGTCGACGCGCGGCGCGAACTCGCGGGCCTTGCGGGCGCCAACGTCGTCGCCGCTTTAAGCGGCGGCATGCCGGTGGCGGGCAGCTTCTCGCGCAGCGTGCTGCTGCACGACGCCGGCAGCCGCACGCGGATGACGATCGCCTTCATCGCCGGCTTCATGGGCCTGGCGATGCTGGCCCTGGCCGCGCCGCTGGCCTGGCTGCCCAAGTCGGTGCTGGCCGCGACCATCATCGTGGCCGTGCTGTCCGGCTTCAAGCTGCAGCCCTATCGCGATGCCTGGCGCTATGCGCGGCCCGAGGCACTGCTGATGATCGTCGTGACGCTCGTCGTGGTCTGCGTCAGCGTCATCATGGGACTGGGCGTGGGCGTGCTCGGCTCGATCGCGCTGATGCTGCAACGCACCGCGCGCCCGCACGTGGCGCTGATCGGCCGCATCCCGGGCACCGAGCACTACCGCAACATCGACCGCTACGCCGTCGAATGCGTGCCCGAGGTGCTGGGCCTGCGCATCGACGAGAGCCTGCTGTTCACCAACGCGCGCACGCTGGCCGACGTCGTGCAGGCGCACATCGTGAGCCACCCGGGCACGCAGCGCGTGCTGCTGCAGATGTCGCCCGTCAACCAGATCGATTTCAGCGGCCTGGAGGCACTGCGCGAGCTGCACGACAGCCTCAAGCACCAGGGCCTGCGCCTGGACCTGTCCGAGGTGAAGGGCCCGGTGCTGGACCGCCTGCGCGAAAGCGGCTGGCAGCGCTGGTTCGAGGGTCAGGTCTTTCTCAGCCATCACCAGGGGATGACGACTGCATGAAGCGACTCATTTCATCTTTCCTTGCCGCGCTGCTGCTGTGGGCGCTGACGATGCCGAGTCTGCATGCCGCGGAAGCGCTGACGCTGAAGCCACAACGCCTGAGCGAGCACGCCTGGATGGTCGAAGGCTTCTCGGCGCTGGGCAGCCAGGAGAACCACAACTTCATCTCGAATGCCGGCATCATCGTCGGGCCGGACGGCGTCGTGCTCGTCGACGCGCTGGGTTCGCCCGAGCTGGCCCGCGCGCTGCTCGCAGCGATCAAGCAGCTCACCGACAAGCCGCTGCGTGCGGTCATCCTGACGCACTATCACGCCGACCATGTCTACGGCCTGCAGGTGCTGAAGGCGGCCGGCGCCAAGATCATCGCCCAGCAGGTCGGGCGCGAGTACCTGAACAGCGACACGGCGGCGCAACGGCTGAAGGCCAGCATCGACCAGGGCCTGGTCGAGCCCGACACGCGGCTCGTGCCGGCCGACGAATGGATCGGCACCGACACTCCGCTCACTGTCGCCGGCCTCGACCTCCAGTTGATCCCGGTCGGCCCGGCGCACACGCCGGAGGATCTGGCCGTCTGGCTGCCGGCCGACAAGCTGATCTTCGCCGGCGACATCGTGTTCCGCGGCCGCGTGCCCTTTGTCGGCCAGGCCGACAGCCGCCGCTGGATCGCCAGCCTCGACCGCCTGCTCACCCGCCCCGCGGCCATCGTCGTCCCCGGCCACGGCCCCGCCTCCACCGAGGCCCTGAAAGACCTGCTGCTGACCCGCGACTACCTCGCCTACCTGCGCGCCACGATGGGCCGCGCCGCGCGCGACATGACCCCGTTTGACGAAGCCTACGCGGCGACCGACTGGTCGGCCTGGGAGCACCTGCCGCTGTTCAAGCAGGCGAATCGGATGAATGCGTACAACACCTATTTGCTGATGGAGCATGAGGGGGATTGAGTGGCGGTTCAGCTCTGGGCCGCGTCTAGCCGCTCTATCTAGTCCCGTGCAGAGCGCAAGAACTCCCGCGGCGGCCGCCCGACGTGCCGGCTGAATGCCGTGCTGAACGTGCTGGTGGAAGCGTAGCCGACTCGCTCGGCGACCTGGGCAATGGCCAGGCAAAAGCTCGAGATGGTGAAGGCGGGTGTCGTCGGCAGCAGGACGAAATCGCCGGCACCGAAAGTGATGGGCTCCTGGCCATCGACGGCGAGCTTGCAACTGCCCGCGAGCATGATGCAGAAGCTCGGCAGCCCGTAGGTAGAGAAGCGCACGGCCCAGTCGCCTTTGCCGCCGATGGGATTGGCGAAAACGGCGCGCGGCTTCAGGAGCTTGACGAGCTCGGTCAGCAGGTCACTCATCAGGGCTCGGGATGATGGCTAAACGAGCTGAGATTCTGAAGCATGGATCGTCTTGGCAAGGGCCATGGCGTCGGCGCCGGCCGCAAAATGCAGTCGCTTCGTCATGTCATGGACGGCCCGCCACACGACCTCGGCCACATCACGCTCGTGCGTCACGGCACCCGGGTTGGCAAAGGCCGCGAAGATCGGGTCGGCAAAGGGTCGGTAAGCCTCCGGGATCAGACCCTGCATGCGCTGGCCACCGTTCTCGGTGAAACGCGTCGTGGGGCCATAGCCCGGCTCGACCAGCTTGACGCGGATGCCGAAGGCGCCGAGTTCGTGAGCGACCGAGCCGGTCAGTCCGTCGACCGCCGTCTTGCTCGCCGTCTTGCTCGCCGTGTAGACGCCGGCCAGCGCGAAGGAGGCGAGCGTGCAGCTGGACGTCACGTTCACGATGACGCCGTTCCCGCGCTACCGGAACTGCGGAATCACGGCCTGCATCATCGCCATGACGCCGAAGGTGTTGGTCTCGAAGACTTCGCGGGCAATGGCCAGCGGCGTCGCTTCGAAGGCGCCGACGACACCGATGCCGGCATTTGTTGACGAGGGCGTCGATGGGGCCGGCCGCCAAGATGGCCGCGGCGACGCGGGTGGGGTTGGTCACGTCCTGGCAGAGCCGCTACAGTTGTCTCTAGCTCATCGCAGACAGACATTCCCTTGCAAACCCGGCGATCTGCAGCATGAATAGCGATATCAACGAACAGGCCGAAAAAATCGAGGGCGCCGTCGGTGCGATTGTCCCGGGACCCTCTGCTCGACGGGAGCGTCAATCGGCCCCGGACATGCCAAGGCTGGAGCATCCGTCCAGGGAAGCGATTGCGTCGCTCCCGCCTTATTTGCAGTTGCCTCTCAGCAGGATTCGCGTGGTGCAGAGCCAGGCCGACGAGGACTTCGCGGTCGCGTGCATGGCTGAGTGCGGCATCGTCGGATTCGACACCGAGACCAAGCCTGTCTTTCAAGCCGGCCAGTCGTCGGATGGGCCACACGTCATTCAGCTGGCCACCTTGGACTACGCGTTCATCTTTCAGGTCGGCGGGACCGATGTACCTGACGCACTGCGTGAGTGCCTGGAGTCACCGCACTTGCTGAAGGTTGGGTTCGGCCTCGACTCGGATCGCGGCCCCTTGCATCGAAAGTTCGGCATCAGTCTGCAGAACATCGTCGACGTCTCGCGCGCATTCGGTCCGCTGGGCTACAAGCAGCACGTTGGCGCCAAGGCATCCGTCGCCATCGTGCTTGGTCTGCGTCTGAAGAAGTCGAAGAAGATGAGCACGTCGAACTGGGCGAACCAACGCTTGACCGCCGATCAATTGCATTACGCGGCGGACGATGCGCAAGCCGGCCTGGCCGTGTACTTGGCGATGGGTTGTCCTGCCACGACGGACACCAGGAGACGGGGCCTCTAATAGAGCCGAGGCTCGCCACCGGCTCCGGCCAGGCTGACCGATAGGCCGTACAACGCCAGGAGTCCCACCACATGTCCAACGGCCACGCCGGGCTCTCCTGATTCAATGCGGCCAATCGTCTGGACGTGGACGCCAAGTCGGGCGGCCGCCGCGGCCTGCCCCTCCCCTGCCTCGGTACGGGCGCGCTTGATGGCCGCGCCCATGTCCTTGATCGCCTGCAGCGCATCACTGCCGATTTCTACTGACACTCGTTTGCCTTGAGCCATTGAACGATTGTCAACCAAGCTAGTCCAGATAGCTCCAAGAATCAGCCCCATCGAACCTCCGCACTCTCACACCCTCGATGGCGCTCGGCTCGAGCAGCCTGGCGTTGATGGAGAACTTGCTGTCGACTCTCGGGGCCAGCGGCTCCCAGTGAGTGACGCAACCGCAATGGCGGCAGTGAAAGGTGCTGATCGTTTTCTCGCCCCAGATATAGCCGTCTGCATGCTCCGCCACGCCTTCGATGCGCGCGTGGCGTAACTCATAGAAGGCCCAGAGTGCGCCATAGCGTCGGCAGATCGAGCAATTGCAGTCGACGAGATACTCCGGCAGGCCGGCAACTTCGATACGCACGCGGCCGCAGTGACAGGAGGCAGAAAGCATCGGGGCTGACTCTCTTTCTTTCGTTTGGATCCAACCGACCATAGCAGCCCCGGACCGCACTATTCCTCATCCAGTTACCTACAGCTCAAATCACTCGTTAGACTCCGTGCTGCCCCATCACTCGGAGTCATCGCATGGCAACCTCCCTTTCGAAGCTGAAGAACCAAATCAAGAAACTGCAGAAGCAGGTCGTTTCTATCCAGTCCACTGTCATCACACGCATCAAGAGGGAGATTGCGCAACACGGCCTCAGCGTCGAGGATCTCTTCGGCACCGAGGGTGCAGTTGCAAGCGCTGGGACAGGCCGTCCCGCACAACAGAAGAAGACGGCCGGAGCGAAGAAGTCCGGTGCCAACAAGCCGGCCAAGTTCGCCGACGACCAGGGCAACACTTGGCACGGGATCGGCAAGCGCCCCCAGTGGATTCACGAAGTGCTCGCCGCCGGCCGCAAGCTCGAGGAGTTTCTCGTCGGCGCGAAGAAGGACAGCGCCGCGGCCCCCAAGCGCGCCGCGAAGAAGACGCGCGTGAAGGCTGCAGCGAAGACGCCGGCAAAGAAGACCGCCGCAGTGAAGAAGAAGGCGCCGGCCGGCAAGAAGGCCGCGAGCAAGACAGCTGCGAAGAAGGCTCCCGCCAAAAGGGCAGCCAAGGCGCGCGCAGAGTCGACAGCGAGCGCACCCGCCGAGGCGTCCTGAGGATGCCGGCCGGCGGCGTTCCTAGCGCCGCCGGCCGAACAGCCGCTTGAGCGCCCCTTCCGGATCGGCCAGGAAGTCGCGCATCACGCGGAAATGCTCGGTTTCTCCGTAGCTCGTCTCGACGATGCCATCGGCCGAGAACTGCAGGATGCGCGCATCGGGATAGGCCATCAGGATCGGCGAATGGGTCGCCACGATGAACTGCGATCCCTCGAGAATCAGTTCGTGGATGCGCGCCAGCGCCGCCAGTTGCCGCTGGGGCGACAGGGCCGCTTCCGGTTCGTCCAGCAGATAAAGCCCGTCGCCGCGGAACCTGTTCGTCAGCAAGGCGAGCAGCGACTCGCCGTGCGACTGCTCGTGAAGGGAGCGGTCGCTATAGGCCGGCATCACCCACGGTCCGCCGAAAGGTTCGGCATCCAGCTTCTCGATTTCGGTGGCGACGTTGAAGAAGCTCTCCGCCCGCAGGAAGAAGCCGTCGCGCGGACGGCGAATGCCCTTGCCGACCCGCAGGTGTTCATGCAGGTTCGAATGGGACTGGCGCGTGCCGAAGTTGAAGTTCTTCGTGCCACCCTCAGGGTTGAAACCGAGAGACACCGCCAAGGCCTCCAGCAGCGTCGACTTGCCGGATCCGTTCTCGCCGACCAGCAGGGTCATCTTCGGATGCAGGTCCAGACGGTCGAGATGCCGCAACGCGGGAAGGCTGAATGGATAGTGGTCGAAGGACTCGATGGTGTCGCGGCGCAGCGTGACGCGCTGGACAAAAGGCGCCGTAGGGCCACGCAAAGACCTGATGGGTTCTTCTTCACCGGACACGATCGCTCCTCCCCGAACGACCGGACAATCGCTCGCCATGACCCCGATCATCCGCCACCTGCTCGACACCGATCTCTACAAGTTCACGATGTGGCAGGCGATGCTACGTCGGCATCCGCAGGTGCAGGCGGAGTACCACTTCGTTTGCCGCAATACATCGGAGTTAGCGCCGGAGTTCGCGCTGGCCGAGCTGCTGCCCGAGGTGAACGCGCAGCTCGACCATCTCTGCTCGCTGGCCTTCACTGAGGACGAGCTGGCCTACCTCGGCGGCCTGCGCTACATCAGGCCGGACTTCGTCGACTTCCTGCGGATCTTCCGCTTCCAGCGCCGCTTCATCGAGGCGCGCGTCGGCGCCGACGGACGCACGCTGGAGATCGTGGCCGAAGGCCCGCAGGTGCATGTGATGGCCTTCGAGATCTATGTGCTCGCGATCGTCAACGAGGCGTACTTCCGCCGCTTCGACGCCGACGCCGCGCTCGCCGAGGGCCGCCGCCGGCTGGCGTCGAAGATCGAGCGGCTGCGGGCATTCGGCGCCGAGGAGCCGGCGCGGCGCCATCCGTTCGAGTTCTTCGACTTCGGCGTGCGCCGCCGCTTCTCCGGCGCCTGGCAAGCGGAGGTCGTACGCACGCTGCAGCGCGAGGTGCCGGAGTTCTTCAAGGGCACGTCCAACGTCCATCTCGCGCGCACCTTGGGCCTCGTCGCGATCGGCACGATGGCGCACGAGTATCTGCAGTCCTACCAGGCGCATGACAACGTGCGCCTGCGCCGCTTCCAGCAGGCGGCGCTGGAGGACTGGGTGCAGGAGTACCGCGGCGATCTCGGCGTGGCGCTGACGGACGTCGTCGGCATGGACGCTTTCCTGGCCGATTTCGATCTGTACTTCGCCAAGCTGTTCGACGGCCTGCGCCACGATTCGGGTGATCCGATCGTCTGGGGCGAGAAGGCGCTCGCCCACTACGCGAAGCTGCGCATCGATGCGAACACCAAGCGGCTCACCTTCTCCGATGGCCTGGACCTGGACCGCGCCTTCGAGATCCATCGCCACTTCGCGGACCGCGCGCCGCTGGGCTTCGGCATCGGCACGAACCTCACGAACGACCTCGGCCTGACGCCGCTGAACATCGTGATGAAGCTGGTGCGCTGCAACGGCCAGTCGGTCGCCAAGCTGTCCGACTCGCCGGGCAAGACCCTGTGCGACGACGAAACCTTTCTGGCCTATCTGCGACAGGTGTTCGACGTCAAATCCTGAAACGGATTCAGCGCGACACGAAGATCCGGATACCCAGGCCGATGAAGACGATGCCGGCCAGGCGGTCCAGCCACAGGCCCGCCTTCGGCCGGCGGTTCAGCCAGGCGCCGACGCTGCCCGAGAAGAAGCCGAGCAGGCCGAACAGCAGCGCCGCCTGCGCCGTGAAGGCGAGCCCCAGCAGGCCCAGCTGCCATTCGACTTGGCCCTGCGAGGCGACGACGAACTGCGGCAGGAACGAAAGGAAGAACAGCACCACCTTCGGGTTCACCGCGTTGGCGACGAGGCCCTTGGCGAACAAGCGTTTCAGCGACTCGCCGCCGGCCTTGCCGTCCGCGCGCAGTTGCACGGCACCGGCATGGCGGCGAGCAGAAAGCCCAGCAGCTGGGACGCGGTCACCATCACAGCTGCTCCCGCAGCCAGTCGGGCAGCGGCATCGAGCGCTGCGCCTTGAAATCGATCCAGACCGTCGTCGCGCCGCCATTGGCGTAGACGACGCCGGGCTGGTCGCTGCGCTCCAAGGTCATGAAGGTGTCGAAGCTGGAGCGGCCGGGGTTGGCCACGTAGTGCCTGGCCAGGATGGTGCCCGGGAACTCCAGCTGCTTGATGAAGTTGCAGAAGGCGTTGACGATCACCGGCCCCTCGCCGTTCGGGTTCGGCGCCGCGCCGATCGAGTGCATCCACTCGATGCGCACGGTCTCGAAGTAGCGGAAGTAGGAGGTGTTGTTGACGTGGCCCATGGCATCCATATCGCCCCAGCGAATGGGGATGCTCATCTCGTAGACCAGCTTCTTGTCTGCGGGAATCTCGAATCGCATAACGGTGTTCCTCGACCGGTCGATCAGGCGCGGACGCCGCAGATCGCATTGGCCCGCGCGCTCAAGCTCAGCGGCCCGTCGCCGGCCTTCACCCGCTCGCGCACGCGCGCCTTCAGCAGCGCCACGTCCTCGGCGGGCAGGCTCCCGAACAGCGAGCGCATCGCGCTGCCGGTGATCGCCACGTTCCAGTACTCGTCGAAGCCGCTGAAGCCGCGCTCGACGGTGAACTGGGTCGTACGCACATCCCGCAGGCCGGCATCGGTCCACAGCTTCGCGGAGGCCTCGATCGTCGACGCCTCGACGCTGGGCGGCTGCGGCGGCTGCAGGCCCATCTTCAGCGCCTCCGCGCCGATGGCCGCGAGCGGAAAGCCGCCGTTCAGGATGTCCCAGTGGTAGGCCGCCACGATGCCGCCCGGCCGCACCACGCGCACCATCTCGGCAACGCCGACCGCCGGCTCCGGCACGAAGAAGAGCACCAGCGCCATCACGGCCGCGTCGCAGCTCGCGTCCGCCAGCGGCAGCTTCATCGCATCGCCCTCGGCCCAGTGCACGGTCGGCGCATCCGGCGGCAGCCGCGTGCGCGCGTAGCTCAGCTGGCCCGGCGAGGGATCGAAGGCCCAGACCGCGGCCGGCGCGGCGTGCTGGGTGATCTGCTCCGTGAAGGCGCCGTTGCCGCAGCCGACGTCGGCCCAGCGCGCACCCGCGGGCACGGCGATCCAGCCCAGGAAGCGCTCGCCCACCAGCGCGCTCCAGCGGCCCATCATCTGCTCGTAGGCGGCACCGTCGTCGAAGCGGATCTCGTTGTTCGGCTTGCTCATGCGCTGGTCTCCTTCGCTGTCGGGCGATGATAGTCGTGGTCAATCGCCCCATGCCAGCAGGCGAAACGACTCTCTGTTACCGTGCGCGGCTGATCAAAAAGGACATCGACGCATGAGCGATCACCTGACGCGCGCCCTTGCCACGGCGGACTTGAAAGGCATCCGCCGCGGCATCGAGAAGGAAAGCCTGCGCGCGCTACCGAGCGGCAATCTTGCGCTGACGCCCCACCCGCTGGCGTTGGGCTCCGCGCTGACGCACCCGCACATCACGACCGACTACAGCGAATCGCAGCTCGAGCTGATCACCGGCGTGCACGCCGGCGTCGAGGACTGCCTGGACGAGCTGCGCCGGGTGCACCAGTTCACCTACCACGCGCTGGCCAACGAGGGCGACGAGCGCCTGTGGGTCAGCTCGATGCCCTGCACGCTGCCGACCGACGAGACGATTCCGATCGGCCGCTACGGTCGCTCCAATGTCGGCCGCAGCAAGAGCGTCTACCGCATGGGCCTGGCGCAGCGCTACGGCCGACGGATGCAGACGATCTCGGGCATCCACTACAACTGGTCGCTGCCGGGCGTGTCGAGCGAAGAGTACTTCGGCCTGATCCGCAATTTCCGCCGCCATTCCTTCCTGCTGCTGTACTTGTTCGGCGCCTCGCCGGCCCTGTGTTCGAGCTTCGTCGACGGCCGCAAGCACGAGCTGCAGCTGCTCAACGAAGGCACCTACTACATGCCGCACGGCACCTCGCTGCGGATGGGCCGGCTGGGCTACCAGAGCGACGCGCAGTCGAGCCTGGCCGTCAGCTACAACACGCTGGACAGCTACGCGGCCTCGCTGGAGGAAGCGCTGACGCGGCCCTACCCGGCCTACGAGAAGGTCGGCATCCGCAATCCCGGCGGCGACTACAACCAGCTGAGCACCAGCCTGCTGCAGATCGAGAACGAGTTCTACGGCACGATCCGCCCGAAGCGCGTGATCGAGCCGGGCGAGCGCCCGCTGCACGCACTGCGCGAGCGCGGCGTCGAGTACGTGGAGGTCCGCTGCATGGACCTCGACCCCTTCGTCGACGTCGGCATCGCCGCGCAGACGATGCGCTTCCTCGACGTCTTCCTGCTGCACTGCCTGTTCACCGACAGCCCGCCGGACACGCCCGACGAAGTGCTCTCTCTGGCCCGCAACCAGCACCGCGTGGCCGAGCGCGGCCGCGAGCCGGGCCTGATGCTGGAATGCGCGAACGGCCAGTGCCTGGGCGACCGGCCGATGACCGAATGGGCCGCCTCGCTGCTGGCCCAGTGCGAGCCGATGGCCGCCGCGCTGGATCGCACGCATGGCGGCAGCGCCTATGCCGAGGCGCTGGCCGCCGCGAAGGCGACGCTGGCCGACCCGGCCAGCACGCCCTCGGCCCGCGTGCTGGACGCGATGCACAAGGGCTACGGCGACTCGCACCTGAACTTCATCCGCCACCGCTCCGAGCAGACCCGCCAGTCGCTGCGCGCGCTGCCCTTCGGCGCCGACCTGCTGGCGCAGGCCGAGGCCGAGGCGCGCGAATCGCTGGTGCAGCAGGCGACGATCGAAGCCTCGGACACGCTGCCGTTCGAGGAGTACCGCAAGCAGTACCTGGCGCCGGAGCGGATGCTCCTCGACTAAGGCGATTAAGGCTTCAGGTACGCGAAGCCCTCGCGGGCCTGCAGCCGCGCCACGCGCACGACGCCCGACGGCGTGAAGCTCGCGTCGAGCACGAACTTGCTCTTGTCGATGCCGCGGTTCTTCAGCGTGATCTCGCAGACCTCGAAGACGCAGCCCCGCGCCACCAGCGCGGAGACCAGCGAGGCGTACTCAATGTCGGGGTTCTTCGCGTCCTTGGCGCCTTCCATCAGGAAGTCGATGCCCTCGGCGTGGGTCACGGCAATGATCTTCGTGTCCGGCGCCACGTCGAGGTGGTTGCGCATATTGCGCAGGCCCTTCGTCGCCTGGTTCGCGGTGTTGTCGAAGTGGTAGACGACTTTGTCGCCCGCCGTGCCTGCCGCCTGCGCGGCCTGGGTGGAAAGCGCGGTGCCGGCCAGCAGGGCGGTGCCGAGTGCGGTTCTGCGGGTGGGGTTGCTCATCGGAGTCTCCTCGGGAATTTCAGGGCAGGCGCAACTCTGCCAGTTTCCAGCCGAACAGGCCGTCGCGGTGGAAGACCAGGTCGACCGGTTCGTCGTCCGAGTCCTTCTTCTTCACGCTGAAGACGAAGCGGTTCAGGCCCTCGTAGCCGAAGCGTGTCTCCAGGGCCTCGGGCGGCACCAGCGGCTCCTCGCTCTTCGGTGCGACGACACCACCGACCGCCGCCTGCGCCGGCCGCTGCCCCTGCAGCAGCCGCGCCAGGCTATCGGGCGTGATCGCCACGTCCACCATCGGCCCCAGCAGCGCGCCGGCCACCGCCGCGCCGAAGGCCCGCGCCGCGGAGGGCTCGCCTTCGGCGTTGCGCTCGCTGCCCAGCAGCTTCGCTTGCACGCCGCGCTTCAGGCTTTCGCGCAGCTTCTCGAAATCGACGTAAGTGCCCAGCTTGGCGGCATCGTGCGCGCGCGCGGCGGCGCGCATCTCATGTACTGCAAGGTAAGGGCTGCCGAAGAAGGCGGCCAGCAGCAGCGCGACCAGCAGGCCGAGGATGGTCTTCAGTTTCATGAGCGGGCGTCGGACAGCGCGAGCTTCACGCCGAAGGAGAGGAACAGTGCGCCGATGCCGCGGTTCAGCCAGCGCGAGAGCGCACCGCCGAGCCTCAGCCGGCGGCTCGCCAGCGCGGTGAACACGGCCAGGCCGTTGCACCAGAGCATGCCGTTCAGGTTGAAGATCGCGCCGAGCACGAGGAAGGCCACCGCCTTGTGCGGCGCGTCGGGTGCGATGAACTGCGGCACGAAGGCCAGGAAGAACAGCGCCACCTTCGGGTTCAGCACGTTGGTCAGGAAGCCCTGGGCGAAGACCTTGCGCAGCGGCAGGGGCGCCATCGTCGCTACCGCCGATGCTGCCGATGCCGCCGGACCGGCGCGGCGCCGCGCCAGCAGCATGGCCAGGCCGATGTAGACCAGGTAGGCCGCGCCGATCCACTTGACCACGGTGAATGCCATCGCGGAGCCGGCCAGCAGCGCCGACAGGCCCAGCGCCGCCGCCAGCACGTGCACGCAGGTGCCCGCGCCGATGCCCAGCGCCGCCGCGCAGCCAGCGCGCCAGCCCTGCGTGGCGCTGCGCGTCATGATCAGGATGGAGTCCGGGCCCGGTGCGATATTGAGCAGCAGGCCCGAGACGATGAAGAGGCCGAGGTCGTGGATGCCGAGCATCCGCGGAGCCTACCAGGGCTTTCGCTCAGTCGCCCCACACGACGGCTTGGTTCTGCGCCACCCAGGCTTCGTAGCGCGGCGCGAACAGCTCGTCGACCCGGTTGCGCTTGACCTTGAAGGTGGGCGTGACGATGCCGTTGTCCACGGTCCACGGCGTCTGCAGCAGTACCAGGCAGTCAAGTCGCTCGTGGGGGTCAAGTCTTGCGTTCAGCGCCTCCAGGTGCAGGCGCAGCCGCTCCGCCACGGCCTCGCGCGGCAGTACCTTGGCATTCGGTGACAGCATCACCAGCCCCAGCGGCTGGCTCAGATTGGCGCCGGTGACGATGCAGGCCTCGACCAGCGTGTCGGCACCGAGCCAGTGCTCGATCGGCGCCGGCGCCACGTACTTGCCCTTGCTGGACTTGAACAGGTCCTTGACCCGGCCGGTGATGCGGTAGCAGCCGTTGGCGTCCACCTCGGCCTTGTCGCCGGTACGCAGCCAGCCGTCGGCCGAGACCGTCTGGGCGGTCAGTTCCGGGTCCTTGTAGTAGCCGAGCATCACCGCCGGCCCGCGCACCTGCAGTTCGCCGCTGGCCGGGTCGATGCGCGCCTCCACGCCGTCGTAGGGCGGGCCGACGGTGCCGCGCTGGTTCTGGCCCGGCACGGTCAGGTGCGAGTTGCCGAGGTTCTCGGTCATGCCGTAGGCCTCCATGATCGGCAGGCCCAGCCTGGCGTACCAGTCCAGCAGGGACAGCGGCATCGGCGCGGCGCCACCGGCGGCGAAGCGGCACCGGTCAAGCCCCAGGCCGCTCAGGACCTTGCGCCTGATGATCCCAGACACCAGCGGGATCTTCAGCAGCAGGTCCAGTTTCTTCGGCGGCAGCTTCTGGTTCACGCCCTGCTGGAAACGCACCCACAGCCGCGGCACGGAGAAGAAGATGGTCGGCCGGGCACGCTGCATGTCCGCCGCAAAGGTGTCCAGCGCCTCGGCGAAGAACAGGTGCAGGCCGTCGGACAGCCAGCCATGTTCGACCAGAATGCGCTCGGCCACGTGGGCCAGCGGCAGGTAGGAGAGCATGCGGTCGTCCGGCCCGAACGAGATGCGCCTGGCGCCGCTGGCGATCGCGCAGGCGAAACCGCCGAAGCTGTGCATCACGCCCTTGGGCATGCCGGTCGTGCCCGAGGTGTAGATCAGCGTGCACAACTCGTCGGCTCGCCGTACTGGCTCGCCGGCCAGTGGCGTCTGCGCGGCACAGATCGCGTCCCAGCCGGGATAGGCGCGGCGGGCATCCTCGGGCGCCAGCGGATAGCTGACGCAGGGCAGGCCGGCGGGCAGGCCGGGCTTCATCGCCTCCCAGTCGTCGAGCTTGCCGATGAAGCAGGCGCGCGTCTCGCTGTGGGCGAGGATCTGAGCCACGGTGGACGAGGCCAGCGTCGGATACAGCGGCACCGAGATGTGGCCGGCCATCCAGATCGCCAGGTCGCTGATGAGCCACCAGGCGCAGTTCTTCGACAGGATCCCGATGCTGCTGCCGGGCGGGAAGCCCTGCTCCTGCAGCCAGGCGGCCATGCGGCGCGCCTGATCGCCAACCTGGGCCCAGCTGAGCTCCAGCATCTGGCCGCCACCCATCGGCTGGGTCAACGCGATCTTGCCGGGGACCGTGCGTTCCCAGTGGTACAGGCGCTGAAGCGCGAGCGCGTCGTCGGAGACCTTGGCGGTCGTCGTCGGCATGGTGAGCCCTCCTTTACGGAAGACCCGACGCTACACAAGATCGCGTGGCAGGGAAAGCGCGGGCTTACTCTGCTGCCGCCGCAGCTTCTGCCAGCGCCTGCAGCGCGGCGCCGAGCCGCGCCTCGTCGGCGATGCGCTCGACCGGCGCCTCGGCCAGCGCCGCCGCGCCCTCGCGCTTGAGCCTCGCGACCCAGGCGCCGGCGTCGCGTCCACCGGCGAAGCCGCGGCTCTGCAGCAGCGGCGTGCCGTCGGCGGCATTGAGCTTGAAGTAGAACTGGCCGTCCGCCTCGCGGTACTGCTTGAACACCGGCAGCCCGGCCTTCTCGGTCTTCGCCGCGGCGGCCGCCGACTGCAGCGGCGCGGTGAAGCTGCGCAGGCCCACCGCCTCGCGGGCGCGGGCCAGCAGCGGCGCGGCCAGCGCGCGGGCCTTGGCGGCGCCCTCCAGCAGGATCTTCTCGATCTTCTCGGGCGCGGCGACCAGCTCGGCATAGCGTGCGCGCATCGGGCCGATCTGGCTTTCGACCTGGTCGAACAGGCGCTGCTTGGCCTCGCCCCAGGCCAGGCCCGCCCGCAGCTCGGCGCGGAAGGCCGCGCGCTGCTCCGGCGTGGCGAAGGCATCGAAGATGGTGACCAGCGCCTGGCCCTCGGGCTCCTTCGGCTCGCCGGGCAGCTTCGAGTCGGTGACGATGCGGGCGATCGCGTCCTTCAGCGCCTTGCTGCCGCCTTCGAACAGCGGCACGACGTTGTCGTAGCTCTTGCTCATCTTGCGGCCGTCAAGGCCCGGCAGCAGTTCCATCTCGGCATCGATCTGCGCCTCGGGCAGCACGAAGAACGCCTCGCCCCCGGATTCCGATTTCGCGAACAGGTGGTTGAAGCGCTGCGCCACGTCGCGTGTCATCTCGATGTGCTGGGCCTGGTCCTTGCCGACCGGCACGCGGTGCGCGTTGAACATCAGGATGTCGGCCGCCATCAGGATCGGGTAGCTGAACAGGCCCATCGTGATGCCGGCGTCGGCATCCTCGCCGGCGGCGGTGTTGGCGTCGGTGGCGGCCTTGTAGGCATGGGCGCGGTTCATCTGGCCCTTGCTGGTGACGCAGGTCAGCAGCCAGGTGAGCTCGGGAATCTCGGGGATGTCGCTCTGGCGGTAGAAGACGACGCGCTCCGGGTCCAGGCCGGCGGCCAACCAGGTGGCGGCGATCTGCAGGCGCGAGGTGGCGATGCGCTCGGGCTCGTCGCACTTGATCAGCGCGTGGTAATCGGCCATGAAGAAGAAGCTCTCCATGCCGGGCTCGCGGCTGGCGGCGATGGCCGGGCGGATCGCGCCGACGTAGTTGCCGAGGTGCAGGGTGCCGGTCGTGGTGATGCCGGTCAGGACGCGTTGGGTCATGGTGTCGGGACAGCTGCGGGGAAGTTCGTGACATTCTCCCAGCAACGGCGAAGCGGGCCGCCGCGAGGGTGCAAAGTGCCTTTTGCCGCGTGTGCCGCCGGTCGCCCTGTACCGCTAGGATAAACGGTTACTTCATCGCACAGGCCGCCATGACTTGGCTCATCCTGATCAGTGCCAGCCTCAATGCCCTGCTCGGCCTGACGCTGCTGTTGCTGTGGCGGATCGAGCGGCGCCAAGCCTATGTGCGGATGTGGGGATGGAGCTGGATCCTGCTGTCGGTGGGGCTCACGCTGGGCATCGCGCTAGCCGGGCCCGGGCTCGTTGGCCTGCGCTACGACCTGCAGGCGCTCGTCGCCTCGTGCAGCCTGATGGGGTCGCTGTCGCTGCAGGTGGCCGGCGCACGCAACTACCGCGGCCTCCCATGGAGCCGCGGCCGGGGGTTGCCGCTGTTCGCCGGCATGATGGTCGTCATCGTCGCGCTGGCCAGCATCGACCAGCGCCTGGCCGTGATCGCCGGTGCCGGCTTCCTTGTGCTCGGCGCCTGGCTGTGCGCCTGGTGGATGGCGCGCGGCGGCGACGGGAGCGAACGCTTCGTCGCGCTGTGCTTCGTGGCGATGGGCTGCGTGCATGCCAGCGGTCCGATTCTCGACCCGTTCAGCCGCTCGCCGATCACGCACACGCTGGGCCTGTACGTGCAGATGGTGCTGTCGCTGGGCCTGCTGCTGCTGTCGGTGCGGCGCGCGCATGCCGAGGTGGGGCGGTACGCGGAACGCTTCACGCAACTGGCGCGGGTTTCGCTGCAGGGGCTGGCGGTGATCCAGGAGCGCAAGCTGGTCTACGCCAATCCGGCGGCGATGGCGATGTTCGGCCTGCGCGATGAAGCCCACGTCGAGCGCCTCGACCTGCAGGCGACGATTCCGCCGGAACTGCTGGACGAATCGCGCGAGCGCCATCGGCGCGTGCTGGCCGATCCCACCGCGCGGATCGAGTGGGAGGGCACGCGGCTGACGGCCGACCAGCGGCGCCTGCACGTGCGCAGCCTGTCCAGCCACCTGCTGTGGGACGGTGCGCCCGCCGAGCTGCAGGTGATGATCGACGACAGCTCGCGGCAGAAGGCCGTCGACGCGCTGCGCCGCCAGGCCCTGCACGACGAGTTGACCGACCTGCCGAACCGCAACTTCACCGTCGAGCGGCTGCGCGAGCTGACGGGACCCGGCGCCGCGCCTTTTGCATTGATCTCGGCGGACCTGGACCGCTTCCAGCTCGTCAACGAAACCCTGGGCCATGAGGTGGGCGATGCGCTGCTGCGCGCGATCGCGCGCCGCCTGTGTCGCCAGCTGCCGCCACAGGCGATGCTCACGCGGCTCGGCGAGGATCAGTTCCTGGTGCTGATCGAGGGCGCCCGCGACCACGCCACTGCGCAGGCCGTGGCCGAGCAGATGCTGGCGCTGCTGGAGACGCCGTTCGCCGTCGAGGGCACGGAGCTCTACGTGCACCTCTCGGCTGGCATCGCGCTGTTCCCGCAGGATGCGGGCGATGGCCCGGGCCTGCTGCGCGCGGCCGACTCGGCGATGCATCGTGCCAAGAGCCGGGCCGGTGCCGCCTACATCTTCTTCGACAGCGCGATGAACGGCGTCTCGCGCGCACGGCTGGAGATCGAGCAGGCGCTGGGCCGCGCGATCGCGGCGCGCGAGTTCCTGCTGGAGTACCAGCCCAAGTTCGCGGCCGGCTCGCGCGCGCTGCTCGGCTTCGAGGCGCTGGTGCGCTGGGAGCGCCCCAGCCAGGGCCGCGTGCCCCCGGTGGAGTTCATCCCCGCGGCCGAGCGCACCGGGCAGATCAAGGCGCTCGGCGAGCTGATCCTGGAGCTGGCGGCGCGGCAGCTGCGCGGCTGGCTGGACCGCTTCGGCCGCTTGCTGCCCGTGGCCGTCAACGTCTCGCCACTGCAGTTCGAGGATGCCGGCTTCTCGGCCCGCCTGCTGGCGGTGCTGCAGGCGAACGGGCTGCCGCACGGGGCGATGGAGATCGAGATCACCGAGACGGCCGCGATCGGCCAGCTCGGCCGCGTGCTGCCGCAACTAGCTCATCTGAAGAGCGCCGGCGTCCATTGCGCACTGGACGACTTCGGCACCGGGCAGTCGTCGCTGACGATGCTGCGGCAGTTGCCGATCGCCACCGTGAAGCTCGATCGCAGCATGATCGAGCCGCTGCCCGAGGCGCAGGCCGCCGCGGTGGTCAGCGCCACCTGCGCGCTGGGCCGTTCGCTGGACCTGCAGATCGTTGCAGAGGGTGTCGAGACCGAGACGCAGGCACGGGCGGCGGAGGCGCTCGGCTGCACGCAGCTGCAGGGCTATCTGCTGGGGCGGCCGCTGTCGGCCGAGGCGGCCGGCGAGTTGCTGGCCGGCGCGCTGTCAGCCGTTTGAGGGCGAGGCCATCGCCTCGCCGAGGCGGACGGCACCGCCGGGCTGCCAGGCGGGGTTGAAGGCCAGGCGGTCGGCCTGCGGGAACAGCATCACGACGGTCGAGCCGAGCAGGAAACGGCCCATCTCCTCGCCCCGCTTCAGGGTGACCTGCTGTGCCCCCTCATAACGCCAATCCCGCACGGTGCCGGGCCGCGGCGGATTGACCTGGCCGTGCCAGACGGTGGCCATGCTGCCGACGATGGTTGCGCCGACCAGCACCAGCACCCAGGGACCGCGCTCGCCTTCGAACACGCAGACGACGCGCTCGTTGCGCGCGAACAGGCCGGGCACGCCGCGCGCCGTCGTCGGGTTGACGGAGAACAGATCGCCCGGCACGTGGATCATCCGCAGGAGGCGTCCGTCGCAAGGCATGTGGATGCGGTGGTAGTCGCGCGGGCTCAGGTAGATCGTGGCGAAATGGCCGTCCTGGAACTGTGCGGCCAGTTGTGCGTCGCCGCCGACCAGGGCCGTCGTCGTGTAGCGGTGGCCCTTGGCCTGGAAGATCTGGTCCGCCTCGATCGCGCCGAACTGGCTGATCGCGCCATCGACCGGGCAGACCAGCGCGGCGGGCGCCAGCGGCCGGGCACCGGCCTTGAGCGCGCGGGTGAAGAAGTCGTTGAAGGTGGCGTAGGCGCTGATGTCGGGGTTGGCCGCCTCGGCCATGTTCACCTGGTAGCGCGCGACGAAGCGGCGGATGATCCCCGTCGTGATTGCGCCCATGCGCGCGCCGGCAATCTTTCCCGCCAGCCAGGTCATCGCTTGCTTCGGCATCAGGTACTGCGGCAATACGGCCAGGCGGTCAGACACGCGGGTCCTCGTGGGCTTTGGAAGGTCGGCGATTGTAGTGGCGGACCTCCAGCCGCCGACGCAGGCCGCCTGCACGCTCTCACGGCGCGCGGGCAGCGGGGCCGGGTGTTCAGACGACCAGCGTCTCCACCGGCACGCCGATCGAACGGCGCGAGGACCGTGCGACCGGCGGGTTCAGCTTGCGGGCCAGCTTGCCGCCGACCAGCGCTGCCAGGAGCAGCGCGACGGTGTTCAGCACGCCCCACAGCGGCGCCACGTCCGAGGACAGCAGCAGATTGGCCGTCGACTGGTAGCTGTGAGGGCTCAGGGCAAACTGGAAGACGCCATAGAGCAGGCCGGCCAGCCAGGCGGCGAGGATGCCGCTGTAGAACCACGAGGTGACCGACCGGCGGCCCTTCCTCTGCGGCGGCTTCAGCGACAGGGTGCTCCAGACCAGCGCCAGCACGAAAACGACCAGCGCGATCAGCAGCGCCTCGATGCCGATGACCGCCGTGCTCTCGCGCCCGCCCAGCAGTTTGGCGGTCTCGCGTGGCAGGTGGTACTGGGCCAGCATCGACGCGCCGCCCACCGACACCGCGTAGAGGAACAAGCCCGAGAAGAAGGTCCCGACCCGGCGAGCATCATTCATGGCGACG